>Ga0209434_1000463_pt1 | contig 19639 bp, 16 predicted proteins | sample ETNvirnome_2_300_FD_184068 | JGI IMG/M metagenome (GOLD analysis project Ga0209434, IMG submission 184068) | Marine viral communities from the Pacific Ocean - ETNP_2_300 (SPAdes) (version 2) | ecosystem: Environmental > Aquatic > Marine > Oceanic | place: Pacific Ocean | collected 2013-06-22
AGATGCAACAGTCGCCCCGCACGCAATGGTAACGACGATTCCTACACAGGTGATCAACGCTGCGGGCTGGGACACAATGCAGTATTTGGCCGTCGGCGATAAGACGATATCGTTTGAAGCGAGAACAGCGGATGCGCCTCTGATTGTGAGCAACTCTCTCACCTTTGATGTTCAGGCTGACGCAGCCTTGATTGGAGAGTGGACACTGCCGACCCCAACAGATGATTCAGGGTCTGGACTTTCCTCAGCGACATGGATGTTCTTGAACTCAGAGATGACGGTGACAAACGCTGTCCACCAAGTGACTGGCGTTGCTCAAGGAGCTCTTGCAGGAGGCTATGTTGTTCGGATCTTTGGTACCAAGATGCCAATTGATGCAGAGCTTAAGCCAAACGTTTATGTGAACGGTGTGCTGGTACCGAGAGCAAATACGGCTCTATCGGCGACCGCAACTTACATCGATATCACAAGTATGCCAGCCGGCGCTGCTCTTGGAGTTGTGGACATCTTGGTAGGCTACAGAAGAGTAAGTGTGGATGAGCCAGTCACCTTCACAACATTTGAATATATCTAAGGAGAAATAATGGCTGACAAGCTACAAGACCTTAATCCGCTAGCGGTTTCCTTCGAACCGGGAGAGCGTCCAGCGGACACCAAGCTTGATGCTTGGGCAGCACAGATTGAGACCGCCTTCCTGCGAGTAGAGAACATCCTCGGAGATCTCTATCACAACCAGGAGAATGATCTGGATCCAGGATACTTCCTAAATCTAGGACGCATCCTGGGACAGGTTGGTACGGCTCAGTTCCGCCTCCCTACCAGAGAGGCTTTTACTTATCGTCAGCATCTTGCCCCCAACCTTCGTCAATTCGAGCTTGATTGGTATCCAGCGGCTCAACCTCCTGCCAACGTCTTTGTTCAGAACGCGAATCAAAACGACTGCATTACCAACCTTGGGGTTGCCAATCCTAATACTAGAGACGCAGCTAACAGGGACTCTATTGGTGCTGGGCAGTGGTGGTTAGACGGTCGCAAGCTCTTCACTGAGCTGTTGTCTGGACCAGGCGGTGCCGGCAACGAATACGTTGATTATCTTGTCAACACTGGTGGAACTGCTTTCCGTCAGAACTACGGACCTCTTCGTGAGGGGCCGTCGCTTATCCCTAGCGCAGCGCAGATTGACCAGAATGTCACTGCTCCTCCAGCCTTTAATGACTATCTTTGCTCTGTTGTAGATGATGGCGCTGGCACCGCCTTCACAGTGACTCTACCTGATGTTCGTTGGTACTATGACCGTACTGGTACAGCTACCGATATGATTATCGGTGGCGCTGGTACCTCAGGTATCAGTGGGACGATCCCGAACTATAACCTCCCACGTTACTTCACCGACTCTGTTGCGACTGGTGGCTTGGGTCTAGTAAATGGCGACTCTATTCCAACCGGCCTAATCCAGGTTTGGCGGGTGTCGTATGATGGAGTTGCAACCATTACAGGCATCACTCCTGTAAGAAACACTTCAGCTGACGACCCCATCGTCTACACATATCTGAGCGATACCTCATTTAGATTCACCATCCCTGCCACAATGACAGCACCGGTTGTCGATGCGGGATTCCCAAACAGAAACTTTGTCGTTACCTGTGCAGGCTATAATGTAAGCTCGATCCTCAAGCACCTCCTGGATGGCCTGCTCGACCACGACCATGGCGCAGACGAAACAACCTCGGTCTCTCACAGGTATCTAGAGGACTGCTTCAATGAGACAACATACACACACTCTCAGATCGCCCGAAACGATCACCCTCAGTATCTGCACCGAGAGGGATACGACGCTACTGATACTCAGAACGGAAGGAACTCCACACTTGGAGATCTCCACCTAGGTTCCACTGCCGCTCCCGCAACGATGACTGACAGCAACAACTATGCTGCCAACGATTCCTATAAGCTGTTGCTTGGTACGGCAGCTAACGCCGAGGGTATCTACTTTGATACAGCCTTCTTGGCAGATAGTGGTGGACCGGCATGGGCAATGCATAGCTCTCGTCCCCTCTGGCTACACAACACGAACAACAATGATCTGTTTGTCTACTTTGGAAAGGACCCTGGAGATGCAGACGAGGGCGGGGGCTACCTCTACTGGGATGACAACGAGCGGTTCCTCAGTATTCAAAACTCTGTGGCCGCAGATGCCAACCCACACAATATTGGCTTCTCTGCTGGAGTCCTTGAGGCCCGCCAGGGAATTGTCTACTTTGCTGCTGGCAATACGGTTGGGGATGTCGACGATCCGACTGCGCTTGCTCGCTACATCAAGTACGACAGCGCTGGAGGGCCGGGGCCCTCCTCTCTCTTCACTGTCGAGTTCGGGAACAATGCGGCGCTGAATTATTGGATGGGACATGCAGGAAGATGGATTCCGGAAGATCAGAACCCGGCCCATGTCACATTCGGAACAGGACAGGGTGCGGGCCAGATACCTCTCTGGTCTGTGATCTTTGACGACACCGATGGGCTTCTTGCCGACAAGTTGCGATTCCACATGGAGCTTGAGCTTCCTCAGGGAGCGCAGATCACTCAGGTGGATGTGCAGGTGGACCCAGACAACTCTGGATTCCACACCTTGAGGCTCGACCTCTGGTCAGTCGATCCTACAGACGTCGTCACCGGCGCAGTCCTCCTTGCTGGGCAGGAGGTAAACGCCGGCACAGGCATTCAGCTGATCACCCTGGACAACGCAAGCGGCACGCCGCTGCCAAAGCCTGCCTTGCCTGTTGGCCTAGATAGCCTTCTGCGTCACTATCTCACGATGGAGGTCGAGGCTACGAACAACCCTCTGACCTCCTCTTCGAGAATTCATGGGGTGAAGGTCACATACTCGATCGCTTCGTTGCCACTGAGGTAACATGTCTGACGTACTACCAATCAAGTTCAAGATCGGGCCAGTCGCCCTCCAGACACAGGAAGCTGACTGCCGGATTGTAACCAAGAAGGAGATCCGACACATTCGGTACGGGGCAACTGTGCCTGATGATGGGGTGGGAATTGCCTACGTAGGTCTCCCTGAGATCTCCGAGGACAACATCTTCCTGAAGGACCTGTCACGAGACACCGTTGAGAACTCGGACTTGGCAGCAGCTGAGTATATCGTCAATGCCAACGAATTCGACACTCCGTTTGGAGAGATTCTTGTTACAGATCTTACCAAGTCTGTCCCAACTCAGCAGCCGATTCCTCTTTATTACAAGCACGATCTCTCTGTCTATACCTCTGTTACAGAGGTTCGGGTTTTCAACAAGAATCAAGAAGAAGTCGATGAGAGCTTCTGGCACTTCGATACAACCACAAGGATCGTCTATCACAACCTCCCCTCTTCACACGATCGTAGGACTGGAGTTTACGAGTCCTTCACTGTCTCTTTTGTAGACCAGACGCTACAGAGACAGACCCTTCTGCTTAAGGCTGACACGGCCTATAAGGCACATGATCTAGCTGTCGATGGGCTCATCGATCCAACTAAGCGAACCTACAATGCTCAAGACACTGGGGCCAACTTTCACATCACCATTAACTTTGCTGCGCCAGTGGCACAGTTTTATGTAAAGGGACTTGAGGGGTCTCAGGTCAGAGCTGTCATGCCAGCTGAGACAGGCCCAGGCGACTCATGGCACATGCGCTTCACGAACGGTGAAGTCTATGCAACCAAGAACGGCGGGCTCAATCGATACCATGTTCCCGAGTGGGGTGGACAGGTGTTTGCGCCAGTCCAGCCTCTTCGATACTCAGCCTTCAAGGAAGCTGACGTCGTGGCCAACCGCTTGATCAGAACAAAGAGATGGCCCTTGCGAGTTGATACAAATGAGAGCCGTTGGGTTGACATCTTGGTAACAGACGAGCTGGGGCGACCCAAGAGGGCGTACACCAACAACTCTGCGAGAACTGTCTGGCTAGACTCTGCAGGTAATCCAACAGCTGTAGAGACAGAGCAGATCTCCGCTGTTAACGTTTCCTTCAATGAGGCCCAGGGGTTTATCAAGTTGGATCGAGACCTCTCCAGCACTGACAAGGTATGGGTGAACTATTACTATGAGGAGAAGTATCTAGAGTATCTGGGATATAACTTCAACCCAATCTATAACAACGCTGCTGTTGATGAGAGGGTTATCATGTATGTGCGTCACAATGTTCCCAACGGGGTTGCCAACCAGGCAGTGCATCACATCTCATTCAACCAAACCGACCTCACCTTCATTGCTACAAGCGATGCCCTGCTGCCAGTCATTGCGGACTACCAAGCATGGCTAGACAACTCTAGAGACTTCATGGTTGTGGCTTCTGTAGATGTTGCCAGGAGAGCAGCGCCCATTGATGTTGTGACCATTGACACTCGGGTGGAGGGCGGAGGATTAAAGGAGGACATCGACCCCAAGGAGTATTACGCCACATACCCCGAGATTGGATACTTTGCGGGAATCGGGAATCTAGATGGGCGCGCGTTCCCAGGTCAGGCAACCTCGTTGATCGAGCTGCCCCACACTCTCCTAACGGGGAAGGGGTCTCTAGCCCTATCGACCGACCGAACCTTTACTGATGCGGAGATCAAAGAGATTGTGAAGAGACATATGGCTCTGGGCTCGTACCCAATCATTAAGTGGTACGGCCACATTCCAATCATCTTGACCCATACGCATACCGCCGCTGTGACAACTAGCGCAACCTTTACTTGGTCAGCTGTCGCAGGGGCTACTGGCTACAGCTTGTACTGGACCTATAACCTAGACCATCCATTCACCTTGGGTGTAACTACCGCCGCCGGTATCCTAACCGGCACTGTCACAGGATTGAGCAATGGAATCGCCTACTTCTATGTGGTTCCTATCTTCAATGGTAACGAGGGGCTGAAGAGTGATATTGTTAGGATCAACTCGGGCAAGCCTGACCCTGCCGCTGTCGTCGTACTTGTTGATGCGGTTCTTTCAAGCAGAACCATTCTGCTAACCACCTCTGTTGACGCATGTCTTGACTTCTGTGGAGGGGTGGTTCAGCTCGGTGCTGATGCGGTGCTAACTTAATGGCTATTAATATCTCAGAAAGCTTGACCACGGGTGTCAATTGGCAGTGGAGAGAGGCGGGAGTGCACCAGCTTGAATCCAACATTGGTACGGTCGCCGTTGGTACCACCACCAACAAGACATTCACCGTTCGCCACAACGCTCTGATCCCAGTGGTTATCACTGGGTTCTACCTGGCACCGATTGAGGACATGGGAGACTACAGGCCCTTTCTAGATAAAGAGGACCAGGTGCCATCCTTCGATGTAGACGAGGCTCTTCGCTGGGGTGATGTCTTTAGCAGTGGCTTATACGTAGTGCAGAATGCCGTCGCCACACTCTTCAAGAATGGAACCGGCTCTTCTCTGACAAATCTACTTCCCTTCACTTTGGCTACCAATTTGGGTGGGGGACAGGTTGAGCCTGGAGAGATTCTTACTATCGGGCTGCGGCTTATCACTCCAAGTGCGGTTCAGCTGCAAAGTGCCAGAACCATGAACTTCAATGTCAGGACGGCTTATAGGAAGGTGCCTGCGTAAATGAAGGGACTGTACACTGTGAAATCTAAGGCTCTTGGGAAGTTCTATATTGGAAGCTCTAACAATATTCACCGCAGGTGGCTAGGCCACAAGCGTGAACTCCTCAAGGGGTCTCATCGTAATAAGCACTTGCAAGCAACGGTTGATGAGTATAGCCTCGATGATCTAGAGTTTAGTGTCTTGCTTTTGTGTGATGAAGAGAAGCTCGTTTTCTATGAGCAGAGACTGCTGGATTTTCATTGCAAGCGAGACTGGGGTCTGCTCTTCAATATCTCACCCCAGGCTGATGAGCCATCTGGAATGTTAGGAAGAAAGCATTCAGAGGAAGCAAAGCAGAAGATAAGCAGGAGCCATCAAGGCAAGAGGTTTAGTATGGAAGCTAGAAACAATATGAGCCTTGCTAAGAAAGGTGTTCCGCGCCCAGCTGCTCGAAAGCTTACTGCACAGCAAGTCTCCCAGATCCGAGAAGAGTATCCTGGCTATTTTGCATATGGTGAGAGAAGGCGAATGGCAAAGAGGTTTGGCATCTCTCCCACACTGCTCTTTAGCATTGTAAACGGCCGAGCTTATATAAGGGGAGATTATGCGGCAGCTTAATCGTTTTCTGACCACCATCCCTCGTACCAAAGCTAAGGTTACTTCGGCACTCCTGCGTCAACGTCAGGAAGAAGGAGAGATCAGTACACTTGCTGAGTACAAGGATCACCTGCGCGGGTTTACAGAGCGAATCAACACAACCGATCCAACCACCTTCTATCAATTCTATGATGGTGCTTATCACGATGAGATCAGAGGTCCGCGTCACAACAGGATGCTTACCCTGGCGAGAGCCGACCTGGAAACACTCTTCACAGAGCTAGACCACATGTTGACAATGGTTGATGCACATGAAGATATCTTTCAGAGGCAAGCTATTACCGAGCTGTCCTATCTTCTAGACCTTATCGAAGACAAGATCAATATGTTTGAGTTCTTGGCAGGCAATGAGTTTGGCTTCTCTTTCTCTCAATGGAATACCTTTTCTGACGGCTCTCGTGAGCTACCTCGTGAGTCTGAGTTTGGCTGGGAGCTTGCTTCCGACTTCCGCACAGGCGCACGAGTTCCTAACGGGATGACACACGATCCCCTGGAGCAAGCTATGCTGCTGGAGGTTGCCAAGAACAGTGTTGAGAGATTCACATCTGTAGACGTGAAGGATGGAATTGTTGATGAACATGGGCAGGTTGCCATTTGGGTTGAGGGGGAGCAGATGGTTGCCTACCAACGCAGTGGTAACCTTTGGGTCTTTACCGTTGCTCTCGGTCGATCTATCAGCCGCGATGCCGAGCTGCACATCAACGTAAACCCCACCAGCCCAATCGTCTTTGACACAGAGCTAAACAATGCGTTTCCTAGCGTAGCTGGGGAATACCTTATCGTCTATGATGCAGACCGCAGGTCAGACCTAGCCGCCCTGGGTCTAGCCAACACTAATATTGGAGAGATCTACTTCTGGAATCCAGTCTTGCCACTGACTTGCAGTGTCGATGCCATCTTGTATGATCTTCCTGTAGCACTCGTGGTGGATGCAGTTCTATCTCCAAAGTACATCGCTGCCGGCCAAGCTACCATCCCAGTTGGAGCCGACGCTGTACTCGTCAATACACAGGTCACAGCGTCCGCTGACGCCATCCTCTTCTTTGGCCCATGCAAAGACATCGGAACTATCGACTACGCTTACACACAGGCTCCCAGGGCCTACCATAAGCCCGATCTTCGCGGCGATCCTATCGTATCTGACATCAACAACATTCTAGACAATACAAAGGATACGTTCTGGTTCAATCTTATCTTGAAGGATAGGCAGATTGTGGGTGGCGTTCGCTCTTCTCTTAAGCTGAACTTTGGAGGGGTGAGGGAAATCAACTACGTTGAGATCCACCCTGTGACTAAGTATCCATTCTTTATCGACCAGATCTCCTATATCTCCAGACAAGACAACAAGATCGCTTTGGTTGACCTTCACCCAGCTAAGATTACAGCTCCAGCTAGGTTCTATTTCGATCCTGTAAGTGCAAAGAGTATCGTTCTTGATATTTGCCAAGAAAACTTTGAGTTGCATACCTATGACCTTAACGCTGCTAAGGACCTCACAGCCTGGTTGGATGAGTTCGGAGATCCTAGTGATCCTGACATCTTCCGAAAGGCAGTTGAGCAGACCATGAATCACAGTAAGATCGTAGAGATTCTGGGGTTGGACACGGCGACAAACCCTGACCTTCGCACGGTATACGAGTATGTTTATGGACTAGACAATGTCTTAGCAGGGAAGCTCGATCTTAAGTCTGAGGGTATTTATGTTGGCGAAGGAACAGACCCAGCAAAGGTTAGCTTGATTGGCTTTGAAGCCACGACAACTGTCCCAGCAGGGAAGAAGGCTAGCTTTGAGTTTGAGCTAACAAAGAAAGACTACGATGTAGGAGGGGCCTTGATTGGTTCGGCTAGATTCCCCGTGCTTCCCATTGGTGTCACCTCTGTAGTTCACGAGAGGTTGATACCGAATGATGACGATGTAGCTCGCACCATCTTTAGGGCTCACGGAGCAAGTCCTGATAATGCTGATGCTACTTTGCGTCGGACCTTCTGCAACCTTAGGGTTTATCGAAACGGCACGCTATTAGACTACGGAGGCCCTGGAGGTTGGTTGCTAGACAACAATCTTGTTGCGGATGATCTTGATAGGTTCTCTGGTATTATCTTGTCGATTGATCAAAATATCCCGGAGCAGAAGAACGGTATCTATACAGCAAGCTACACTCCGTTGTATACTACTGTTGGTGACAGGAGGGACTATTGGGCAGACACAGCCCAGACCCTGCGCCGGAATCCAGACGGAACGATAGAGGCCAGCCTCCAGAGGGGTAACTTGGCAATTGAGGAGGCCGTCTTGTATCTTACTGCGACTCAAAGAATCAACCAGCCTAATGACACAACCGTGGTGGCTGAGCTTAACGCTTACAAGATTCATGTTGGGGAGAAGAAGGTCACTAGGTTTGCAGCACTATAATGGGTAGTAATCGATTCAAAGATACAGAGTTTGGCTCCCTTATGCGGAACAAGCTGTCCGTCCTTTTGGGTGAGATGGTGGAGAAGTTTCAGGCGGGGGAGTTGGAGCACTTAGAGGGTGTCCAGGATGAGTACATTCGGGCCATTCGCCTGATCTCTACCGAACCCTACAAGCCTATCTTCCAGGCATATCATGTTCAGCCAGGAGAGTATCCAGACCTAGGTCAATACCGGGTTAACTTCGGAGACATCGAGACTGACATGCGCCTCCTGACAACTGAGGTGAAGAATCTCCAAGATGTCATGGTGGCCAACTTTAACATGGCTTCCAGACAAGAGAGTCAGGTCCTAGAGGGTATCAAGCGCACCCGATCTCTTCTTGGAGACCTTAAGCTTTACGGTACCGGCCCAGAAACCAACAACCTCTTTTTCTCAGATAGCTTCAACACCCTTCAGCGATCTGATGTAGAGTCATCTCTTCTAGCTAAGCCTCAAGCAGCCATCGCGACGGAAGAGGGCATCATCACCCTACCCTATGATCAGGCAGATGCTGTTCCGTTACAGATTCGTCGCATCGTCATTAACGATGCTAGCAACGGAACTCTAGGTAATAGGACGGGCGGATATAATCCAGGTGCTCTTGGTGAGGCCGGCGCTCGCGTCAATCAGTTTGGGCGGGTGGCTACCTACGCTGATACTGAGGCGGCGTTGGATAACAACCCAGATACTTGGTTTGAGTATGAGGCGGTGAGGACTCAGTCCGACTTCTCCTTCGCCGCCGTAGGGCAGATTCCCAACGATCCACTAACTCTTGATATGACATGCATCTTGATTCGAGAAGCTATTTGCAACCGCATCATCATCAACCCCAACCACTTTGGTCTTAAGAGTTGGTTCAAGATTCGTAAGATTGAAACATCAAGAGATGGGCACAACTGGCGTTCGATCTTCGATGATATTCCAGAAGCAGAGTGGACTGTGGATGATAGGGGAGAGTTTCACACCCTAGCTCCAGAAAGCTCTAAGTTTGCGGGGCAGGGTGTCTATAGCTTCCTCCCAAGAAAGATTAAGTTCATCCACATCGTCATTGAGCAACCACAACATTACCTAACAAGTAGAGGCAATGAGGGTAACATTGTTCTTCGCAAGGCTATTGGTATTCGTGATGTCTCAGCGTTCAGCATCAAGTATAAAGCTGAGGGCCAGTTTATCTCTAGGCCCTTCATTTCAACACAGGACATCAGAAAGGTTGGCCTGTTGACAAACCAGAACCCGCAGATTGACAGCCCTCTCATCAAGATAGAGCATGCTGTTTCGATTGATGATGGTCAGCAGTGGCACTCGGTTGTGACATTCGATCGATTTTCTACCGAGACGGAAGAGATCCTAACATTCAACTCTGGTGAGGGGACCATCCAATACAGGACAGCTGCGGGAGCAGCGATTCCCATTAAGAGGCTTCGTTATAGAGCAACCCTCTCTCGTGATAAGGCGGCGTTCGCCTCAGCTGATAAGGGACCCAATCCAGTTTTCGAGAGAGCTTCAGAGATCTTGACGGTTCCGGCTAATGCTCCATTCCGAATCAATCTAGAAAATGAGCCTAGCTCAGTCGTTACTGTAGTTCGCCCATTCTCTGGTACCGTCGGTACCTTTACTGAAGCTTACAATCTGGGTACTGCCCGCGAGCCCCAAGCTGGAGCCACCTCTGTATACTTCTATCGCTTTGATATTCCCAGGTATTGGGATACGGGTACTGGCGCATACATTGGGGCAGAGAACATCAAGGTTGGTGGCCAGGTGTGGGCGAAGGATAATGCTCTAACCCAAGATGCACTTGTGTACCGAATCAACTACAACCAGAAGCAGGTCACCTTTGGTGCTGGTGGAGCAGTTGGAGCTGGCAGGGCACCAGAAGCTGGCGCTGTTATCTCTATGTATTTAGACCCGGAGCCTATGGTTATCGAGAAGGATTCTCCTCACAGAGCAGAGCTTATCAACTATCACGATGGCATTAAGGGAAGTGTAAGGATTCGCAAGTATAGCGTGACGATTAACAACTCGCAGGAAGGTAGAGAGGTTGTGGGCCCCGGTCAGATCTCTCATCAGGTTAAGCCAGGGCGATGGACACAGACTGTTGAGGTGGATGTTATCGGCGGGGGTCCTATGACTCCTGTGGCTGACGTTCCACCAGGGTATGGATTCGTAGATGGTGAAACAGAGTTTACCGTAGCGGATAAGTATTCTGTAGATCAGGAGAACGGTATCGTCTATTTTTCCGAGCCTGCATCTGCCGACAACGCCACCGCAAGGGTCATTACCTATACCTATAAGCTTTATGAGGATCTTTCGCCCGATCTGTTTACACTATCTGGTCCACGAGAAGTGACTATCGATGGGGCAGGGTTGGAAGAACATAATGGAACCATGACGATTGGCGACAACCTAAATGTTATCAATCTCTTCGCCACCCTAAGGACTGATGGTGCCGATGGCGCTGGCGGCGAATGGGCTAACGGCGAGACGAACTATCCCCAGCTACCAGTAGGGCACGGAGCTATTATTCCTGGAACCCTGCGCATTCCTCGTGGCGCTGATGGAAACCCACCTCGCAATGGGGGTGTTGATATTTTCCGTGAGGAGGTTGAGTTCATTAATGGATCCGCCGAGTTTGATACTCGGGAAGACGTAGCTTACCGCAATGGCCTTTACTCAATTGACCACAGGAACGGACTGCTTTATACCTACACTAATACAGGGGCGCTGGCTTGGAATGCTATCCGGACCCTTCGATTCAGGTACGCTGATTATAGAATTGAGTATGGTATGGGAGAGCCCTTAAAGTATACTGTTCGGGATAACGTGCTTACGCTAAACGAAAGCGACGTTGTAGAGACCTACAAAGACTCTCTGGTTAATGAGAGGTCTGACAAGAGTGTGAAGGTGGAGTACAACTTTGTTGCTGATACAATCGAAGCCCTGAAGGAGTTGGAGCCATACTTCTCTCCCATTCTTAGGGACTACTCTTTGGTGGCAATACCTGTTGATCCACGCTTAGGGACATACGAGTAATATGATAGATGAAGTCTACAGAGACAAGTTGTCTCAAGAGGTTCTGCTTAAGTATTTGAAGAAAGGACAGATCCCCACCCTTGAGGATGTGGATAAAGGCACAGCCCTGATTGTTCGTGGACGCCCTCTTACCCGCCCCCTCTTCGATCTTCCCAACGCCCTCCTTCAAGGCAAGAAGGAGAGGGCGTCCGCAGGCAAGCACAACCGCACTTTAGATGAGGTCAAGAGAGATCTTGAGGTTCTCTATGATGCTATCTTTGTAATCGCTCGTAACGGTGGGGAAATCTTTGATCGCACTACCACGCAAATGAATGGCATGCTCGCTCGTATCCGAGAGCTTGAGGGGCGCATGGGTTCAATGCTCCTCGTTCAGAAAGACTCTGAGGGCTACTTTAACTTCGTCTTTGATAACTTCCAGGATCTTTCCAAGGTCGATCAAACTCAGACTAGCGCCATGGTTGATCTTCGTTCCACAATGGTTCATGCCCAGCCCCACTACCGAGACGCAGGCCATGTAGCCAATGAAGTCGGCGAGCTGATCATCCCAGAGGCCATTCGCCAGGCCCGCGCCCGATATCTATTTGCCTCCAGAGCTAGCGTTGTTGATGCTATGATCCTTCCTCAAAACCCTATTGAAAATATCTGGAACCCTTCCGACAAGGCAGCGGTCTATCGAGTTAGAACGAAGGAAGCAAAGCCGATTACGATGGAGTTCATGCTTCGGCTAGCTCGAAATCCATCAAGGAATCAGAAGATCCAGGACCCGGCCGATGAGCCACCACCACCACCAGAGGATTGGTTCGATCAGTTCCAGGCAAGCTTTCTAGCTGGAACTGATGATAAGGAGAACCTCCCAGCGTTCAGTGAGGACCAGTTCTTCTACTACATCAGCAAGGTTATCCTTGACCCCCACATCTCAAATGAGGGTGGCAAGATTGTGACTAGCTTGCAGTACCTGGCTGGAACAGCGATTGGTGACAATTCGATTCCACCAGGAGGCTATAGCAACTGGCGGAACGTTCCCTCTGACACTTACAACAGGGAGGTTGAGGGAAAGACAGCTTGGAATTTCAGGAAGATTCAGTGTCGTTCTATTCGTTTTATTATGACCAAGATGCGGCCAGATAGGGTGAATGGAGATGTCTTCGAGTACGACTTTGGTATTCGTCACGTCTCTCTCTTCGCTCAGGACTACCAGATCTCTGAGAGCGCCTTCGTTGACACTCAGCTTGTTTCACAAGCTTTGGGCGCAGTAGATCGCAATGGTGTGAAGGTCGAGTTCAACAAGGTTTCGCTAGAAGCCTGTGGGGATATCCCTCAGAGGACAGAGATCGATTACTTTGTGGACTTTGGTATTGGTGGATCATTCTCTGGCAATTGGTCTCAGATCGATCCGATCAACAGAGATGAGCCTAAGAATCCAACCATCGCACTCTTTGACCGAGTGGTAGAGGCCCCCACTTTGAACCTAGCACTTGATATAATTCATCCTCGTGGCCCAACAACAACCAAGAACTTCAGGCAGTGGCGCAGCAATCACACTCGCATCTTGAACTATACAATCGATGAGAGCACCGAGCTGACAAGTGAATATGAGATTTGGCGTAATAGCTTAACTCTAAGTGGAGCCACTGTTGGGAGAGCTAATAACTATTCTGTCCGGGATACTAGCGACTTTCCGGTTGAAACCGGCTGGCGCTTTGATGGCACCTACTATAGCTGCTATGTCTATATTAGCGAGGCGCAGGGTCGAGTCCTCGACTTTGGGGCAGATGGAGTTTGGATTAACGAGCTCTTCACTCGGGGTGTGGTCACCTTATCGAAGGGGAATCACAAGATAAGGACACATCGCAAGAACTGGCATAGTCTGAATGGTCTGGGGGATGTCAGTGCATTCGATGATGTCACCAACACATTCACAGGAGACAGGCAGACGTATGGAACGGATGGCCTGGGAGCAGCCGACGCCCCGGCTCTAAATGTAACGGAGCACGACCCACTGCACCCTTACAATCACAAGCTCTTGATCGAGGGCTTGGATTACAACGCCGCCTTCCCTGAGAGAGACAAGGTTTACATCGGTGTAGCACGGCAAGCAGCCATCTTGATGGAGAAAGTTAGCATCCAGGACTTTGCTAACAATGTGCCAGATAATGATTTGACTCGATGGGCTCAGACATCTATTATCGACGATACAAACGCCAACGCGAGAACAGTACAGCCCATCATGAAGACTTACCTGGCACAAAGCACTGTAGAACCCATTGTCACCGCCAGCCAGGCAATCCGCGAGACCTTTGTTATCGTACGAAAGTACAAGTCGGGCACATTGGCCGATCAGTTGAAGTTTAGAGCAGTCTTTAAGACAAATGACCCCAACGTCACACCGGTGCTTAACGCTTACATCATAAAACTCGCGTACTAAGGAGAAAAATGGCAGGTCTTAACCAGCTCGCGGTAACCGCGACTCAAAGGAAGATTGGGAATCGAGGTGGGTTTTCCTCATCTGATTGGAATGGTGTTATCGGCGAAGTCGCAGCTAGCTTAGCTGCTTTTGAAAACGCTTGGAACACAGAGCTCCAACCCCTCATTGACTCTCTTCCCAGTGGGTCTCGGAACATCGCTCTTTCAAGTGTCAGTGCATCTATCGACCCATGGAACAATGGGTTTGATGGTGCGAACGTTTACATGGACACCGTTGCGTCAACGACACGCGACGACGGCCTCTTCTATCACACAACCCTATCTCGACCCCGCTCTATCAAGGAGGGCGTCCTGGAGGTTAGGAATCAAATCCTTCAGACACTTGCTGATGTTGAGGCTAAGATCCTTCTCATTGATGAGAACAGTGGGCTTACTGAAGCTCAGAAGATTCGCATCGGTATCAACATCTTCAATCCGGACATCGACTCTGCTGATGCTTCCAATGAAGGTCGCTCCCTCAACAACCTCGACCACGTAAACCAGCTTCGCGCTGATGTCTTTGGCACCCAAGTAAATACAGGTGACGATCCAGGAGATGCGCCTGATAATGCTGATTACGCATGGAACGCAACAGGCGTTCGCTCCCGTGTAGCCGGCCAGTCCATTGTTGAGCTTATCGCTGCTGGTGTAGCTGCTAATGACCTTGATGGTGCTTACGAGGCAGGGAATGTAATTGAAATTGATGCTGGGGCGGGCGGAGTTCCTGTACGCATCAACGTCCTCGGTGGTGCACCCACTGAGGGCTTCTTTGTAAGCAACGCTCTTGCTGACACCTCTGATGGTATCAGGGTTGATCGCACTGGTGCTTCTGCTACTGGTTATGCCATCGTCACCAACACTGGCCCTAACGCATTTAACTTTGTTACTGCTGCTGGTGGTGCAACTGTTGAGACGGCAAATGTCATCAATCTTATTCACACAGGTGTTAGCACTGGAACTGTGACGGGGCTTCTGGCGCAAGCTGGAACAACCTTCACCTCCACCTCTGCGCCCCTCCAAGGTTTCTGGGCCGACTTGATCCCAGTTGGAGGTACCGACGCTTGGGGCATGATCTCCCATTTCAGCTCGGCAGCACTTACTAGCGAGCCAGCTGAAGTCAACCTCTTTGAAGCACGACTCACACATGCAAACGCCGCCCAGGCCCCAGCTATTGTTCGAGGCTTCCACTTTGAGCCAGACTTTGACGCTGCTGGTGACTCCTTTACAACCCTGGAGGGCTTCCACTTCAATCCTGGCGCAGAGATTGATGGCAGCACCCTCACTAATATGTATGGGTTCCGGGGCTCTTTGGGCTCAGGTTCTGCCGGCACAATTACCAACATCTATGGAATCGACCTCACTCTAGACGCAACAAACTTAGGGTCAACTATCAGTCGAGGCATTCATCTTAATCTAACAGGTATGGATCAAGGTATCCTTCTTGATCAGAATGGAACTACAGGTGCTGGATGGGTAGGGTATGAGCTAGATGCTGATATAGCAATTGTTGCGAATGGATATTACGGTCAGCGCTTCAACCTAAATCTAACACAGCAGGCAGGAGGACCAACCTCTGGTTGGGGTTCGCGCATCACGGCTGCGGACGGTAACCATCTAGATGACATGACAGCCCTCTACGGCTACTACTTTGATTACGATCAGTCCGACGCAACACATCGCCCTGACAATGCCTATGGCTTCTTTGCTAGCTATACAAACGATGGAGCTGCCGTGGGCACCGGCAATATGTGGGGTGGATACGTCAGCCTGGGCAACCAAAAGGCGATCGACAATGCCTATGGTTTCGGGGTCGTTGCTGGAACAACCGACCCCGAGGTCACAACAAACCTCTTCCCCTTCCATGTGGATATGGATATCTCCGCAGCAGCCACCGTACCTGCCAATGCTTTCGCTATCAACGTCGATGTAACCAACTTTGAAAAGGGTCTTTACATCAACATGGATGGCGCTATGCCTGGTGCTACAACATGGACAGGTATCGAAGTTGAGTTCCCTGTAACTGCAATATCTTCTGATGATACAGAAGTGCTTCGTGGCTTCTATCTAAATGCAGGACTTGCAAATGTAAGCAATGACAACGATAGGATTATTGGTGTAGAGATCGGTATCCCAAGTGGATGCACTAAGGGGTTCATCTTTACTCTAGATAATGAGCATGATATTGGTCAGTCTAAGGGCACTGGCGGAGGACGTCCCAGAAATATCTACATCAAGAGCAATTCGTATCTGGGTGAGGGGATCCTTTCTGATGGAAAGGTCGTACACGGAACCGCCGAGAACACTACGGCTGGAGCCGCTAGCGTTAACATCAAGACAGTTACCTTACTGGCAGACCACGTCTATCACTTCAAGGCTGTTGTGGTTGGAAACAAGACAAACGTTGCAACTGATCAGTTCGGCACCTTCCACATCGAAGGGTCGTTCTACAAGGATGGAGCAGGAAACGCTACACAGATTGGTGCTACAACTGTAGTGCATGCAGCGAAGACCGCAGCCGCTGCTCTCTGGGCTGTAGACTTCACTAACGATGGAGCTGATGCTATCAGGGTAACTTGCACAGGCGTCGCCGGTCACAACATTCAGTGGGCCTGCTCTCTCGAAGAGCTGAATGTCTCGGATGCATAAGGAGTAACACATGTCTAGAATTGGATTTGTAGATGGAGAACTGAACAGCACTGCTGGCCTGACAACTCGGTGTGGTATCAACCAACGACTAGACCTTAGGCACGATTCTGGTGTTGGAACGGTTCGTATGGCAAAGGGCCCGTCCAAGTGCGATGGAGTAGAGGTCAATTGTGCTGAAGAGGTTCAGACCACCGACGCGACAGAGACCACCGTCGCCTCACTCCTACTAACTGCGGATCACGTCTATCACATTACGGCAGTTGTGGTGGCCAGACAAGCCTCTGCTGCACACGTAGCGTCCTATGAAATCAAGGCAACCTTCTACGACACTGGCTCTGCTGCTGCTCAGGTAGGAACAACTACAATTGTCCACGAGGCAGAGACCGACGCTGACTGGAATGTGAACTTTGACACAGACGGAGCAGACACAGTTAGAGTAAGAGTTACAGGCGATACAGGTGCTACAGTCGAATGGGGCTGTGTATTGACCTATACGAGTCAGAACAGCTAAGGACTATTAGAGGAGTTATGAATGGCAACTAAAGTAGGAATTTCAAACGGAGCATTGGTAGGAGTAGAGGCCCCTGGTCTTCTAGCTAAGGTGACAGGTGTCGACTTTACTACCTCTGGCGACAAGCAACTGCTCGTCGTAGCAGCTGGAGAGACTGTCCTGGTCACTGGCTATGCAGCGCTGGTAACATCAGCAACTGCGGCAACTGGAGATTCCAGTGGAATATCTATAGGCAGCAACTCTTCCACATATAACGATATCTTTGGCTACTTGAGCGGCTTCTCGTCCTTGACCGCTGCGAATGTCTTCATTGCAGATGCCGGCTCATCCTCTGCTAAGGTTGCAGCCGTAGGCCCTGGAAACATCAAGATGCAGATCGATACTCCTGACTCAGGAACTACCCTCGTCATGACCATCTACCTCTTTGGGTACAAGATCTAATTGCTTGCGGATTCTATATCCTGTAAGCTATCAACATAAGGAGACAAATCAATGTACGACAGATTTAAGAACAAGCCTAGCTGGCGGAGAAAAAACCCCGTCGTTCTGAACAGACCACTCCCGCCGGAGAAGGCTGCAGACAATGGTGGTGGGGTTGTAGATGAAGCCGCCTTAGCAGCAAAAGCCGCTGCAATCGCAGAGAACAAAGCAAAGGCAGAGGCCGCAAAGCCCAAGCCTGTTATTGAAACAGTGGAGGAGCCTAAGCCAGCGCCTAAGAAGCGATCACGTCGTTCTAAAGTAGCTGAGAAACCTGACAAACAGGAGAACTAAGTGGCTAACGGAAGGTTGTCATCAGGAAATTGGATAACAATAGCGATTGCTATTTTGGGTATGTTGGCTAGCTCTGGCGGAACCTGGGCAGCTCTGTCTTCGGACATTGCTGTTCTGAAAACTAAGGTAGTTGCCCTAGAAACCACCAGAGCTGATGATCGTGATCATATGATACACATTGACTCCAACCTCAATGTAATTAAGACAGACATTGCAGTAATCAAAGACAAGATGACGAGGATGGTGCCAGAGTAATGGCACTTGTGGCGGGTGATAGGGTATTCATTGTTCTCAGAAAGGAGTACGGTGCCCCAATTGATCGGTACTGGCCGAGCACTCAGGTCTTTAGCTCTCAAGCTCTAGCTGATGCTTGGATTGTCGCCAACGGCGGCAGCCAGACCTTCATCGTAGTACAAGGATCGGTGGAATCATAGAAATGACCTCAGACTTCCCATACATCCTACCTCACGGTAAGAATGCAGCTAAGAAGCCTGCACCTAAGCCAAAGAAGAAAAGGTCTACTCCGAAGAAGAAAAAAAGGAGTTACTAATGTTCGGCTCGGGGTTTTCTCAAGCCGCGATGTTCCCGAAGCTCTGGACATATAAGATGATCTACAAGGATGAGATCAAGTTAGTCAATTGGGGTGGGGTTGATGTCAAATGTCGCCAGATCATTCTTGGCTATGACAACGCCAACCAAGAGATTTTTGGTATCTTGCTAACCAAAGATGCTACAGCAAGAACCTTAGAGAAAGGCGTAGGCACCTTCAAGTCCGGTCTATATATCAAAGCAACGACACCGGATAAGGGTACGTGGGAGTTAACTCTCCCAGCTACTACCCTCAAGCAAATAAGCACTGAGTCCATCTGGTTTCATCACCATGGAATTGAGCCATTTCGCATTATCAGTAAGCCACAAAGCAGGAGACGATAATGATCAAAGACGACGGATTTACAAGTAGAAAGTGGTTAAGCTTAATGACTTGCTTAGTTCTTGTAGGTGCATTTGGTGGGGCAGTGGTGGTAGGCAAGACCACTCTTCCTGTACTAGCTACGGTAGCGAATGCCTGCGTGCTCTTGTACGGAATCTATTGTGGTGCTAATGTAGGTGAAAAGGTGGGTGGCTCCGCTGTTGGGGGATGGCTCCAAGGTCGCCGCGAAACTAACAACGCTGGAGGAGAAGAGGACATCTAATGGCTCAGACTAACACACAACTAGAGACACGAATCAACGTAATCGAGGCTCTTCTTGATGACCTCATTCTAGCTCTGAACAATACAGCGAGTAGCGCCACGCTGAACGCATCTATGCTCTCTATCGAGACTCAGCTTGCGACTATCAATACGACGCTAACTTCGCTGCAGAATTCAATCACTTCTCTCCAGAACATCGTTATCAATACCCCATAAATTCATCTATATAGACATCTTAGTTGCTGGATCAGACAATCGACTGAACAGTAATAGGTGGTCTTTTGCCGTATCTCACCCTCCCCGTGAGTCTCACCTTCTACTAAGATTACTGCAGGAGGTACAGGGGTGG
>Ga0209434_1000465_pt1 | contig 19595 bp, 16 predicted proteins | sample ETNvirnome_2_300_FD_184068 | JGI IMG/M metagenome (GOLD analysis project Ga0209434, IMG submission 184068) | Marine viral communities from the Pacific Ocean - ETNP_2_300 (SPAdes) (version 2) | ecosystem: Environmental > Aquatic > Marine > Oceanic | place: Pacific Ocean | collected 2013-06-22
AAAACTTGCCACAATAACTTTGCAAAATTCCTATTCGCTGAGGGATATAAATCAAGCATTCCGACCTTTCCCCTTAGTAGCTGTAGTTGTTTCTCATTATCAATCATGATGTGTGGATGAAGAGCGACGTCAGACATTAAAGATTCATAATTTGCTGCTATTGTGGGATTGAGCAATTCTTGAGCGGTCGGTCTTGTGACAATATATACGACTTGACCCACGGCCTCCACTGATCTTAGGTATCTATCAAATGCTCCGCCCAAAATATTTGAAGCGCTACCTGTTCCGCCTCCGCCTCCAGCGATAACAAAAAGCCAGTCTACCTTTCCTATTCTGGTTCGAATAGCATCTTCAACTAGCGCACTATTATTTTCTAAAACCTTCTTTCCAAGAGCAATGTCTTTGCCAACTCCATCTGCACCAGGTAATAAAAGAAAATGTTCTGAAGATACACCTTCCGGCTGATCCTTAACGGTTGTATTTATGAGAAGAGTTTTGTGAAATCCCAGATCCAAAAATGCCTTGGCTAGCTTTCCTCCTCCACCACCAATTCCAAGAAAAGCACACTTAATTGCAGAAGCTGCAGAATTTTCAGGGAGCATTCTCTCATCAGCTGCAACAGGATCATCATCGTAGGCTTCAACAAAATCAAAATCATCAAAATCGTCTACTTCATCTGGAGGATTTTCTAGTTCAGGAGCAACCTGTGCATCTTGAACATGTTGAACCTCATCTAATTGTTGAGACGCTTCTAGATTACCTTCCGGTACATCTGGCACCTTCTGGTGATCCTTTATCTCATTTGCAGTATCTCTTAAGACCTCTTGGGCCGCTTGCTGGTAAAAGCTATCATTCACATCTGACATTGTCTTATTATCCTCTTGTTGTTCATCCGCATAGAAAAAACTCGTCTTTATAGAGCTCGACATGGCATATATTACTCATTATTCCACGTTTATAAATATCTAGCTGCTAAACATCTATCACAAATAAAAAGGGGCGCCTCAAAGAGGCGCCCCTAGTAGCTCATCTAAGGTTATCTTAAATGATATTCAGATCAAGAACCGTTACTGTTCCGTAGAAGTCAGCACGAACCATCTTCTTGCCGTACCGAGTCATCACGCCCTTGCGGGGTGTGAAGTCTTCGGGAGCGAAGATAGTAGGAGTGACGATCAACGGCACGTAAGGTGCGTAGACGTATCCTGTCTCAAGGTAGCTTCCACCCTTATATCCAACGAGGACCTTGTTCCGTGGGAAGTAAGGATCCTTGTAGACAGTGAACCGGTTGCTAAGAGAACCGATAGGTGTCGCACCAAGTGAGAATGGATTGCTTGTCTGGCCAGATCCATCGATCGTGATGTTAGGCTTATAGAGAACCGAAGCCTCAAAGATCGTTGCGACCTCCGGGGAGCAAACCACGAAGTTAGCAGAACCTCTAAGGGTCTTACGGTGGATCTCATTAGCAACATCGATGATGGTCTCGACAAGAGTCTCATACCACTCACGAACTGTACCGGTGAACTGAGGACCGGAAGCTAGCGTGCTAGCCTTTGTTGCCTCAGCTGCGGTCTTCTTGTTAACGAACTTACCAGGCATACGTGACCAGTAGTAGTTAGCACCTCTCGCCTCTGTGAGAAGATCGTTGAGAATCTCACGATCAATCTCTAGTGCGATCTGCTCGGAAAGGATCTGAGTTAACTCAACCTCAGCGTCAAGGCTGTGGTATGCGTTAAGATCCTGGGCGAGCTCTGGTGACCAACGAGCACGTAACTTACGGGTCGCGGCTGTAACAGCGATTGACTCAATCTTGATGTCAATCTCTGGGATGACCGGACTTGGTGTAGCTGCGAAGTTAGACTCAAACGTCGGAATCGTCAGCACATCACCATCAGTAGAGTTAACACCTAGAGCAGGTGCCACCGCATATGATGCAGTAAGATGCTTTGTTCCACTGAAAGCAGCGGTAAGTCCAGCATATGTTCCTGAGACAACCATTAACAGAGCAGCGTTAGCTGTGGAAGTCTTTACCAGAGGATTAGAAGTGAACTGTCCACCTGAATACGTTCCAAGCTGGTTGAGACGACGAAGGTTGAGAACATTCTTTCCGCCCTGCCACGAATCATCCAGAACCGCAATGGAATCTGCCTCATTTGTGGGAGAGCTCTGATTATCAGTTGCTACAGATGATCTATTTGCTGAGAACAATGTGATGTCCTTTGCATTAGTAAGATCAAGACCAGAAACACCACTAAGATCTGTGAGATCAAAGACCAAGAACTGGAATCTACCAGTTCCAACACCAGCTGCGTCGGCATCGATCTTCGTAATAACCTGAGGATCGAACTGAAGTAGCTTTCCATCACTTCCCGTTGAAGCCGCTAAGCGTCCACTTTGAAGCTGAGAATTGCCCTGATAGGCTCCAGAAGCTAGAAGTGTTAGCCTGCTATTAGCAGTTGTACCGCTGATTGTCTTGTGAACCTTAGAATAGGTGGTACCGACTAGATCATACTGACCACCTGTTGCGAGAGATCCTGATCGGATACCCTTACCTGTGGGGTTGTTATAGATCGATGTACCCTTCTGATAGGTTTCTGCTGCTGCAGAGCCCTCAGATCCATCTGTGAGGCTAGCATCACCACCGACGTTATCACCGTAGGTGTAATCCAGATAGAAGAGCAGACCAGAAGGAAGGCTCATTGGCTGGATAGATACAAGCTCATTAGATATAAGTCCGCCGAAGACACGACGAACGATCGGAAATGCTATATTTGTGAAGCCTCTGACGTCGCCAGAGGAGGCGAGGTTACCGCCACCTGTTGATAGAGAGTTTTGCTCTCTCAGGAGCTGAGCAGCCTGGTTTTCAAGAAGTCGAGACATGGTCTCCCGACCATGATCCTGTAGGCCTCGAAGAAGTCCTGTTCTGGACCACTTCTCAACCAATCGCATGCCTTCAGCACCAATATTTCTATCTCTGATGCCTTCAGTTAGCTGATTTAATGTGAATGACTTTGCCATTTTTATATTTCTCCTATTATAATGCAGTTAATGATAAAATTCACTTGATTCCGGCGAGCGTTGCCCATCGATTCACCTGCTCGTCTACTGAATTGGCCGATGACCTTCCAGTAACCTTAGAGGATGATCCGATAGCTCTGCGTACCGAAGATTCATTTATTGATCCTGACTTGCCCTTGTCAAAGGATTCTGTCAGGCTCCTGTAAAGTAGCTTAACCTCTCTCAAACTTCTAGCACTATCAATAGACTCAACAACCGACTTCCTTTGAGACGGTGTTATTTCCTTGCTTTGTAGAAGCTTGTTTACATAAAGAAGCTTTGCATTAAACAGGTTTAGATCTGTCAACTGCTCACGAAGTGTTTCAACGGCACCTCTGTATTCCTTGAGCCTCATCGAGAGAGATCGATTATTGCGTCTCTCACTTCTAAGTTCTTCTGAAAGAACATTTAGTTTTGTTTGAAGAGGCTCCTTTCCAGGTTTTCCTCCTCCGAAATCTGTGCCCTTGGGCATCTTGCCTCCGGAACCGCCGTAAGAACTCTTGACTCCGGACTTACCAGAACCCTTTCCTCCCCAGCTATCTTCCATTGCATTTTTAATTCCTTTAATCTTTTCGAGATCTTTACCTTCTGATAGAAACAGTCGGAGGCGATGCAATTCATCACGAAGAACGTTTTCATCGATCTCAAATATCTCATCAAGACCTTCGAGTTCAAGATCTTCTACGTCAACCTCTACCTCTTCTTCCTCTTCAGGAGCCTCAGCAGCCTCGAGATCTTCTACATCCTCTTCTTCTTCCTCTTCGACTACTCGAATAGTGGGCATCAAGTCCTCGGGTAGCTCAAGATCACCTAAGTCAATCTCAAGTCTAGCCTCGTCAAGGCTATCAAGTCCTAATACTGACATAATTTCCTTGATTTCTCGTGCCTCAGCTTTGTCAATTGCATCCATATTATCTCCAGATTTGAGCGACTCTAGCTCAGAAAGATCAATTTCATAAAGAATATCATCACGTTGCCTAGATGATTTTTTATTACTCATATCATTACTTATACGTCGGGGATGAAAAAGATCATCATTTTCATTAAGTTTGTCTGCCATTTTTAAAAGTTTTTCTCTGCTTCTGCTATCAAGCTCAGATAAAGACTCTTTAATCGCATCTTTAACTATTCCCTTATCAGAAACGCTTTTAAAATCGTCAGCTCCAAAAAGATTTAACAATGCAGACATCGCGCTGTCATCTAAGACTACATCTTCATTAGACTCTGATAGGTCAGATCCGACTATGTCAGACGCTATATCTTGTAGAACGTCATCATTTGAATGTTCATCGGCTGAACCTCCAATGAGTTGCTCTTCTATAAATTCTCTTATTTTGGGCGTCACAGCCTCTATTATAGCATTTTTAGCATTCTTTTCTGCTGTGTCTCTCAAAAGCTTAGCTTCTGCTATTGCTTCCTCATAAAGAGATTTTGACATTTTATTAAATCCTCTTCTCAATTAAATATTATGTATTTTGTGAATTTGCATATAACGTCTCATCAATTTGATTGAAAAGCTTAAGCAACCTAATTCTCTGCCTTAAAATAGATCTTTCAGCAGGGTCAAGATTAAAAATTTCATCCCAGCTAAGGGCTGGGATGTCTTCATCTTCTAGATAATTATATGGTGCTCTGCTGCTTCCATATTGAGTTCCTGTTTTTTTAGCGGGCCCTGTTGTACGGAATGCCTGGCCAGCGCCACCTGTTCCAAACGGAGGACCACTAAATCCTTTTGGGTATAATGATCTATGAGAAAAAGGAGCTATTCCGCTCATCACAGCAGGCATATTCTCAGCCTCTGCAAGATTTCCTATATCCCATCTCTGGAGGCCAACCATGCTCCCCCTGTCTGCAGATCCCCTTCTTCCGACTTGTGGATCTATTGCTAACCTGTCTCTTCCAGTAACAGAGCTTATTTTTGATATTAGCTCCATCTCATCATCATCTATATCCTCAATGAACTCATCTTCATAATCTTCGTATGAAGATGGCATCTTATATATACCGGTTTCAGCCCAGCCCATAGCTGTTTCTGATCCAAGCCCTGTTCCAAAACTAGGAGTTTTTTGCGCTTTTCCATACCCCAGGTCAGTTCTTGTATCTGAAACCGCAGATGATGGATTATAGTAGAGCCTGGTTGTCATTTAGAGTTGTTAGCTCCTTCCATCAGATCCCTGATAAGATCTTCCAGAAATATAGTCTCCGAGTTTTTGATCAGATATATTTTCTGACGTCTTAGAAGGAGATGTGGTTCCGCCCAGCCCAGAACCAAACTCAGGAGCAGAACCATCAGGCAGCTCGCCTGTGTACTCTGGCTGATCAGCCGGAAATACGCTTCCAGGACCCGGTGAAGAAAGATTTGGAACGTAAGGTGATGCTGGCTTTCCGCCGCCGCCTGTCTCGACATCAGCAAGGTTTGGTGCGCCATCAAAGTCTCTATCAAATGAGTTTATTCCAAGACCCCCTACTACAGTACCATCTAGCGCTAATTCTTGAAAGACTTCTTTTCTTTCATCATCATTTACCTCGGAAGCATAAATTGGTGACGCTGAAAATGAAGCTCGTAGATTTATATCATTTCTAGACCCGTACGGCTTATCGTCAGAGGCCGCTGGCTCAACTATTGTCTGGGGTTGATCTGCCATTTTCCTATAGATCCTTTAAAAGTCTTATCTTTAAGATATTTCTGGCTTTTGTCATGCGAGCTGCTCTTCGACGTAAAGCTGATTCTCTTAATCCAAGCTTTTTCACATAGTCAATTTTATTAACTAGATTATCCCCTCCAGCCCACGCGTCATCTACGGTGTCTGATGATATGAGGCCTTCCTTTTCTAGCTTCTTCTTTTCTTCTATGACTATTTTTCTAAGAACTTCTGGCGTTAATTTAGAATACTTTGACATATAACTTCTCCACAACGTGTCTCAATTATACATATTAGGTAATGTAAGAATTAGCTACCTACATTAAGATCTTTTTGTCGTGCTAGGAAATGCTAGATCAGCCCATTTTTGAGATGATTCACCAAACAATTCTTGCGGATCTGATCTAGATGCTGCAACAGCTGCCGAATCACCTGCTGCTGCTGTTGGTAGAGCTGATCCTCCGGGTCCAGGCCGTTCAGCTCCTGCCTGCTCCTGCAGAGTAGTCATTGCTGTATCTGCTAATATTGATGAAAGTACTGGATCCGAGGTCATATTTCTTGTAGTTTCTTGTATATTTTTTTTAAAATCTGGGTTTGGGACCGAGTTTGTCTTGGCGGATCCATCATAAACAACATTATCAAGCGATGATCTTCTAGGCCTTCTATTTTGCGATAAAGTCGTAGTAGACTCTGATAGCTGTTGAGTTCTAGATTCTCCTATTCCCTCGCTTAATATCTCTATTAGACATTCCTTGACAATTCCTTTTAGCTGGCTTCTAGAAACTCTAGACATTAATCCCTACCTACCATGATAATATATCATTAAAAATTCTATCTATTTTATCTGTCTTGGTAAAATTTTTATCGATATCATTGGGATCAATGGTCTTACCTTCACTCATCATAAATGCTCCAGGTGTAGACGGTTCACTAACCATATCAAAACAAATTAGCTGAAAGTCTTCCTGTACGACCTGCCTGTCTCCGTCGTTACGCGTAGAGCCTACGCCTCTAGAAGATATTCCAAGGGTCACGCCGGATTCAACTAGACTCTGCAGTATTTGTCCTGCGGGGGTATTAAGAAGTTCAACATGGCCAACAACTGCGTCACCCTCTATATGCGCCTCTCTAACAATGTGGGAGGCATTTTTCAACTCTACGACAGAAGAATCAGGATGATCACACTCACCTAGAGCCCTATTTTCCTTTATAAACTTCTGGTAGTTTAGCATCTCACGCTCTAGTATGGATCTAGGATATACTCTTCCGTTTTGATTTAATGTGTCACATTTTTGTAAAACACCCCGAAGTATTATCTTTCCACCATTTTTTTCTTTTGACTCCTTAATCATATTTGTCGTGTAAGAGAGCGGAGTCCACTCTGTTAGAAGTTTTAATGTACTATCACTCATATATCGCCTCTCTTAATTCTTGCTTCAATTGAATTAATGTCAAAAATTTAGCTATAGACTCATCATTTATTTCATCTATTGCTTCATCGCATATCCTCTTCCTAACTGTATCAATTTTTTCTAATAAAAACTTACTATCTGTCTTTTTTTCAAATTCATTTAAATTTTCAATTGTTTTATCTTTGATATTTTGAACTTTCTCTAGTATTGATGTCCCGCCATCATGAGACATAGAAAAAACATATGATCGTATGACATCTCTCTGCTCAGAGCATAAATTATCCTTATACTTTTCATTAATTTTTTCTGTCATTATCTTTACAACAAGAGAGTCAACATTCGGATCCACGCTTTCTTCAATAGTTATATTTTTCTCTTTCTCAGATAGCATTCTCTCTATTATCTTTGACTCATATTGCACTGTCCTTGAAAGGTCAGATCTATCTTCAGATCTCCAGTCATTAAGAAGCGTCTGTATTGTAGCATAGATCTTATATTCAGGAACTCTTCTATGATAAAACATCTTATCATCTAGCGAGTGATTTATCTCCTTGATAAGAAGTGATTTTTCTATATCTAGTTTTTTAAAATCGCACCTTCTGGCAGCTGCCTTTGCTTCAGTCAAAATTGCAGCTGCAACAGCAGAGTCGCTTACAGTTGATTTAACAAGTGCATTAAAGAGCCTGAATTCTCTATAGAGCTCACTTTCTTTATTGAATTTGCTTTCAATAATCTTAAGAGTTTTCTTAGCGCCTATCTTATCACCTTGAATTAGGAGATGTGAAATATTTCTAAGAAGAAGCTCATAGATCACTCCAACATTTCTTTTCTTATTATGATTCCTCGGCATCGGGTGTGCTTCCCTCCTCTGATGAATTTATCTCAGAGATTATAATCCCTCTATTACTTATCTTGTTCTCTAGTGATTTTAATGTAGATCTTATCTGAGATGTCATTTGTGTGTGATTTTCTATCTTTTTATCAAAAAAATCAGATAAAAATTCATCTTCCATCAATTTTGGAACCTTTCCTGCATTTCTTAAAGGATTTTTAGAATCACTGCTTCTTTTATATTTGGCATTTTTTCTTCCAAAGGGATGGAAGAGTGAGTCATCAGGATTTTTTGGATTATGACTATGATCTGGAGCCATCTGAGGTGCCCGTCTTCGTCTAGGTGAATTCCAGATCACCTCTTTCTCTGCTGGAGTTAGCTCCTTCTTTTCATCATCGTCATCGTCATCTTCGTCATCTACAATTATCTCTGACAATCTATTGACTGTATTTTGTGCCTTTATTGGAGCATCGATATCTGATATCGATAATCTTGATGTATCAACTAGCGAGTCACCGGCTAAAAGATCAGATCCCATTTTATTTCTTATATCTCCGGCTAGTTCCATCTCTTCGGGAGCGGGCTCCTCTATCGCAGCCTCTGCAGCCGCCTCACCTGCTGCACCTGGTAGCTGTACAGACTCAATTTCTAAATCTTGCTCCTTATCTACAATTCTTTGATCAAGAATTTCCTTAAGAATCTCATCTGTCATATTAAAGATATTCTTTCTTATCCAGTCTCTACTCACTAGACCTTCAACACCAACAGCTGATGTCGCTATTTCAAATCTTGTCCTGTAAAGTTCTAACTTTTGCTGTTGTGCAATTGTTGACGGATTAGATAGCTGAAGTGTGAAATCTAGGATATCCTCATCTTCAAATCCATTACAAAACAAATGTATTATTGCTAGCTTATTTAACTCAGCTACAACAGTTCTTTGAATTCTTGCGATCGTCCTAGAAAATCTAATATCCTCTTGAGATAGAGTGGCTTTTGCTCCTAGACCTTCATCATATCCAAGATATGCTTTTGGAATTTTTAATGCTGCAAATAGCTTTTTCTGTATGTACTCAACATCCTCTATGGCAGTGGCATTTGCTCCTCCTGCCAGCGTCTGAATGTCTGTTCCAGATTCTGAGCCTCTAACTGGCAGATAATAATCCTCATCCACACTTAATGGGTTGTATCTTAGATCAACCCTTCCTGTATCTTTATCTACGACTTGGGCCTTTTTAAGAGTTGCCTGAACCTGCTCCATATAATTCGGAATATCCTCTGGCGGAACATTTCCAACATCAATTTTAAAAACTCTTCTTTCAGGAGATCTAACTACTCTGTAAACGAGCATCGCATCTTCAACAAGTATCAGCTGTCTCCATATTCTTCTTGCTGCCTCTAAAACAGATGAACCATAAGGTAAGAATGCATCATTTCCTAAAATTCTCATGTGACAGACTTGCCAATTTTCAAGAACTTGATTTCCCTGAGTGACCCACCTAAATCTTACGGCCATAGGATCTAGTGGATCAAATCCCTCTTCTCTTTCAATTTCATTTACAGGAATGGGAAATGCATTTATAACTCCATGATCAGGAGATACATCATTGAATAAAAAGAAATCACCATATTTGCATAAATTTCGGACCCACGCTGTTAGATTAAATTCGACATTTAGTGTATCAAAAAATAACTCATCTAGCAATCTTTGAATAGTGGGATTCTCTGAATATATGTGAAGAACTTTTCCTTTTTCGTCTGCAGAAACTGTCTCTTCTGCGTATATGTCTAGGGCAGAGCTTATTTCAGGAGTATACTCCATCTCTGAAAAATCAGAGTATCTGGCCATTCTATCATAGGTGCCATATGCACTCATGGCTGTACTATATACGTGGCTCTGAGTCTTTCTAAAGACTTCGAATGCTGATGTCTGCTTAGATGACTTACTAAAGTCGCGAACCTTTCTCTTTATAACAGGCCCACTTCTAAATAGCTGTGTTAGACGTCTAAATAATGTTTGGCTTTCTTGTGCCACTTAAGCCCTCACTTATAAACCCAATCAAACTCTTTTGCCAGCCGCAGCTTGCTATTCCAGCCGCTTGATAAAGAGTTTTTTCTCAAATTTTCCGATCCCTCCTTGGGATTTCTAGATGGAGCGCTGTGAGGTCTTCCTTCTGTAATTGCACCCGGCATATCATCATATGTATTTCTTGTTATCTTCATTCCTTTAAGCATAGCTTCATTGAGCTCTTTTGAATGGCCGCCATGCTCAGATGAACTATCAAATATCCACATTCCAATGGCAAAGCTCATTACAAGATCATCATTATATCCTTTCATTGCCCTTGCCTTGTTTCCAGACCAAGTAAACGTCTTCAATTCCTCATAAAATCTAGTTGAGTATATTTTAACACCTTTGTTCCTAATTGTCTCTTCTAATTTTGATAATATTTGATTACGAGTTTTTCCGCTCGTTGTGAATCCAGCGATATCACTTTCCTTAGGTGGAATATAGCTTCCTATAAAGATAGATTTTCTTCTCTTGTGATATATGTTTGGATATTCAAGATCCTTCAGCTTAATGATCGTTGCAAATCCATAGCTATTATTTTCCGGACAAAGAAGCGCATTATTATATTTTTTTCCAAATTCGCATAAAAGCTCACCAAATCTATCTGGCGGTGTCTTTCCCCTATATTCTGCTACACACTCTCCCTCTCCAACGTCAATCACATGAAAAGTAGAGTAATCTCTAGAATCTCCTCTTGCAATATCTGCAGATATAATATAAGAATGCTCTGATAATGGGTGCTTCCATATCCATACGTTCATATCGTGTCCCGCCCGATCTACTGGCGGCTTACACATATTTCTTACCCACTCTATATCCCCGGGTGATAAAAACGTCTCTCCAGATGAAGCAAAGTCACATAAGTACTCCTGAGAAATCTGCCTATTTGATAAATTCTTAGTCGTCTTATCAAACCACTCTTGTCCTCTTTCAGGATGAACGTCCCATGGCAGCTTTATTGAAACGAATTCATTAGAACCCTGTTCAGCATCAGTATACAGTTTATAATACTGACCTCCTACACCGTTTGGAGTTGAAAGAAGTATCACTCTTCCTCCAGTAGAGACTGTTGGATATAGTCCCATCCACAGTTGATCAAAGTCTCTAACAAATGCTGCCTCATCAACTATTAGTAGAGAGAGTGCTTCTGATCTTCCTGCATCATCTGATGTGGGAATAGCCTTAATAGAGGACCCGTGACTAAATTCTATTAATTGCTTATTATTTGTGACTATCTGTGGAAGAACTAACCACTTCGGAAGACTTCTAATCATTGTCTTAACTTTTGTTATAAAGTTTTGTGCGACACTTAGCTTTGTTGCAATGATAAGAATGTTCTTATCCTTTTGAAATAATGCCATCCAGACGGCATATGCTGCAACAAGCGTAGACATTCCAAGCTGCCTAGACTTTAAAATAATTGAAAACCTATTTTCTAAAAACCTCTCAACACAGTCATCTTGAAACGGGTATGTGTCAAAGTCTATAAGCCCTCTAACCGGATGCTGTATTTTTAGATAAGAATTAAAAAAATACACAGGATCCTTACCAGATTTGATAATCTCCGATACTTGTCTAGATTTATTAACTCTTGACATTATTCACATTTAAAATTGGTAAATCTTCTATAATATGCTGTCTTTCTTGGTGTGAAAGGTGAAGATGTTATCATTTCCACGCTATCACTAGTTCCCAGGCTTTGAGCTTTTAGTGATCTTCCAATTCCCTCTTTGAATTGTTTTTTTAAATTCTTCATAAATTCATTTGTAATCTTGATAGATTCATCTTCAAATACTTTCACCTGATCCCTTAGGTTTCTCTCTGACGCAAGGTGAACAACTGTTACATATGAAACAGAAAGCGTATCACCTGAGAGATTTGCCTTAATTGACATAGTTGGAGATAAAACTGTTGAGCTTTTCCCCCATGTTGAATCTAAAATCTGACCAAGAACGTTAACTTCTTCAGTGTTAAACATAATAACTCCTGTTACTAATTATTGAGATCATTCAAAAATAAAAAATGAAGATGATTGTTTTATTATTTCTTTGTGAGATAAAATCTCTTCGCTTGTTGGTCGCCATCCGGATAACCATCTCTCTTTCATGGGCTCAACCCACTTCATTCCGCACTCAGCACAACACTGAAACCTTCGAATATAACTATAGTCGTCGGCAGTATTCATTGTAATTTGACAAACTGGGCAGAATAAATAGCGCTTCTCATCCTTTTCCTCTGTAATTATTACAAATTCACTTCTATACTCATAGCTTCTACCTGAATTTGACTCCCTAAGGGTGGGAAACCTTTGCATTTTTTCCATTTTTAGTTATATCCAATGAGTTATCTACAATGTCCTTAATCTCATCTACGTGAGATATTACTATAATATTTCTAAACCACTTTTTAAGAGACTCTAATAATCTACTGCATGCGCCAATATTTGTCTCATCTAAAGCTCCAAAACCCTCATCTATTATAAGCATATTTGTCTTAGTTAAAGATGATACATTAATAAGAGCAACTCTTATAGCAAGTGAAGACATCATCTTTTCCATTCCAGACGCCAGCTCAATGACTCTTCTACTGTCTCCGTAATTTATAAACACGTCCATCGCATTAGTATCAGGGTCTGCTTCAAGCTCTACTGTGAATCCTACAACTCCCTGGAGAATTCTCGAAATTTCAGAATTAATAAGAGGTAGCTGTGACATCATGATCTGAAGAGGAATTCCTTTTTTAGAAACCGCCTGCATAAAAAGATCATATGTTCTTAGATCTATCTTTATTTCTTCGAATTCCTTTCTTCTATTTTTCATATCAGAAATTTGAACACGCAAGCTTGCTATCTCTTCGAATATCTTTAATCTTTTCTTATCTGTTCTCTGTATTTCATCTTCTAGAATTATGACATTAGATCTGATAACTGATGCTGGATTTTCCTCATCTTTAACAAGCCGTGGAGACATATCATCTAGAGTAAGCATCGCTCTATATAAATTTGACTCTATCTGGTTTATCTCATTTACAACATTATTATATTTGACTATTAAAGAAGAGATCTGAACAGATAGGATAGATTGCTTTTTGATCATCCTCTCATATTTTTTAATTTTTTTCTCAGCATTTTCACTTAAAATTGATTCAAGTGATATCTGTGCATCCTTTAACACAAAAATGGAACTTTGCACAATATCTGTCTGATCCTTTATAGTTCTCTTATCCTTATAAGAATCTTTAATAAATTTACAAGTAGGAAATGAATCACCGCATGGTACCTCACTTAGTCTTTTAACAGATCTTTCTTGTCGTAATAATTCACTTTTATTTTTTTCAAGCTGATGCTGAAGATCAATTACAGACCTGTCTAAATCTTTTTGAATTTCTATCTTTGTCTCTAGCTCTTTAACAGAAAAATCGGATTTGACCTGATCTATTTTTGTTGACTTTCTCTTCTTTAGCTCTATTTCATGACGTATTTCACTTTCTTCTTCTTTTAATATCTTAATCTCTTCTTGGTATCTAGTTACTATTTTTTTCTGGGCGATAAATTCAGACTCTGTAACAACTTCTGGATTATCAGAGATAGCCAGTTGAATATTAAGAGATTTTAGTGTAGATCTCTTTTCTTTTATATCATTTTCAAATACACTTAATTTCTCATTATTTTCAATTACGTAAAACTTAAGATTATCAATTTCTTCATCCCAATCTATATCTGGATATGATTTTATCTTATTTCTTATGTCATATGATTCTATCTTAGCTATCTCGTGCATCTTTTCAAAGACCCCCAGATCAAGAAATTTTGTCAAAATCATTTTTCTAGACGTGGCGCCCTCTTTTACAAACGTATTCATCTCTCCTTGAGATGCTAGTGATGTCATTAAAAAGTCATCAGCTGTTCCAATTATTTTTCTTAGAATCTTTTCTGTTTCTCTTCTCTGCTCCTCTGTAATATCTTCCTCAATATTTCCCATTTTATCAAGTCTATAGAGATTTAGAGATGTTGATGCATAAATTTCTCCTTTTCTCGTCTGGTGCCTTACTGTTGATCTAACAATTTTATATGGATCTCCATTCAACACTATATCGACTATAGCTCTAGAACTATTTTTTCTATTATTGATTATATGAAGATTTTTAATTGATCCTCTATCTGTTGTATTAAAAAGGCCATACATCAGCGAACCAACTATTGATGATTTTCCTTTTGCATTTTTTCCAAAAATTCCTGTTATTCCCGGTAGTTTTTCAAAATTAACAATATTATCATTTCCATATGAAAATAAATTATCAAAAGATAATGAATTAATTTCCCATCTTGTATTTCTTAATGTATCTTCTCTACTGGTTACCTGAGACATATATTTTTCTATAAGATCATCAAACTTTTCAAAGTATTCCTCATCTATCTTTCCATCTCTATAATATTCACGAATCAGTCGACCATGCGTCTTTCCATCTCTTAGATTTTCCTTATTAAAAGTTCCACTAGCTATTTTTATTTTAGACGCATCAAATGTTGATTCTGATTTAAAAACAACCTCTACAGCGTCTTTAACTCTCATGAGCTCGTATTGTAATTGCTTACTATCTGCATGAGTTATTACGCCATCTGATTTTATTCTAAACCTTGAATAATCATTATATTCATTGGCCGCATCTAGTGTTTTTTCAACAGAACCTTTCCAGTCTATCGTTATAAACTGATTCATATGAGGTATTTCATGAAAAGTGCTATTAAATGATTGTTTATTATCAATCTCCCAAAATAAAAATCCTTTTCCTATATCCTCTCCGTAGTTTTGCTGTATAGATGATCCACAGTATGCTATGCTTTTTTTCTTATTGAGATATTGCCTCCTATGAATATCTCCTAAAAGTGTGAAATCAAAATCATTAAAAAAATCAACAGTTATATCTCCATCTATCTCCCAGTCAATGTCTGTTGTCGATCCCCAGACAGCTCCATGAAATAAAGCGATATTGATTTCTCCTTCTACAGGTTTAACATTTTCCCATCCATCCTCATCAAAACACGAAAATACACACCAATTAAACCCTGGAACTCCAGCCGGATATGTGCCAGATTCCTTATAAAGAAAAATATTTGAATCATTTAATGCAGAAAGAATTGGTGATATCGCATCTTGTCTATCAGTGTTATGTTGCAAGCCATCATGATTTCCTAAAATAACATGAACTGGTGCTATCTTAGACATCTCCGTAAACCACCAACAGAGACTGTCTATCAGCTCTGGAGATATCCCTTGTGTCTTGCTATGAACAATATCACCCCCAACATAGATGACATCTGGAGACAGCTTTCTCATCTTTTCAAATGCTTCAGAAAATGACTCTTTATACTCACTATGACGAGACAGACCCCTCCAGTGAATATCAGCTATATGAATAATTTTCATACTAGAGTTCCTATCTTACCAATAAGTGAAGAATCACGGCTCCATTGATGTGAATTTTTTCTTTTATCTCTAAACTCATCTTTTGTCATATCTCCAGTATCATGAAATTTACCTAAATCTAATATTCTAACATTGCAACAATATGAGCTCAATAGATCTGCATATTTTCTCGTCTTACTTTTCATATCTGAATCAAGTGCAAGAAGTATTGGAGACCTATTTGAAGCAATTTTTTTAAAAAGATAGGATTCTTCGCTAAGAGATGATCCAAGAAGACATGTAGAGTTTTGATTACATGTAAAAAGATCAAATGGTCCCTCTACTATGGTTACTTCCTTATCCCAGTTTAAATTTATCTCATTGAATATGACATTCATCTTATTAGATTTTGAATTTATATACTTGGGCTTTCTATCATCATCTATTGATCTAGATACAAAATAATTTAACTTTCCCTCTATATCAAATGATGGAATTATCACTCTTCTTCTATGCTCGCCTGTTGCAGATGTTCCTAGCTTAAAATACCAGAAATCTTTTTTAGTAAGACCTCTTTTAAAAAGATATCTTATACAATCTTTAATATCTGGATCTTTATTTTTAAAATTTTTACAAAGAAGTATAAAATCATCTGGAAGTCTTATTTCTATATCATCATCACATTTTTCTAAGTTGCGCTTATTGTCATCCTTTAAAAATCTTTCTCTGTATCTGTTTGCGACTCCTGAATTAAAATTTTTCTTTAATATTAAAAATAAGTTTCTTCCCTTTATATCGCAAACCCAACAATGACAATTCCATGTCTCTGTGTTTATGGAAAGTTTTTTCTTTCCCCTTTTATTCTCACAAATAGGACATACAACTGCTACATTAACTCCATCTCTAGCAATTTCGACTTCTCCAAAGACCTGTCTTAAAAAATCGATCTTATTTGTAAAGGTTTCCAATATATCCCTTTAAAAGATAATCAAAAATTGTCAACTGTTCAATTTAATTCCTGCAGCAGCTATGACGTACGCATCAGAAGCATCATAACAGCCTGTTTCTAAAATCACCTGTCCTTTTCTAGGGCCTGATTTTAACTTTTTCATTGGCCAGTTAAAATTTACCTGTTTAGAAACCCATTGATGAACCTGTTCCTTAGTAGGTGCTCCACCTTTTGACTTTCTAATGATTTTTAATCCCACAGACTTTCTTGCGACATTGACATTAATGTATGTTGGCTCGCAAAAAAATTCTTGCTGAGCGAGATACCCAACTATTCCATTGAATCGTGCTAGAGTCAATAGCGTCTTTGCAGATGATAGGCCTGGTCTAAATGCCTGTAAATTTTCCTCTATAAATACAGTATCGATATCATATTTTATATGAAGAGATGACAAGGCTTCTCTCACCATTAAAGCCTTTTCAAATAGATTGCTCTTTTTAGAAAGTGAAATGTATCCTAAACTTACAAATGATCCATCTTCTTCTAACAGACACCACCCTGTACAGCTAGTGGATACATCTAAACCAAGAATCAATTTAAAAATCCTTCTTAAACTTTATCAAAAATTCATCACTTCTTCGTTTTTTAATCGGCTGAGCGAGATTAGATCTCATTATAACATTTAAATTATCATCATGTAGGTTTAATCCTGTAATATATACAAAGTTAGGATCATATTCATTTGCATCAAGCGACGCTGAAACTGTCTTAAATTTTGGATTCGACGAAGAATTGAACATTCCCACACCGGCCGGGATATTAACTGTTAGCATATGAACATTTTGCTCGCCTTTACATTTTAACTCGAACATATCTTTTCCAAAAAACGGAATGTGAGGAGATTTAACAACAGCTACACCTTCATTATAAAGAACTGTTCCCACATTTGCCCAGGCGGGATGTGTTGTTAGTGCATCTGCGCGGAAGAGACCACCCCGACCATTATCTTTAAGAGATATTCTAACTTTTCCTCCAGATCCTGTTACACCCGGGTCTGTTATAAAAAGAGAGCCTGGTAAAATTCTATTTCCATAAAATAAATTAGACATATCAAAGACAGTTACCTCATTTGAGCTAGGATCTTGTGTTCGTTGATAGATTGTTAAAACCGGTCCAGTTGAAGTATCTATGGTACCCATATCTGTGGGTGTGACTCCTGCTACATCTTCTGCTAATGCATCTGGTATTAATGACATCGTGGAGCCCGTTGTGAGCATCTTATTTATGTTAATTATTGATAGATCAACTCCGCCAAGAATATTTGTGAATTGTGACATATCTGTCTTTGCTGATCCACTTAATAGCAGATTAAAATCAGGAGAAAATCTTCCATTATCATTAGGAAGAATTGTTAGATTTCTCTTTCTTGTAGAGCCAGATGAATATACATAACCGTTTGCTGTTATGTCCATAACAGTATAATCTAAAGTTGAAGCAGTAAGATGCCACATTCTAGGATAATATCCCCTAACAAATTCTCTACTAAAATTTTCTAAATTTATTAGCCTACCGCCGACTCCAAAGGAAAAATTTACATTAAATGGGTCTACAGGAGCTTTTCTCTCAGTTTGAAACGGAGTGATTAAAACATTTCTTTCCCTTGCTTCCTTTACAAAGAATGGTGGAACATAAAATAAAAGATCTTTTATATTTGATCTGCCTGATTCAACATTTTGTTTTATCTCATCTCCATTTAGATCTCTATTAAAAATTTTAACATCATGAATTTCTGCATTAAGAGGGTGATCAAATTTAAAAAATATCGGATCATCAGTCAGACCCGGCACCTGAGGAAAAAATCCCTCCGTGCCATATGCAGTTGTATTAAAAAATTTAGCTTCATTATCATATCCTGAATAATAATTTCCTAAAACGAGAGCCTCTGAAGATATATGCTTTGGAGGAAGTATTGAAGATGAAGGGATTGAAAATGTATGAGGATTGTTATCTATCCAGATGCTGCCTGTTCCATTATTTACATTTTTTCCTCCCCACGCTATAGAAACATGATGCCAGTTGTTTCTATGTAAAGAATTATCTGGTGTGACAAAAATCAAATCTTTTGGATATGATCTTGTATTATTTGGTATATCTAAATTAATACTAGAAGGTTCTACATCTGCGCTATGACTCAATTGAAGTAAAACTCTATATGAGCTTGCATTTCCATCTCCATCCTTTTTACTACCAGAGACTAACGATACTGCAAAGGTCGATGAAAGATGCATCACTGTTCCAGCTTTAAATTCTGCTCCTGTGTCATTTGTATATCTTGGATTTATATAGAAATCAATAGTAAATGATCCAGTTGGATAATAGGGCCTATCCTCTCCTGCCCTTCTTTGAGCATTTGAATATATCATTGCAGAGTTGGACGGAACTAAAGATGAAGTAAAAAAATTAAGAGTATGATAGTTTGTGTAAACAAACTGGCAGTGATCATAGCTTGAAATATAAAATGGCATTAAGACATTTCTTACTATGCTTTTTGCAGCTGTATTTAAATTAAATGAATATGGCGGGTCAAACCTAACGACATTAAATCTTTTAGAATTTCTTGCGATCTGTGATGACGAATTAACGATCTCCATATAGTCAGATAAATTTGTGCTTAGATCATAGTCTATTCCATCTTGTGCGGCCTGTATTGCAGATCTAGACATACTTTCTAAATCTATAGAAGCTGCATAATCTTCCTCATTATATCCTTCTACGCCTGGACTGTCTGGATCATATGAGTTTTCTCCCCACTGCGCTGGGTCTATTAAATTTTTAAAACACTTACTCGGTCTCGCAGACAGATGTGCGGATCCGGTCGTTAGAGAAGTTGCTGGCTGAAGAGAGGAACTAACAAAATCTATCTCTGGATGTAGCGTTAGAGAGAAATGTTCAATATATTCTGGAAGTATCTTTATAAGAGACATTCAGTCCTCGTTGCTAGAAGTCTAAGCGAACTCTGACTGTCAAATCCTTCTCGTTGTTCTTTTCAATAGGTCTCGATAGCTTCGCAACTGCTAAAAGATTATCCTTTGCATCATAAAGGCCAACTGTAGTTATGAAGCTAAAGGCTTTTTGAGTTGCCTCCTGGCCCGTTTCAATAACCCTTATCTTGTTGTCTGAGTCTGTGTAGGTTGGATTAGATGAATAATTAAATTCATCTGCTGTAGCCCTGC
>Ga0209434_1000467_pt1 | contig 19557 bp, 16 predicted proteins | sample ETNvirnome_2_300_FD_184068 | JGI IMG/M metagenome (GOLD analysis project Ga0209434, IMG submission 184068) | Marine viral communities from the Pacific Ocean - ETNP_2_300 (SPAdes) (version 2) | ecosystem: Environmental > Aquatic > Marine > Oceanic | place: Pacific Ocean | collected 2013-06-22
CTCATCTGTTCAAGCTCTTGAAGAACAAGGGCTTTGAGGTGTTGTATGGATTCTTGTGGTTGGTTGTACTTGGGATCGTCCAGATCGATATCCCGGGCATAGTTCGGGGCGCTCGTCATCATCAGTTGTGCAATCTCTTCAGCGGTATCTTCGTGGGCTCCTGGCACATCGCGCCCACCCAAGAACTCGGCGCCTACCCCTCCAGCCGCACCACGGACCGACTTCCTTGACTCCCCCTCAAATTCGGGGTCGTCCCGGTGCCGAAGTCTAAACTTTGCGCGCGCGAGACCCTTGTCGCCGACAATATCAGCAATCCGACCCGCATCGGTATAGCGCTCATCCTTCGTCGGCGACGGAACTCCGTATACCTCTCTGAGGTTAGCTAGCCGGTCCTCGGTATCCTCTTCTCCACGAAGTTGCGCTAATGTCTCTTCTGTCCTCGCTGCCCATGGATCCTTCTTCTTTTTCGGCGGCGGATCTCTCAGACTACCCAGTCTCGCCGACAGCGCTGCCTCGGCTTCGGCTCGTTCGTCGGGGTCCTCCGGGTAATAAGGCATATCTTCGAGTCCCCGGGGGTCGGGTGCTCCGTATTTCGCCTGTATTGCGAGGTCGAAAAGCGCGGAGTCCTGGCGCCGTTGCCAAGGATCCGCGTCGTCGGGGTGGGCGTGCGCTGGATACCAATTCGGGCGAAACTCAGATCCCTCCAGGTCGTACTCGGACGGCAGCGGCTCGTCGGCTCGCATGCGATCGAGTGCCGCGGCAAGTGGCTCATCTTCTTCTTGGAGAAATCTCCTCTCCTTGCGATTTGCGGTCTCGTGTAAGAAGTATCTTGGATCTATTCTTTTTACATGCTTTCTACGTGCCATCTTGATATCCTCTTAAATAGTCAACTGCCTTTGCAGCATCGTCGAACGGGTTGTAACATCCATTTAGTCATGACTTTCTCCTCTTCCTATTTGTATACCATCATCACAGATGATCATATTTAGGGCATATGAAGTGCCCGAACTTAGACATCCCAGCAGAAGTGCATCCATTGGGTTGTGTCCAAAAGTAAATAGTTCTGTAAACGCATTAACTCCCCAAAGAAATACGCCCACCCAAAAGCCAATGCACATGGGGCACGAAAAGAAGTAATGTTTGGGGCGTATACGGTCTAAAAGCTTGGAAAAGCAGAAGAGTTGAGTGAGCCCATAGGCGCACAAAATGAAGTAAACAAGTTCCACATTAATACCGATATCTTAGCGGAATATAGTAGTAACCGGGAACCATTGCGCCCTTTTCAGCCTGTTGTGGGACTTCCCCAAATTCCGTAGAATTCTTGTCGGAGGGCTTTAAGAAATACTTTTCAAGATTATCTTCGTAATCGTCTGCAGTCTTCCGTGCCTTTTCTTCGTCTTCAAGAAACTGAGAAATAACATATAGAGCCGCCTGTAGCACATTTAACGCCCCAGTGGAGGGGATGACCGCTTCAAGAGAGTTAAATATATTACCCCCCTGGATAGAGTCTTTAAGAATGATCCCCTTGTTGGCTAAAAATTCAAACAATCGAGCTTGACTTCCGTATGAATCTTCTGCAGCTGTGGTTTTGGGAAACGACATTACCTTGCTGTCGATAGGATTTAAAACAATATCGATCATATCATGATCTAAAATTAAAAGATTGCCATCCAGCGTTTTTCTGGCTTTCAGCTCTACGCGAGCCTGCGGATATCCAATCTTTATATTGATCATTGGGAATTAATTTCCTTCGCCAAGGCTTGAATCTTTAAGACGCTACGCACCACCTCCTCCGTGGGCGCCTGTGTTTTGAAACTCTCCAAAATATCTATAACCTTGTGGGTTTTCTTTAACATGGCGTCGTCAGATTTCACCTCCTCTAAACGCAGTGATGCTTTTATCTTCTTTTTAAGGCGCCCCACTTCTTCATGGAGATAGAGTTTAAATTCTACCCCGTTATCGGCGAAAGAAGCCACGTATTTGTTGAGTAAAGTCTTCTGTTCCTCTAGAAGATTTCCATAGTGATTATTAAACTTCTCTACAAACGAACGATATACTATATTATCAATAGGCTCCATCTGACTTGTTTCGGGATTTACCGATGAGATAGATTTTATGATCGTATCTTCATGTAATACTCTCTTTTTTGCCGGTGTTTTTTGATTAAATATGGCGTTAATAGACGCTAAGGACTTGTAGTTAGGAATAAAATTACTCCACACCTCTGACGCCAATATGGTATTCATTTTCTTAATAAGATTGGTTTGGCTATCGAATATCATTTTTGTATTAAGTCGTGACCGATCCACTTTTGTTTCGTGCAGAAGCTTTTCTGCCGTGTGAACATCTAACGCGGCAGATTCTGCAAGAGTTTGGTAGCACTCTAGTTCTCTTTTTAAAATCGTTCCTTTTCCATAGAATTCTTTAATAATTGATAATACTTTACGTTTCTGTCCGTCGTCGCGTGCCACTATAGACTTGGTAAGCTGCTTTACGAGAGTCTCATATAGAAACGCCGTGTTTCTCTTTTTGTTGTGCTTAGCTCTCACTTTTTTCAGTCTCCGATTCGTGATGTTCAAGCTGTGTGATTAGTGACCGCAGTGTCGCGGTACTTTCAAGCAGGCGTACCTCATCCTCATCATCATCATTATAAGTAGGCTCTAATTCTTCGTAAAGGGCATTCACATTTAAAAGTTGATGTCCCGGGAACACATCTCGCTTTCCACGCTTCGGACGAGGACGTAATTTACGCGTGGTGGGACCCGCTTTATTAGTAAGACGCGTGTCGTCCTTTCGAGCGTGATAAACCTTTCCTTTGGCTCCCGGTGTCAAATATCCTTCCTTATCCTCTCGGCGTGCGGGCGCCGCTATAAGAGCGCTGGTCTCCCCCTCACCGGCGGCGGCTTCTCCTCCCGCTGCTCCGCCGGCGCCTGCTGCGGTGCCCGGAACTTCGCCCTCTAGGGGTGGGAACCCACCCTCGGGAGGAATCTCTTCGCCTTCCATACCCTCCATGCCTTCTCCACCCTCCATCGGCATGCCGCCAGCAGCTGCAGCTGCGGCTTCTTGCGCAGCTGCTTCGGTGATGGCGTCTAAAGAGGCTTGATATTTGCGGTCATAGAAGGCTTCTCGTTGGTTGCGAAGGAATTCTTCATCAGTGAGGTTAAGAATATTCTTGGCAATCCAGTGTTTGCTAAACATACCCTCAACCACGTTGTTAGCTAAATCGAACTTGGTTCGAAGGTGCTCGATTTCTTGAAGTTCGGCTAATTTAGAGGGATTATTCAAAACTATCTTAAAAGAGATGAGATCCTGACTACGATAACCCAACGTAAAAAGATGAACAACTGCTATCTTTTCTAGTTCAGAAAGAAGTGACCGTTGCAGGCGTTGAATGGTGCGAGCAAAGCGAATATCTTTTTGTGCTAAAGTGGTTTTGTCTTCTGCGGCGCCCTCTGTCATGGACAAATACGAATGTGGAATCTTGATGGCAGAGAAAAGCTTGTCTCTCATATATTTTACGTCATCGATGTCGTTGAGCGACGAGGCGCCCGGAAGGGTGATAATGTCTGAGCCTTGATCGCCGCGCATGGGAATAAAATAGTCTTCCTCAACCGAAAGAGGGTTATATCTTAAGTCGATTTTGCCAGTAGTGGCATCAACTAGTGAGTTTCTCTTGAGCTGCGTCTTGACTTTTTCCATATAATCCTCGACCTCATGTGGGGGAATAGCTCCAACGTCGATCTTGAAAACGCGTCGCTCGGGGGCACGGACAACACGGTAAGCAAGCATTGCATCCTCAATCAAAACAAGCTGGCGCCAGATGCGGCGAGCGGGGTCGAGGACGGAAGAGCCATAAGGTGAATGTTTGTCATTGCCTAAAATTCTAAAGTGCGCAACCTGCCAATTTTCAAAGGTCATGTTGGCGGAGTTCCACTGGTACTGGACATAATTGGGATTTGTCGGATCTTGACCCTCTAACCTCTCCACTTCATTGGGAGGAAGCCCGATAACATTCTTGATACCCAGCACCTCATCAACGTCTAAGTAGAGAAAGAAGTCCCCGTACTTACACATGGTGCGTGCCCAGCCAAAAGCATTAAATTCGATGTTAAGTGCGTCATAAAACAGAGCGTCTAAAATAGATTTTATCTCATCATTGCGACATTCGATTTTAAGAAGCTTATTAAACTCATTTGAGGTTGTCATCTCGTCGGCGTAGATATCTAACGCTGAGGCGATCTCCGGCATGAACTCCATTTGATCAAAATCAATATAACGCTCATTACGATTTTGATTTCGCATTGCATGCGATGTGAGCATGTTATAATTGCGGGAGAGATTATCTTGAGAGCGCTTAAACTGGTGCCCGGATAGGCTTTTAAAGCGATACTGATACTTGTCTAGGGCATTGCGGCGATCCTGGCGCGTAAATTGCGCTCTATAATTTATAAGAGGACCAGAAAATAACCTTGTGAGGCGCTTAAATAAAGGAGCGGCAGGATTGCGAGGATTATTCCGATCTGGAGTTGGTTTTTTACTGTTCGATGAAGCCATTATTTATCCCTTAATTATTCCCATATATTTTTTTACGAATTCTTTCGCTTCTTGTAGCCGAGCGGGCTCGTTGTGACTTTTGTGTCCGAGCATTCCCGGTATGCTTGTGCTCAGTTCTCTTGTCTGAGATGAAATTGTAGCCAAGGCGGCTCTATTGTACTCTATCGTTCTTTGATTCTCGACCAAAACAGTATCTCTCACCCAACAGCCAATGGCAAACGACATCACCAAATCATCGTTATAAGACCTCATCGCTTGTGGTTTACCGTGGTGCCATATAAATGTTTTCATTTCTGATAATAGTCGGTTAGAGTTTATCTTAATTAGTTTGTTGCGCATAAACTCTTCCATCTTAGCAATAACCAATGGTCGTGTTTTACCAGAAGTTGTAAATCCGGGTATAACATTGTTTTGCCACTGGGCTGTAAGGGGATCAACATAATCATGATGCGTCTTCGTAGTATAGTAAATATTAGTATATCCGTTATCTTGGAGCCTTTTAAGCACGGCATATCCGATATTGTTATTTTCTACCACAATCATGCAATTCCCATATTCTTTGCCCGCCGCAGCAAGCAAATCAGCATAGTCGTCGGGGTTGGGCTTTCCACTATATTCCGCCACAATTTCTAAATCGTCAATTTTAAATACATGAAAAGCAGAATTGTCTTGTCCATCGCCTCGCGCCACATCGGCAGCAATCATATAGGCGCTCTCTGGGTCATATTCCCCCCATATCCAATAGTTTCGATCAAAGCCGGTTCGATGCTTGGGAGAACAGACGTTCTCTAGATACCATATGAGGTCGTCGGGATGAATAACGGTTTCACCAGACACATTAAAGTTGCATTCGAGCTCCTGGGCAATCTGCCGGCGCGACATGTTTTTGGTTTCTTTTGCATACCAGTCCTTATCGCGCTCTGGGTGTACGTCCCACAAGAGAGTCGTTAGATTAAAATCGCTGGTACCATTTTCTGCATCGACACACACCTTGTGGAACCAGTTTCCAACCCCATTGGGAGTGGATAAGGCTATACAACGTCCACCCGTAGATAATGTAGGATAGAGTGCCGTCCACAGCTCTTCTAGCCTCTCTACGTGCGCTGCCTCATCTATCACCAACAAAGAGAGAGCCTCTGAGCGCCCCACATCTCCCGTTGTAGAGGCGCCTTTAATTTGCGAACCGTTGGCTAGCTCAAAGGAGGTGCGATTATCAACCGTAATAGAGGCAATTTGCATCCACAGCGGAAGAGATTTCATAATCTTTTTTACTTTTCGGACTAGATTGGTCGCGGTCTGTAGCTTGGTCGCCACTACAAGAATGTTCTTATCGCGATGAAATAGCATCAGCCACACCACGTACGCGGCGGTGATCGTAGAAATACCAAGTTGACGAGCCTTCAAAATTACATTAAAGCGATAATCATTAAAATCTTTTAAAAGATCTTGCTGATAATCATATGCTTTAAAGGGCACCAAGCCTCGTTGTGGGTGAGAAATCTTAGAATAATTAATAATAAAATAGCCCGGGTCTTTGCCGACCTTTAATAGTTCTTTTAAAACTTCTTGCTTAGAAAGGCTATACCCCATAACACAGCTAATTAGCCCCTCTTGTCGTTAGATGGTCTTTTCTTGGAGCTTAGCGCTAAAAAGTTACGAATGACTTCGCGCTCGGTATCCTTCGAAGAAGGTTGGTCGATATCCTCCACGTCGCTTAGACCACCAATTTTATAATCGCACACAACACGAACATCTGTGCGATAATTAGACAGCTTCTGTACCAGGATCGAGGGGTCTCCTTGTTTGGTGAGTGTCAATTTGTTTCCAGTAATCTTTTTGTATTCCTTTTTGAGAAATGAAGCCACTTTATTAACCATACTAGCCATTTCATTTTCGAAACCATTTTGCGCCACATCCTTAAGACGGGTCTCTGATTGATAGAGGATGGTTAAAATAGGACCCCCAATCCTCACACGAAAGCCGTCAGCAATTCTACGATCATTGATAACATCGCCCTCTTCTCTTTTAAGTCCAACCTTTCGCGCGGTGCCATCATGTGCCAGCCTCTCATCATGCGCGCCATCATAAGCGTTTGCAGCCGCTTGGCTGATTCCTTGGATTATTTCAAGTGTTGTAGCCATTACTTTTTTTCCTCATCTGGACGCCAACCGGATTTCCATCTTTCTTCTCTATCCTCGATCCACTGCACATAACATCCGAAACAACATTCGAATTTGTTCAGATACAGATCGTCTTTGGGGCGAAAAGAGTATTTCTCGCAAATCGGACAAGTCCTGTTGTTGTCTCTATTAAGTAGTTTTTTATTGATTAAAAATCCATCTTGTTCGACTTTCTCTTTTTGCTCGCTTATTTTTTGTAATTTCTTCTTCAGCGCTTTAGACTGTTTGATGTATTCTTGCTCTTTTTCTTTGGTCCAGAACTTACGTGGATTGTCAATTGCTTCGGCTCCATATTTCTGTGCTATAGCTTTCTCTAATTTGGGAATGTAATTGGGATCTTTGTCTGTCACGGATGAAATACCTAAACTCTATAGCCAAAAAATTGAGTATAATGGTGAGTCGCGTTTCCAAGAAGCTCCTCTGTGGCAACCGGAGTGGCATCTTGATACCGCACCCTTACGACAACAGTGTCATTCTTGCTCAGATCTAGCATAATGGCGCCCTGCTGCGTAAAATCGGAATTGGGGTTGATGTTGTCTGCAACTTCACTATTCCACGATACAATATGAGTTGTAGCGTTCTGCATAAAAGCTAAAGAAACATAATCAACAGTTGACGCTATATTATACCACAACACATTGGCATGAAAATAATATTTTCCGTCATACGGCGCCGTAAATGTATCATTAGAGGTATCGTAGCCAGTGCCAGCAAATACTTCTGTATCAAATTCAACAACTGTGGAAACATCTCGATTAATCGTCTGATCAACCGTAGCGATAGCGCTAAACGTCACGGGATCTAACACTAAATAATTCTTAAGAAAATTTAATAGGCGATTTCGTGACTCTACTTCTGGGATACTCACTTTACAATCTCCGTTGATAATGCAAAGATTCCCAACGAAGTAAGTGTTCCTATCCCAAAACCCAAGGCGACCAGAAAAGGATCTTTTCCGGGCTTCTGCTGAATCACTAAGTCCTGCAATCTTTCGTTCTCCGCCACCTTAAGAATCATCATTGACTCGTACTTGTCTTTCCATGCGTGTATTTCAACGTCCTTCAAATCTAGCTGTAAAGTAAAGCGCTGCTCTTGCATGTGGAGTTCATAGCCAATTCTTAGATCGCACTCCGCGTCCTCAAATTTTTTATCAACAGCCATTTTTGCCGCTGCTTCATACGACAACAGAATTCCACCAAAGGGTGCTGGGGCGCCCGCTTTAATGGGGACTATCTCATAAGTTTCTTCTGTAGTGGGCGCTGCGTCGGCAGGTTCCTCGGCTAATGCCAAAGGCGGACATACCAAAAATGCAATCAAATAAATTGATACTATCTTTTTAACCATGTTCTAATCCATATAATCTAGCTAACTCTTGGGAAAGCCTTTCAGGATCATTATAACCCTCTTCTACAAGTTTTTTAATTTCTTTCTTTTTCTTCGCATCTAGTTCTTTGTCCTTCTCCGCATATTCTTTTTCGAGCTTTTTCACGTTTTTATTATATTCATCCAAAATATGCTTACGTTCAGCCGTCTCTCGACTGTGTATTTCATTAAGTTTATCTACTTCCGCATGATGTGACTTGCGCGCATTCTCCAGAACATCCATAAGCAGCCCGACAAACGCTCCGTTCTTGGTAAGAAGGTAGATGAGAAATGCTATAATGAGCCCCATCGCTGCCAATGGCACATACCAGTGGTGCTTAAGCCATGACCATGCTTTTTTTAGTCTATTTTTTAATAATAGTAATTTCACTAGTTAACTCCCCGTAAGCGTGCAACGGTATCAACTATAGTTTGCCCGCCAATGTACACTGTGGTTATTATAACCCAGTCACCTGACGTTAGATCTGCGAATAGCAACAAACAAGTTGCGGTTGCCCATGCAAGTAGCTTGCGAGAAACAAGCTTATTCAGCCCTTTATCTACAAGATGTTTCATTTTATATTAAGTCTCCTTTCACTAATTAGTCGAGGAGACAAAAGGGTGTCTAAACTTAAATTCAAAAAGCGGGGGGCGACATCCTATAACTGAACATTGGCGTAGTTGCCCTGCTTCTCTATCACAATCTGCGTATCCACACAATCCTTAAGGCTCTCTAGGTGAGAAATAAGGACGACCGTCTTGAAATATGTCTTAATAAGATCTAAGATACGAATAAACCCTTCCATATTTTCAGCGTCTAGGGATGTGCCGGGCTCGTCGAGGATAAATATATCACCCTTCGGAAGACTAGAAACAGACAACAAAGCCAAACGAATTGCCATGGAAGCAATTGTCTTTTCGGCGCCGGAGCCCATACCCAGCGGGCGCGGCTCATGCTTCGGATGCTTAATAAAAATATTCAAACGGCGTCCGTCATCCTCAAAAAAGACCTCAAATGAAACAATATTTGCCAAAACCTTGGCAACCTCTTCATTGATCACAGGTAGCTGTTTCTTGATGATATCATAGGCAATACCATTCGAATGCATACACTGTAGATATAAGTCATAAGCTGCGTATTCTTGTTGTATATTCTGATATTCTTTCTTCTGACTTTTGATTGTCTGAAGTTTTTGTTCTAAAGACCCGGTGTGCTTATACAGCTTTAGCACCTCCTGGTTGCATTCATCGTGTTCATCTTCGGCTAGCAATAGAGTGTTCTGGGTGATTCGGCGCCTTTTCATCAAGCACTCAAAATTTTCAATCGCGTCTTTGTTCTCTTCATAAACAAAAATGTCATTTTCTAATGCATGCAGCCGGCTCTGCGCCTCTAAAATAGATGTATTGGCTCGTTCATATTGCAACTGTGTATCTTTGAGTAAGCTGCTCAAACTTGAGTAGTGCTCCAGTGCTTTATTGTACCTCTCTATATGAACTGTCGTTCTCTCGGGGTCCAAGGTGGCGATATATTCCTTTAAATCTTTGGCGCCTGATATTTTCTCCAATATCTCCAGCTGTAGGAGTGGTACCTCGTCCTTAACAGAGTGCGCATCCTTGATAAATCGACACTTGGGAAACTGTGTACCACAGGGAACCTCGTCTAGAAGCAATAACTTCTTACTTTTGCTGTTATAGTCCTTTTGAAGAAGTCTGGCTATACTAATTATCTCGTTCAATTCCCCAGACTTTTCATCAATCTCATTTTGTTTGGCATTAAGCTCTTCTATGTCAAAATCACCAATTGCAGCGTCTAGACGAACCAACTTTTCTTTAACCTCTCCTATTCTGCTTTCGTGTGTCGCCTTGTTGCGTGATGCGGTCGAAATCTCTGTCAAAAGACGTTCCTTTTTTTGTCGAATCTCTAAAATATCAATGATGTTTTCTGGGATTGAGTTTATTTGTTCGTCTATCTCAGCCAATTCAGCCTTTTTGAGAGAACATCCCTCTTTTAGTTCTTCACAAAGCGTCGTTTGTTCCTCTAAAACCGCCTTGTTGGCGCCGATTTCTTTTTTAGCCTCCTCCGTTTCTTCCTCAAAATTTCTATTTTCTGAGCGTCTAATGAGGGCTTTCAAATCTGCACTGTCATCCTTGGCATATTTATACTTCTTTTCAAAAACTTCAAGATCTAAGAACTTAGCCAATATCTCTTTGCGTCGAGTTGAACCCTCCTTAATAAACTGTAAAGAATCTAGTTGAGACGCCATAGAAGTAAGCAAAAAGTCTTCAACAGTACCAAAATTCCTACGAATGTTCGCATCGGTCTGAATTCGGCTTGTTCCGTTAAGACTGGTGGTCTCGTCCATGACGGGATCGTATTTATTAAACTCTAAATCGGTTTTAGCTTCAAGAGTTTCCTCACCCTTAAGGCGCTTAACGTATTTTTGAGACGTTCTCTCGACCGTAAATACGTTTGATCCAACACTTAGCTCTACCACGCCACGACACTCTTGCTTATTTTGGTTAATAACGTTGAGATTTTTACGCTCATTCTTGGAAGTGGTGTTAAACAGCGTATAAAGCAGCCCGTCAATAATACTGGACTTCCCGGAATAGTTCTTTCCAAAAATTCCTACAATGCCATTTAGGTTTTCAAAGTCCAAACGGTTGCTTTCTCCGTAATTGAACAAATTATCCCATTCAAAGGATTTCAATTTCCAATTGATATTTCTTGCAACGTCCTCATTATCTTCGGCGAGTTTGTTGTACTTCTGGTTCAGATCAAATACGCGGCTTAGCATGTCTGAACTCACCTCAAACCCTTCAAGATATTCGCGAATCAATTTTTCTTGAACTGATATGTCTCTTAGGTTTTCTCTCAAAAACAGGTTGCCGTTTGAGTCGATGTTTCCTCGCTGCCCCGCGGCTCGGTTTAAGAAGGTGATACTTTCTGGCTTGAAGCGATGACGAGCGATATCAACGGCGCGCTTCATAACATTCAAAGGAAGATTATTATTGCTTACGAGCCTCAATCTCGCGCTTTTTGGAATAGCAACGCCGCGGGGCATTCGACCCTTGGGCGTCAGTTCTATGGTTATAAACGGTTTGGGATTTGAAAGCAGAACATGGCGCACATTAAAGCTTTCTTTATCTTCAATTTCCCAAATTAAAAAACCTTTATCATTAGTCTCGCCATGATTTTGCTGAACGATCGAACCACAATAACGCACACGACCCTCGGTATCCAAAATTTGATTGGTCTTGTGAATGTCGCCCAGCAGGGCATAATCAAACCCGTCAAAAATAGAAACATCATGATCCCCATGATCCATCACCCAACCAAGATCTGTTTGAACTCCGGAGACGGACCCGTGATAAAATGCAATATTAATCTTGTCCTTTACTGTGGGTTTTACCCAGTTATTCTCGTCAAACACGCTCAATACGTTAAAGCATAGGTCATCATTTACATGTATTTCGCCCGCATCCTTCAAAAGGTGCAAATTGGGGTGATTTAACGCCTCTACAATGGGGGTAATTGCGTCTTGTCTCGATGAATTTCTTAAATTTCCGTCATGATTGCCTAATATTACATAAGTTGGCGCTATCTCTGCTAAATTGTTAAGGAATTTAGAACATAAATCTACGAATTCGGGGGAAATTTGCGTCTTAGTATGGGCGATATCACCCCCAATATAGATATAGTCGACCTTTTCTGCACGTAATCGCTCGTACATTTGCTCGAAAATCTTATTGTATTCCCAATGATATTTTAAGTTCTTGATGTGCACGTCGGCACAGTGTGCTATTTTATACATATTATCGAATATTTTGTGTTCTGGAGATCATATATTCATCAAAGTCCATTCTTTTTGCTGTTTTCTTGCGTTCGATAAATTGCTCCCTCGACATCTCTCCCACGTCAGCGTGAGGATATATGTCTATTTTATACAATTCTGCATCGTATGTCAAGAGTTTTTGTATAATATTTAACGCCTTCTTTTCGGCGTCGGGGTCGAGGGCTATATATACAGGAGTATCGTTTCTCACCATCTTCTGAAACAGTTTTGATTCCTCGCGGAGGGTTGAGCCCAGTAGAGGTACGGCATTATGCCCCACCTTAATAGCATCAAAAGCGCCCTCCACCAAAACCACATCAGCGGTCCAGTCAACAAATAAATCGTTGAACACTATGTCTCGTTCCACGGGAGGATTTTTATATTTGGGAAAATCTCCAACATATGTGCGCGCAATAAAATAATCAGCATCTCCTTCGTCATTAAATGATGGAATAATAATTCTGTTTTCATACTCCCCCGACGAACAATAGCCTATTTTCCACCAAATAATGTCTTTTTTGTTTATTCCTCGCTCCTTTAGATACTTGCGAGCCAAAAATCCCGTTGCCGGTGTGTCTTTGTTGGCTAACGAGATAAACTCCTCTGGGAGATCAACGGTTTGTTTCTCTTCTTTTGGGGTATCAAAAAGCGTTTCCAAAAGGGAATAGTCGACCTGTGCTTCAAATCGCGACCACGCCTGCTTTTGCTTATAACTTCCGAATCTTCGCACCAAACGCTGTAAATTAGCGCCGCGTGTATCACAGACCCAGCACTTGTATACGTTTTTCTCCACATTTATAGATAACTTCTTCTTGTGGTGGCTACAATACGGACAATGAAAAAGATATTCATTGCGACTTTTATATGGATTTCCTAGGATTTCTTTTAAGATTCTGAGTTTTCTTGCTTCCATAACTCTCGGGCAGCTTTCGCTATAATCAAACTATCTGCACGATCATAATATCCGGGCTTTGGATTGCCATGCTTTGTATATTCTACCTCAAATGTGGGCTCCGTGTCAAGTAAAAACTTAAATACTTTCTCCTTGGCTTTTTCTCCACGCTTTATAGTCACTCCGCTTAGCTTGCGCGCTGACGACGCTGCGATATACTTGGGCTCGATGCCATAAGCTTTGTACGCGATCCAAGAGATCACGCCGTTAAACCGAGCTAGCGTCGATAATGTTTGAGCTGACGAGAACCCAGATCGAAACGATTGGAGCGACTGTTCTATCCATATCTCTTGTACGATCGTTTGAGTGTAGCGGTGAAGCGCTAGGTATTCTTTGATTATCTCTACTTTTTCAAAAAAGTTTTTGGTCTTGCGTGTGTCTATATGATCACAAAGGAGCACTTCTCCCCTCTTATCCACTAAACTAATTCCCGTAATACTGGTGCTTATATCTAAGCCTAAAAACATTAAATATCCAACTTGAGTTTAAAGGTAAACTGCCTATCCTCCGTCTTTTTTACCGGGGTTGCCAGCTTCGCAACGCCCAGAAGGTTTTGGTTTTCGTCAAATATACCAATTTGACTAATATAGGTTGTTTTCTCAAAACTTCCTGTAGGTGTATTATACGATGCGGAGACGGTATTTTTAATCCCTAATTCCATATTTTCAACATAACCCTTGCCGCCCGACGAGAATATATTACCTTTACTCGCAGAAACACAGGTGGGATTATTAGAATGATTTAGTTCATTCTTTTTCGCATGAGCTAGCATCGTGAGGGCGGGTGTTCTTGTGGTGCCGTTAAAGCCCAGGAAATAGCTGGAAGAGGGAGTTGAAATTGTAAGTGCGCTGGCATCGCCAAAGGCATTAGACCCGGATATGGTTTGCGCAAAGTTGGTCCAGCGAGGATAATCAGCACCCGCGGTAGTATAGCTTTCTTGGTGAGTGCCGTCTATTTTCCATGAGCCGGTGAGCACCAGGAAGCCCTCATCATATAAGACGACGCCGGCGACACTACCCGAACTGGTGCTTCCGGTGGGACCCACCTGAATGAGTTCCCCATTGCGATTGATGTCTCGCAACTCGGCTGCGAGGGCTCCCGAAATAAATGTTTTAAGATTGACAGTCCCCTTTTGAATAGAAGAGCCGTAAAATATGGAAGGGATCGAGACCAACCCCACTGGCACCGCAGTGCCCTCTGCGCGCTCGGTGGGGTCTCCCGGCGCGCCCAAATCGCGGACGCGTGGCTCGACGGTGGAATAAAAAGTATAATATGGGCTAAGTTTCTTATGCGAATTCATTACGTTTTTAAGAGCCAAAAGGTGGCTTACAGAGCCATTTGTATACGCCGCTGGTGCTCCTCCGCCCAGTGTTGGTGCTGCCTGAAATCCGGCAGCGCGGGGGGTTGTAGCAGAATAATACTCTTTAGAGATGCTGGCAGTCAGAGGATATTTATGTGTCATAACGGCGCCACCCTCGGTGCTATTAAAATCTCGGATAGTGGTCGTCCTAAAAGCAGTGCGAGTGCCGTCTTTGATAATAAATGGCTGAATTATTGGGTTTCCTGCGCTTGAGGGATCCGTATCCGGGTACTCGGGATTTTCATAGTACCGTTCGGGGGGGAAGCCGGCGCCACCTGTATCTCCGGAGTACCATCCTTTATCGGTCCGCTGGGGTACGGCTAACTCAAATACTGGCAGCACGGCATTGCCGTTGGCTGTTCTTGTACCACTAAATTCTTCTAAACCCGAAGAGCCGGACCGGTCAATGTTCTGCTCAAAAAGAGAAATATATCCCTTGGGTGCGCAATAAATGCTGCTGGTCGTAAAGGCGCCAGGATGCGGAAGAATATTATTATAGTACGAAATGCCCTGATATATCTGAAATTCAACGCGAGGATGACTCTTTATCGAATTAATGAATATATCATTATTTTCAAATTTAAAAATATACGACATGATTATCTACCAGAATAATTAGGTAGAAATTTAATAATCGAGTCTCACTCTCAATGTAAACTCGTCGTCGGGGGACTTCTTCAGAGCCTCTGATAGCTTTGCAGTCGCGAGCAACTCGTTATCGGGGGAATAAAGACCCACCGTAGTAATATATGAAACCGGCTGATCACTCGTATTGTTCTTAATAACAAGCTTGCTAGCGCTCAAATACGTTGGGTTAGAAGAATAGTTAAATTCATTATTATTCGCACGACAGAAATAAATCGTAGAATTAAGCTCCGTTGTATTGTTGAACGAGACGTTTACGAGGCGGTTTCTCAAGCCGTCGCACGCTCCGCTAATGGCAGATCCAGTGAACAACTGGATCCAATTTGTCCTAGCTCCATCGGGGGATGGCGCGGACTCGATGTACGACTTATCATAGGGACCAATATCCGGATAGCTCGCACTGATAAAATCATGAGTTCCAAACACCGAAGCCGTAAGCACAACGACTCCCGCTTGGTAATAAACCAATCCAACGCTCGTATTGTTACCATCAGCCTGAGAAGTGTTATAAAGAAGCCCATATTCTCCAGCCGGTGAGTTAACCTTATAGGAAGTTAGTGCGCCTGCGTCCTGGAAAGTAAACTTGCCGGTAGAACCAGTGGCATCTCTGGTGCCGCTGCACATAAGAGTTAGAGAAAAGCTTTGCTTTTTAATTTCGTCTTTAGACAAAAGACGAGCAAAATTGAGAAAGAAACATTCCCGTATCTTTGTTCCGCTAGTTAAATCGCCATCTCGATCAAATTCTCGAATAGAACCGGTGGCATCATAACCAACCAACACTTGAGCCATTTGATTATAAATATTAATCTTTTTGGCTTGCTGAGGATTAAGTGTAGCAGAGCCGCTGGAGGAGCTAAGTTCAGAAGCGGGAGAGAACCCAGACGTCAGGTCAAAAATGTGATTAGCCGAGGAACTTAAATAAGGATAATCAAACACACTTTGAAACATTCCGTGCACATAGTTTTTAACGTTTGAGTCTGCGTAGGTTCCGGAAACGATGGTGCCGGTAACCGGGATAGCTTCATGGAGCATGCTCCGTGTTGAAACTACATCGTTGTTTAAGAGTGTTTTGAAAGTGCTAGCCATTTTATTATCCTAATTAGTTTAATTTAACATATCTTGTAGGGAGGTCAATCCTATATCCCGTGGTTACCCCCGTTATCGAAACAATCGTGTCGATAAATTTATATGGGTTGGCGGCTGCATCCATGCCTCCAATATTATCAACTCCGGCGGATCCTAAAGTATCAAAGAAGTAACTATTGGTCTTGAGGCTCATCGAGGATCCGATTCTAAATAGGATCTTCGTGCCTCGGGGTCCGTGAATATCGGATGTAACCCCGGTAGTATTGGGCGTCCCCGGCTGCAGGTTTTGAACATAATTAATATCGGTATTCTCTGTAAAGTAGTAGGTGGCAATATTGTCGTCATCAATAAAACTCACAGTAGCGGCGGTTGCTGGGTCGCCCACGCCTGTATACAGCTGACCTAGACGATTGTCCATTTCCACTAGATATTGTGTTTCTCGCAGGTCCGGATCAAGAGGCAGCTGGTTGGAAATTTCAGTAGTATCAAGCCCCTGATCAACGCGCATGGCTGCATCAGCAGTACCCGGCACGTTACCGTCTTGTACACCGGCAGGAAAGCCCGTCGCAGCTGTGGCAATTTGCTGTACGGTGGATGCGTCGACAGCTACCACAAAAGTTACAGCGTCGCCCGTACCAAACTGAGCAAAACTGCCGCCCGTCCATAGTTTCAGCATTGGCAAATAGAGCAAATTCGTTCGGCTAATGCTCAATAGCTTAGATTTCATTGAAGATGCATTGTTGGTAAACGCCTCCAGCACCGGAGTCTGCAGAATCTGCAAATCGTAGTAAGCGGAGCCGCTAGCGTTATTTTTGTCATAGAGACCATAATTGATCTCGTCGTCACCTAAACCAAATTTAGTAATTTTAAAACTGCCATCCCCTTTAGCCAGCCTCATTCTGCCGGTATCGGTCAATACAGCGTCTAAAATAATGTCTCCAGAGTTGTCTAAAAATGCCATAGTCTTTTTTCCTTTAATTAATTAGTATTTAAAATCAAATAATTCCACATACTTTACTGTTGATCGTCGGGATTAGCGATTGGGTTTTCCTTAAATCGTATATTTAGATCAATCTTTTTTCCAGTTTGCTTCGAAGTTAGCCTTACTTTAACCACCGGGGCTTCTGAAAACGGCGGCATCGTCGCGTTGGTAGCTGTCGACCAAATTTGGTTCTCCGTGGCGATGCCGCTAGCAAGGTGCGCCGTAGTTGGCGGCTGATCGGTGAAAATCGTACCGGCAAGACCCGTAGTATCAACAATGCTCTGTGCCAATGATGCTCCTATCTGTAAATACTTTTTCCCTGGCTTAAATACCGATTTTAATGGATCTTTGATAGAATTTTGAGCAGCTCCAAGCGGTTCTATCTCAACAATCGGATATATCCTTCCATTATCATCGACAAGTTGAATCTTGTAAACGGGGGAGGGGATCGATATTCCGCCGTGGACATCGCTACATCTAAAAGTGTAATAATATACTTGATTTGGCTTAATACTAGTATCATCATAGCCGATATTGACAGCGCGTGCACCCGAGGGCGTTACCCCATCCACAGATACGAGCAGCTGCCCCTTAAAAGATTCATAAGAAGTGGGCTTCTCGGTGGTTCTATAAATTTCAAAAATCAGTTCCGTGTCGTCTGAACCAAAAACTATAGGCTTTGTAAGGTCGGCGATACCTTGATAAATTCGCTGTTGGTTGTACGCAATAACATCCACAGCCGGGTCGATCATATATTCCTCCGGACGGAACGCATATTTAACGTCCTGTGTTTGCAGAAGAAACCGAATCTTGTTGTTAACGCCTCTGAAGGGCACCACCTCCACTTCCGGAAAAACGGGGGGAAGATCGTGGATCTCGACGGGATCATACTCAAAATAAGGAACTTCAATCAATTTGATGCTGGGGAATTGATTAACGTGGAAGCGCGCGGCAAGAGCCGCAAGGTCAAAATCTGGTTGATGAAGCTCTCCGTCGGTAGTGTCGGCGATCCAAATTCCATCAATGGCGGTGGGTGCGGGCTGGTTAATGGGATTTCCTGTAAACGAATCCGCCCTGATCGTCACTGAATTACCTGCCGAATCGGTGACGATGCGAACGGGCCATGCCGGAATGTCTACCCCGCGGTTGGTGTTGCCGGTTGTTGGTTTGGCGTTCTGGGCGTACGAGTCCAACGGCGTGAATGGTACATTATCGAACGACCAGCCGTCGGTATTCCATTGCCCTGTGTGATAATTATAAGAATCGCCAATTACCAAATTATATGCATATACAATGTATTTATATTTCTCTCCATACTTTACTTGTGTATCAACATATTTGAGCTTATCAAGACTTTTTATATTTGAAAAATAAAATGACTGAATGGGTTGTGAGTCTGGGGTGTCGACGCCGTTAACGAGCTGGACCTTGTGCTTGCATACCTTAAACGCTATCGTTTCACAATATGCGAGTTCCCCTTTGAGTATTTGGGCGTATGACCTCCTGTTGTTGAATATAACTTGAGATAACGCTTTCACCAATTGTCTAAAGCCTGTTTCGTCCATGACTGAACGGCGAGTGGAGGCGAGACCTATCTGCTCGGCTGCGGGGATGTCGTTGATATTCGCCTGCCACGCCGCACCTGGGCTGAGACTTCCTAAAGCGTTGCTGAGAATCGCCATCTGGGCTCTTCCAACAAAAACGCCGGTATCGAAGGCAACCCCATTGGCGCTTTGTCCCAGAAGAGGATTGGGCGCTATATCCGACCCGGGTCGAGGCGATCCAGCCGTGTTGGTGGGCTGCAGCCTCGCGTAGTTGCAATAGGTAAGTGCCCATGCAAGATCTATAGTTTTTAAATTATAATTTCCAGAGTTCGTCCATGGACCGCCGGCGGTGCGGGCGGCTGTGCCGGTCCCCCAGATTTCATCGCTGTGCACCCAATCAAATCCATAATAAGTCTTATTGTCCGTTATTGGATCCCACATTTCGGTACTAAATGGATAATGAGCATCATAAATCATCTGAGAGTAAGGAAAGTCCCAACGAGTAACCGGAGTCCAGTTGTCTAGTTCGTCCCATCGACCGGGGATGTTCGCCAGCATAATATTATATAATAAAAAGTCATGGGCGCCAGGGATATTCGCTATAGCATCAGCAACGGCGCGGTTGCCGCCGCCGGTGGGGCGCGTGTCGAATTCTATTGCGATATCAAAAGGGAAATGAATATCATCGCGATTTGTTTTGGTTTCGTATCCCATATTGGGATCCTGGGCGGTGCCCGTGTTGATCCATGAATTTATATCCAAATATTCTCCGCCGAGACCATCACTATACTCTACAAAATCCCTTTCCATAAATTCAGATCCGTAGCCAATGTGTTTGTTTAGATCTATGATGGTACTATCCCACCCGGAGGCGCGCTCCGACGGGTCTACAGACGCAAACTTTTCTATGTAAGACTTATAAGCCAGTGCACTATCTATGTTTTCTGATGGGTCACCATATCCCAAATTACTAATATGATCTCGCGATGTGGGCAGCGCGAACGCATTGCCGGCGCTGGTGGGATCATAAAGGCAACTCAATTTCTGATACAATAT
>Ga0209434_1000468_pt1 | contig 19513 bp, 26 predicted proteins | sample ETNvirnome_2_300_FD_184068 | JGI IMG/M metagenome (GOLD analysis project Ga0209434, IMG submission 184068) | Marine viral communities from the Pacific Ocean - ETNP_2_300 (SPAdes) (version 2) | ecosystem: Environmental > Aquatic > Marine > Oceanic | place: Pacific Ocean | collected 2013-06-22
CTAATTGAATTGCTTAAGGAAAAATTTGGTAATGAAAACATCATTCCAATTTCCAATTATAATACCTTTAAATTAAAGTCATTGGTAAAGGACATCTCCCGCTTCTACGGGATTCCGTTTGAGGAAGTGAATCGGGCCCTGGGGCCGGTGGAGGCAGATGTAAAGCGTAATGTGTTCACCAAGGGCACAGATAAGAATCTATTTACACTACACTATGACGATGCAATTAAATATAGCAAATCATTTCAGGATTTTATTGGAAAGTATCCAGAAATTGCGGAACCAATTGAGGTCTTATTTAAGCAAAACAAGGCTTTGGGAAGACATGCAGGTGGTGTAATTGTCTCAGAGGATGTTCCGGGACGAATGCCAGTCATTTTAGCTAGGGGTGAACCACAGACACCCTGGGTAGAAGGAATGCATTATAAGCATTTGGAGGAATTCGGGTGGATTAAATTTGACTTGCTAGGTCTGGAAACGTTGCGTATCATTGAGAGAGCAATTAGTCTAATTTTGCAACGTCACGAAGGGATGGAAAATCCCACATTTGCTGATGTTAAAAAATGGTTTGATGATCATATGGATCCGAAGGTGCTCAATTTCGATGACCAGAAGGTATACGAGGGAATTTATCATAAAGGTAATTGGGCTGGAATCTTCCAGTGTACCGCAAGGGGAGCACAACAATTTTTTAAGAAGGGAAAGCCGTGTAGCATTATTGATATTGCAACACTGACATCAATCTATCGACCAGGTCCTTTAAGTGCTGATGTGCACAAAATTTACATGGGTGCCAAGGCTAATCCCGAACAGATTGACTATCAACATCCACTCATCAAGCAGGTTCTTGAGTCGACGCATGGTACTATCATTTTTCAGGAACAGGTGATGGAGTTGTGTAATGTTGTAGCTGGTTTCCCACAGAAAGACTGTGATATGATTCGACGTACTATCATGAAGAGATCGGCATCAAAAGCGGATGCAATGAAAAAGCAGGCTGAGGATCTCAAGAAACAATTTGTCGAGGGATGTATAGGTAATGGTATCTCTAAGCGAATTGCAGAAGGGCTATACGAAAAGATTCTATTCTTTTCAGGTTATGGTTTCAATAAGTCACATGCTGTCTCTTATGCGATCGATTCATATTATTGTGCGTGGTTGATGACGTATTATAAGGAGGAGTGGTTGTGCGCATATCTCGAAGCAATGTCGAGTAATCCTGATAAACGCAAGAAAGCAATTAGCGAAATAAAGAAGTTAGGCTATAAAATTGTACCTACTGACATTAATCATGCTGATAAGTACTGGACTATTTTGGATGGAAAGCGTTTTATGCCGTCATTCTTATCATGTAAGGGGGTTGGTGAGGCGGCAATCGATGAGATTATTGAAAACAGGCCCTATAGGGAAATCGATGATTTACTCTGGAATAGTGAACTTAAGTGGAAACATTCAAAGTTTAATAAGCGGGCCATGGAGAATCTGATTAAAATCAAGGCCTTCGATTCAATGGAGTTAGTGGGTGAAGGAAAGACATTCTCTTCTTATAAACAAATGCATGAAATACTCATTAACAATAATTCTGCAATTAAGAAGTGGACAAAACGGGATCCAGAAAGGGGACAAAGAGCATTCAAGGAGTTGCTAGTAGAGAATGATGGGATGGAGGAGTGGTCATCTACGGAGATGGCCGAATTCAGCGTAGAACTATTGGGCGCACTCAATGTGGGGATGTTTGTCTCCGAGGAGTTACAGGATAAGCTCTCATCGCGTGGAATTCGCTCCATTGATGAAACCGATCAACAAGATCTATACTGGTTTGTGGTGACTGATCTTAAAACCAAATTAACCAAACATAATAAGCCATACTTGTTGCTTACGGCAAATGGAATATCCGGAGGGAACTTTAGGCTGTTTTGTTGGGGATATAATGGGAAGCTTGACATAAAAAAATATTCGCTGTGTGTTGCTGAGATAACTAAAAATGACTTTGGTTGCTCGACAAATCAATCCAAACTCAAGATTTTAAATTGTTGATGTGTGGTGAGTATATTCTTGAACGTGTACCATCATTTTTGTATAATTGGAACAAACTTTAGGACAGTTAGTATTTTCTTAGGAGTCCTTTGATGAATATTGTTGTGACCGGTGGTGCCGGTTTTATTGGGCAAAATTTATGTGAGAGATTATTGCATGATGGCCATCGAGTCATGTGTGTTGATAATTTATCCACCGGTGATATCGCCGTGAAGCATACTTTGGCTGGCGGACCTTACTCGACAAGTTGTTATGTGACTCATGATGTTGAGGATCCTATTGAAAAAATCCTGACACACATTGAAGAATTTTTTCATGGGGCCGTTCATCAGATATTTCATTTGGCATGTCCGGCATCTCCCGCACACTATCAGCTTGACCCCGTCAAGACACTAATGACGTCAGTCTTGGGAACCAAAAATATCCTTGAAGTGGGCAGAATTGTTGGAGCAAAAGTTCTCTTTACCTCTACTTCTGAAATTTATGGAGATCCATTGGTGGATATTCAAAGAGAGGACTACCACGGAAACGTTAATTGCACAGGTCCTAGGGCATGTTATGATGAGGGTAAACGTGCTGCAGAGTCTTTATGTTTTGATTATGTAAGAAAATATGATATGCAGGTTAAGGTGGTTAGAATATTCAACACCTACGGTCCCAAGATGAGCCCGACAGATGGCAGGGTTGTTAGTAATTTTATTGTGCAGGCACTCAGAGGAGAGGATTTGACGGTATATGGTAGTGGCGACCAAACCAGAAGCTTTTGTTACGTTACTGATATGGTGGAAGGATTAATTCGTATGATGAATTCTGACCCGGGTTTTATAGGTCCAGTTAATTTAGGAAATATAAATGAAATTACTGTGCAGGAATTATGTAATATCGTTTTGAGGCTAACTAAATCTCATTCTAACGTAGCCTATGTATCACTCCCTATCGATGATCCTCGAAAAAGAAAGCCTGATATCACGTTGGCGAAAAAACAGCTTAACTGGGAGCCGAAGGTTGACTTACAAAGCGGTTTACAAGAGACCATTAGGTTCTTTCAAGATAGTTTAAGTGCTGGAAGCAGAGGTGAATTCGAATGAACGTTCTGGTTGTAGGTGGTGGACTTTTTGGTTGTACCATCGCGATAGAGTTAGCTAAAAAACACAACGTTACCCTGGTTGAGAAGAATACCGACATCATGTTGGAGGCATCTTTGGCCAATCATAACCGTCTGCATTTTGGGTATCACTATCCTAGGAGTGTTAAGACGGCACGACAATGCCTCGAGGGCCTACTCGCTTTTATGATGCACTATTCGAATGCCGTTGTGGCGGATTTCCCAAACTATTATGCAATTGCAGATGATGGTAGTTTTGTAGACGCAGATAAATTTACTAAATTCTGTGATGAAGTTGGTATATACTATGCGGAAGAATATCCAGGACCTGAGTATCTTGCCGAGGAATATTTGCAGGCATGCTTTCGTGTTCGAGAGCCAATTTTTAATTACAGCTTATTAAAAAGAGAGGTTGTATCCGCCCTTAACAGAAGCGACGTTAACGTATCACTACAATCAGCGGTTACCGGTGCAAAACAGACTGGTTCTGGAGAATATGTGGTAACCGTCGACGGTCCTTCCGGTAGTAAGACAATTTTTGCTGAAAAGATTGTTAATGCGACATATGCTAACTTGAATGAGGTGAATCAATTATTTGGTGTTCGCCCTCGTGAATTGAGATTTGAGCATTGTATAATTCCAATATTCAAGCGAGATCACCCGGATATGGGACTTACGGTTATGGATGGAGCTTACTGTACGATTATGCCGCATGCGGGTAATCCAGGTCATTCATTACTGTGGCACGTGGACGCGTCAGTTTATTCTCATTCAGCCAATGTGAAAAATTTGCGACTACCAAAGAATGAAGCAGAGACAAAGGACATATGCGATTCGATCTATAAAATGTCGTCTAAGTGGATGCCATTTTTGGCAGATGTGGAACCGGTTGATTTCTTTGCAACCCCAAAGGCAGTTGAAGAAAATAAATTTGATGCCAGGACATCTGAGGTTGTGGAATATCCGGAAGCTCCCAATCTTTTATCGGTCTTAGGGGGTAAAATTGCCACTTCGGTGCAGGTTGCATATCATATTCGAGATATTCTAGACGGCCGCTCCAATGCGGGAAAGGTGTTGGTTTGAAAAATGCTCTAGTGTTCGGGTCCGGTGGGTTTATTGGCAGTCACTTTTGTAGTAGTTATGAAATGCTCTATAACATAACCTGCTGTTCACGTTCCAAAAAAGAAGGTGATATCTATTTTGATTTTCTTGAGCCAAATTACACATCATTTAAAGAGCAAATTGGTGACGTTAAATTTGATGCTATCATATTTTCACAGGGGATGAATCCCAGGGTTGGATTTAGTAGTATTGACTACCATGACTTTGATTCGATGCTGCAAGTTAATGTCATCAGTCCTACCATACTTTTACAGACTATGATATGTGAAAATTTATCTAAAGATGCATGCATAATATTTTTATCATCTATTGCCAAGGATAAGGGAAGCTATGACCCATCATATGCTACGGCGAAAGCCGGCCTCACTGGGCTTCAACAGTCATTAACGAAAGCAAACCCTAATTTAAGATTTAATACTATTAGTCTAGGACTGGTTGGGGGTTCACCGGTGCAACAAGGCATGACGCCTGATTTTTTGAAGAAGCACCTGGACGCGACGAACGGAAAATTAGTAAATGTTGATGACGTATGTAAAACAATAGATCACCTTATAGGGTGTAAGAGTATCTCATCACAAGACCTAAAAATTGACTGTGGGTATAAGTTATGAACAATCAAAGAATTATTATCTTTGAAGGGCCGGATGGTTGCGGAAAGTCTAATATTGCTGAAGCAGTATCTCATTTGTTGGATATACCGATTTTTAAGAACGAGGATGAGTGGCAACATTTTCCGGAAAAGGATAAGTCAACTTATTTTATAAATGCAATAAGATATGCCCACCCTCATCTGTTGAGCTTTATAAAACAGACTAAAAGCAGCGTTATTTTGGATAGAGCATACCCGTCAGAATATGTCTATTCAAAAATATTCAACAGAGAGACTGATTTTAATGCGATAAGGGCTTGTGATCTAGTGTGCAAGCAGCTTAAGGCTGAGATTTTTATTTTTGTAAGAAGCGATTATTCCAACGTGAAAGATCAATTTGATTTTGTGGACAAAGATATGTTAGAGCGAATACACAAGGGGTATGATAATTTTGCTGCATGGACATCCAATCGGGTACACTTTATTAATGTTGATGATGAAGATTTGGACAGAGAAATAAGTGAAGTATTAAAGGTCCTAAGAAAATAAAATGGCAAAAATTGGAATAAGCTATTGGGGATTCTGTGAAAAATTAGGAAATTGTAATACGGCAAACACACCTGATGGCCATCGGTATGGCCGACCTATCCTTGTCGATGATTTGAGTCAGAGAGGTCATATTGTTTATGCACTACAGGAAAAGAGAGAGATTTTTGCTTATCCTAATCTTCTCTATGCATATGACCGGTTTCCAGATTTAGACGTATTGTTTGTCGAATGGCGGTGGTCAACTTACAAAAATTCAGGGTCTAATAAATTCGAACCGGACTTAGATCGTCAGATTGAGTTATTAGATTATTATCATGACAAGATTCCAATTGTGGCATGGGATACCGACCTTAAGATGACTCGGGAAGATGAAGCCCGGTGGCCAAATATGATTGTTGCCGATCCTACATTAAATCCAAAAAGTTTTTTGATTCCCAGGATAAGGTTAACATTTTGGTCCGATTTCAAGGTTCTTTTTGAGCCATATGGAGATGCAGTTGAATTTGGGTATATCGGGAACAACTATGAGCGTGATGAGATGTTTAAAAAATATTATTCCAATCCGGCTTGTGATTTACGATCTGGTGGTATTCAAACAAAGGTGTGGGGAAATTGGCTACAACGGTCTCCGGAGAGACCATCACCTGAACAGATAATTCAAAAACATCCTTACGTCGCTTTTGCCGATAGGGTCTCATTCAAAGAATCTATGGTCATCCTCAATAAGTTTATATGTACTATTCACATCACAAAACCACGTTATGCTAAACAAGGGTTTTGCTCACCTCGATACCTTGAGAATATTGTTGCTAATACACCTGCCTTAGTGCCGAGTGAATTTTGTAGAAATACAGCTTTAGGGAATTACTGGAAGGTAGAGTCGGCGGATGATGTTGTTCGGAAATTATTCAAACTTCAACGTTTATCACCCGAAGACCGGGGAGCAATTGTAAGTGAACAACGAGAGAATTTATTGAAGGTGCATGACTTTAGTGTTGGTTATGTGTCAGATCTATTGGAAGACATAATTAGGGATCCGAATTCTGCAATTAGAAACGTGGGGTGAGAATGTTAGTGTATGATAATTTTACTGAGTGCTATTTGGGACTAGCACAAAAAATCTATCACAGTCCAGATTTTACTGTTTCTCCACGTGGGTTTGAGGTCAAGGAAAAATTAGGGGTATGCTTTAAGATTAAAGATCCACGTAATAGAATTCCGTTTGTGCCTGAAAGAAAATTTTCTATTTCTTATATGATAGCAGAGTTGTTATGGTATATTTCCGGTAATAATAGTACGGAGTGGATATCATACTATTCTTCGTTTTGGAAAAAGATTTCCGATGATGGAATGACGGCAAATTCTGCATATGGCGCTAGGATCTTTGTTCCCAATAAAGCGATTGCAAATTCAGAGTTTTCTCAATGGGATTATGTTAAAGAAGAACTGCGTAGTGATCCGGATTCAAGGCGGGCAGTTATACACATAAAGGTCCCTCAAGATTCAATAAGTGCAAAATTGGACGTACCCTGTACATTGGCATTGCAATTTTTTATAAGAGATCAAAAATTGTACATGGTCACTCATATGAGATCTTCTGATCTCATTTTGGGTATTGCTTATGATATACCTGCATTTACATTTTTTCAGGAACTTCTTGCATTCGAACTTGGGGTAGAGTTGGGAGAATATATTCACTTTAGTAATTCACTTCACATTTATCAAAAACATTATAAGATGGTCGAAAAATTTCTACAGACAGATGAAGTTGAAAATGCAAAGCTGTTTGCGATATCCCGTGGGCCGATGAAGGAGATGTTTGGTGTTCCCCCCGTCAAAGAACTGTTGTCGTTTGAAAGAACTATAAGAGGATCCATGCATTATGGTGAAATTATGGAATTTCTGGATGAATTTACAACAATTGAAAATGATAATTTGAACTATTGGATGGATTGGAGTAAAATATTGGGATATGATAGACTTAAAAAATTGGGATTTAGTATAGAAGCAAATGAAGTTTTAAATTCGGCTTCATACGTTGGATATCACGGATTAAAAAGGAGAAAATTATGAAAAAATGTTTAGTTACAGGAGGGTGCGGGTTTATTGGATCCGCGTTAGTTAAAAAATTGCATATGCTGGGATGGCAGATTGATGTTGTTGATGATCTATCAACCGGAGATTTACAAAGCTGCATGCAATTGCCGATTCGAAATCTGATGACGGATTTATTACCTTATTATGAAGAATATTTTGAGAATGACCGGCCTAAAGAGACAGTCTTGATGATAAATGGTGACTTTGCTAGTAGTGAACTTATTAGTAGGATCTTAAAAGGAAAATATGATTATATTTTCCATGTTGGTGCCTTACCAAGAGTTGCATATTCGATTGAAGATCCAGTTTTTACGACTGAGACGAATATATTAAAAACGGTAGCATTATTTAAGGCTGCTGCTGGAAATACGAAACGCGTTATTTTTTCATCATCATCCTCAATTTATGGTGATGTAGAAAATTATCCGACAACTGAAAATACACCCAGGGATCCGCTTTCTCCGTATGCACTTCAGAAGGCTACATGTGAGAGTTTTGCAACTCAATTTGCACAGTTTTACGGGCTTGATATTGTTTGTTTGCGATATTTTAATGTTTATGGGCCAGGCCAAATGGGAGACTCCACATACTCAACTGTGATTGCTGCTTGGTGTGATGCATTAAAAACGAGAAAGGCGCTGAGGTTTGATGGAGACGGAAACCAGTCTCGTGACTTTACGTTTATTGATGACGTAATTGACGCCAATATTGCGGCAGCTGTGGCGCCGACAAAATTCATCGGTGATGCCTTTAATATTGCTTTTGGAAAAGAGCACAGTCTTACAGAAGTACTGCAATATTTTCGGGAGAAGTTTGGTGATGTCTCTATTTTAGAGTCCCCAAACCGCCCGGGTGATATTTCAAAAACGCATGCGGATGTTACAAAGGCTCATGTGGTTCTCGATTTTCAAGCTACGACCGGTCTTGTTGAGGGTTTACGAAAAACCTGGGAGTGGTGGGAAATATAGGGGTATAATTTTGATGCATGATCCGAAATTTATAATTTTTACCGGACCGATGTTTGGCTCAAAGACAACCAGGCTATTAGCCGCGGTAGACAGATATCAGTATCAACATCAAAAAGTGGTGGCTTTTAAGCCAATGCTGGATGATCGCTACTCTAGCGTTGAGATCTGTACTCATTCCGGAGGTCGGTTATCGGCTATTGGTATAAGGATCGGCAAGGACATTATCGACCACCTTGCTGATAAAGAATGTGATGTAATTGCGGTTGACGAGGCATTTATGATTGACGGTATTTCCAATGTGCTACTTGACATGTTTCATAGAGGGAAAACAATTATTATCTCTTCACTACAATTATCAGCGAGTGGGATGATATTTGAGGAAATTCGTGACATGATGCCCTGGGCAACTAAGATTGAAGTATGTCCTGCAGTGTGTCCAATTACCGGAAGGGATGCCTATTATACCCATAGAAAGGTGACGGGGTTGGATGAGATTGCAATTGGGGGTGCCGATATGTATGAACCTAGATGTTGGGAGTACCATGGCTTTGTGAACCAGAAGGATGAAGAACATGCTTGATTATACAACACATGAAATAGATACAGTGCTATATCATGCAAATTGCCGGGATGGGTTTGGTGCTGCATGGGCAGCGTGGAAGCGCCTAGGGAATAGGGCAACCTATATTCCATGCAAGTATGGAGAACCACCTCCAGATGTTTCCGGTAAAAACGTGATAATTTTAGATTTTTCTTATCCTAGAGAGATCGCTAAGAGGATGTATGAGGAGGCTAACGACCTCATTATTTTGGATCACCATAAGTCAGCAATGGAAGATCTGGAGGATTTGGATTTTGCATGGTTTAGCGAGGATCATAGTGGCGCATATCTGGCGTGGCATTTTTTTCACCCCGGAGAGGATAATCCTAAATTTATCAAGTATATTGAGGATCGTGATCTGTGGAAGTGGGAGCTACCATATTCTCGAGAATTTTCGGCAGCATTTGAGATTGTACCTTATAATTTTATGGAGTATGATCGTTTTTGTGATGATTCGACCTTTGATGACGCCATTGAAATGGGTGGCCACATGCTAGCGTATTCCAGGGCCATTGTGGGGAAGATCTGTGAGGGGGCGGTTCACCACCGGTTCGAGGGTATGGACATAATGGTGGTGAATACACCATACTGGATTTCTGAGGTTGGGAATGCGCTCTCTTTCCACTGTGATTTTGCGGTAATGTGGCACTATGATCATCATGACAGGAACATTAAAGTAAGCCTACGCACGTCCAGTGATAGTGTAGATATATCAGAAATTGCCAGGAAATTTAATGGAGGAGGGCATAAGAAGGCGGGAGGATTTACATTGCCGGGAGACGTTAGCATGGATGAGTTATTTAAATTACCTGAATCGGTGTGACATTATAGAGGGAGTCAGTCGTTGTGAAAACGCCAGGTTTGAGTACTAGGCCCAATTGGGATTCAATTTGGATTGAATTTGCAAAGAGTATCTCTAGACGATCTTATGATCCTCGGCATCAGGTAGGTGCTGTAGTTGTAACGGACGACAACACACAAGTATTGGCAATCGGGTATAATGGTAATTACAAGGGTGGCCCCAATGAGGTGGAGTCCGAAATTCCGGGCGAGTCCGGAATGATTCATGCGGAGATTAATGCGTTGTTGAAAATGGATTTCAATAATCCAAAACGAAAGAAGATGTACATTACAATGTCACCCTGTCGGATGTGTGCCAAAGCAATTGTGAATGCCGCCATAGAGAGAGTTATATATCACAAGGAGTATCGAGATTCAAGTGGTATCAATTTACTGAAAGATGCGGGGATAGAGGTAAGCAAGTTTAAGGCTCAACACAATATGTAATATTTGTAGTCTGTGTACTTCATAACGACTGAGGAAAAGATATGCTCTCAAAGCCAACACGGCAAGACATTAAAGATATTGTATTGATGATAGAGGTCTCGCGGCGACTTCGCCGATCAATTACTTTGGAGGAGTCGCTGAGAAGTGGTTCCCTGAATTTTTTGATGACTGAGGACGTCAGTAAGGAGGAGGCCGAGAAGTTAGATGCCGCCTTAGAAAAAACTAGAACTGATTTAAAAGCTCTCATGGATACAATACCGACCGGTAAGTTGCCAGGTGTTACAAATTATTTTCAGGATCAGATAGATAAGTTACCGGGTGCCGGTGATATGGCTAGCCTCGCGATTAAAGGTGACGTGAAGGGTATGCAGAAAGCCTCTACGAAGGCTGCCGCCGCAATGACCCAGATCCAGGCCGCCCGGGACTCTGTTTCTAATGCTGTACAGCTTTTGGGTACTAATCTGGCAAAGTTAAAATATTCCACGGAGGGTGATGCATCAAAAACCCTTAGTGATATTTCAAATTTAGATGATGAAGGGAGGCTTGAGTTCCCTGATGAGTCGACTCTACGTACGGGAATTGAACGCTCATTTGCACCGTCGGAGGAGTCCAAGGGAATATTTGGGAAAATTGGGGGATGGCTCAAGGGAAAGATGGGGAAAGCATTAGATAAGGCCACCTTTGTGGATGAATTAATGGAGGTATCTTTAGAAGAGTTAGCGGTGATGGTGGGTGCAGTACAGAAGGTTGATGCTAGTGGTGATGAAGGTGCGGAGGAAGCCGGTGAAGCCATAACCGGAATTGGTGATGATATTGGGGGAGAAGCCGAAGCCGAAGGAAAAGAGGGAGATGAAGAGGAAGAGGCTGGAGCTGGATATGCTATCACCAAGGAGGACCTAAAGGCCCTTAAGGGTGCCCTGGACAAGGCAAAGGAACAAAAAAAGAGCCAGACCAAGGCGTTAGGTGGTGCACTCAATGGAATTGTAGGTAATAAGGCCTTTGCAGAGAATAGGTGGTATAGTTTTGAGGAAGCGGAATTACTAATAGAGAGATTAGTGGATAACTCATTCGATAACACACAAACCTACAGGGCACAGTGGACCACAGAAGAACTGGCACAAGCACGCCTGCTTCGAATGGCTGGCTTGAAGGATGATTGATATGAACATGTTGACTGAGGCAGATGTTATCAACATCATGAAGGATGAATATTGTCGTCGTCTACTTGAGGCGATCAAAGAAGCAGATGTTATTGATGATCGTGGAAATTTATTAATCACCAAGGATCTTAAGGTTAGGCATAAAAAATCCCAATATGAATATACAGTGGATGATGTCTTTACTGATTCAAACAGTGGTAAATTAAAAATTGTGCTTCGCCTTCCAGATGAACCACGTATTGAACCTGCAGGTGCGGAGGAAATTATTGCTGATAATCCGGATCCAGATATTATTGGAGAGGATGAGTTGATAATTTCTCCTGACATCATCGATGAACCAGATATTAGTGATGACGGGCTGGATGATGAGGTGGTATTTGTGGTCAACCAGGAAGAATTTGAGAAGGAATATGAGGTTAGATAGAGATGAAAGACTTGAACAAAGAAATTAGAAAAGTTATTAGGGAGTCGCTTGGAAAGAAGCCCCGTAATTCTGAGACCAAAAAGAATCTTGAAGAGGCATATGTCACCCAGGCAAAGAAATTTGATTTGACTACAGAGTTATTGAGCGAAAAAAGCAAAAAAGCCCATCAGGAATTATTTGAAACATACGTTTCAACGTTGAATAGGGTGAGTGCTGAGCTCGATGCCGTTGATCGTTCTGGTGCCAATTCAGATGACTCAAAATTCAGATCTTTAAAAATTGACGAGACTTTCAATCTAAATGCAGCTTTTCTGCATGGGTTATTTTTTGAAAATATTTCAGATCCTCAAAGCCAACTTACAATGGATTCACTGACATTCATGAGGCTTGAACGAGATTTTGGGACATTCGACGCATGGCAGCAGGATTTCATTGCATGTGCTATGTCGGCTAGAAATGGATGGGCCATTACGGTCTATAATGTATTCCTTAATCGTTATATGAATGTGGCCTGTGATCTAAACAGTTTAAACGTGCCATTTAATGCGTACCCAGTTATAGTTCTAGATATGTGGGAACATTCATACTATCGTGATTATCTCGACGATAAAAAAACTTATATTTTTGCAATGATGAAGGAACTTGATTGGGATATCATTGAAAAACGACTTAAGAAAGTTGAGAAAATTGGAGAGGTACTAAAATGAAAAGGATTATCTCAAGACACACGTTTCGTCGACTTATTATAGAAGAGATTGACCTGTTGCTGGAACAGGAAGAAGAAGAGGAGGAGTTGTTTGGGGATGAGGAAGAGGAGGAGGATACTGAAGAGGGTGGGGACGAAGAAACGGAGGAAGAAGCAGAGGAAGAAGCAGAGGAAGAAGAACCAGAGGGTGAAGAGGCATTACCTCTAGGCAAGAGCGTTGATGATGATCTAAACGCACTTTTTGTTGATTTTGAAACTCAGGCAATAAAGGTAGGGGAAGAACAACCTGAGATCGTACAGAAAAATGAAGGAAAAAGAAAATCCCTTAGTTATCTACTATTTGAGCAGGAAGATGAGGAAGAAGTGGAGGAAGGTGAAGTGGAAGCCACACCGGTGGAATCTGATATTCCAATTGATCTGGAGACTTTTGCATCCGATGTTGCACGGCTGGCGATGAATTATAATTCATTGCTGGACATGGAGAACCTTATCATTGTTAAGGCACAGGATTATATCAACGTCAAGTATGGTGAGGACAAAGCAGGTGAGTTGATGGATATACTTGATTTGAGGTACCAATTAAGTCTTGAGGAGGAGGAACCTATTGTCGCCCCTGTTGCAGTAGGCGCTAGCGCAGCCGCCGCCGCGGCGGGCTAATGAGTAGAAAGTCAATACACATTAATCTAACCACACAAACTCACACCGCCTTTAAGGTTGTTGCTGCTAAAAACCAATTGTCAATGCAAGAACTATTCGAAGAATTTGCAAGGCAAGTAATTGAGGGTGATTCCGGAATGTTGAAAATTGTCAGTGATCTTAAAAATAGAAAGACACAAAAGCTAGGTATGAAATTTGCGCCGACTGACAAGGAAGGAATATTTGATACCATTCAGCATGAGAATCCAATGAGTTAATAAACATTCGAATTTTTGTTATACTATAGATGATAACCATGAAACAAGAATCAAAATTGATTTCCAGTAGTTCAAAAGAAAACATACCACATGTGTCGATGCGGCAAGAAATTAATGAACTTCGAAAACAGCTTGGTGAATTGTCAATTGGGTTTGAGTATCTCGCCAGTGCAAATGCTGCACTATCAAAAGACATGCAGGCCATATACGAATCGCTAAAGGACATTTCTGCCATTGTGAATGGAGATGATTTATATAGTCTGTTTCGAAAATATGGGATACATCGTGATGATGATCTGCCTAATTGAAACAAAATTATTCGACCAGATATACCTTCAAAGGTAATATAATTTCGCTGAGCGATAATTAGTACTTAATATTTTTGGAGATTATCATGGCGCGTGTTAAGGCATTTATGGATAAGTACATGGAAAGATTTATAAGTCGCAAGTTTCTTGTCTGGGTAACTGCGACGGGGCTTTGTTATTATGGTCATGTCACTAGCCCAGACTGGGTTGCTGTTTCTTTGGCATATATTGGAACACAGGCCCTTGTTGATGCTGCCGTGGCATGGAAGCATGGTAAATAATGTGGTATTTAGCATGGTCAGCAATTAAGTCGTTTTTCCAGAAGATATGGGTCTGGGTTAAACGGAACTGGAAATTTGTCACCGGCCTAACAATCCCAGTTGCAGTTTGGTTACTGTCTCGCCGTTCAACCGATATGTCGGAAATTATTGAACGTATAAGTGACGATTACGAAAGGGAGATTGGTGTTATTGAGGATGCCCATTCCGATAAAATAGTGGCCCATAGGAAAGCAACCGAAAGATACCATGAGACCATTGCTGAGGTTGAAAAGAGATATCACGCTGCCAGTCGTGAACTTGATAAGAAGAAGAAAAAGGAAATTACGAAACTAATAAAAGATAACAAGAATGATCCGGATGAAATCACTCGAAAGTTAGCTGAGTTGACAGGATTTAAAATTCATATTGATTGATATATATTTCTTTTTAAAAATGATAGTTATCTAATGATTAGTCCGTTTTAGGAGAAAAGACATTATGACAGAAGCATCGATACGTAAATTTGTGCGAGGGCTTATACAAGAGAGACTCGCACAAAAGCGTCGAACACCACGGCTTGTTGACGTGTTATTCGAGAAAGCAAAAGCTGGATCCGTGGAAACCGATAAATTTCCTATGGCCCTCTCGGCAGTTAATCCGGAATTGGCAACTAAGCTCGTCCAGACCGGTTTACATGATAACGATCCCGCCGACGACATCATTGCAGTGGGTGATGGGAGTTATTCTGCCAAGGACTTATCACCGTCACAGACCAGCATGGATGTGCACAAGGCATGGTGGTTTGCTCTCGGTATGATTAATGGTACGATGTACGGAAGCGGCGGTCCTGGTGGTGATATCGGTGCCTTTATTTCAAATGATAATTACATCATGGATGGCCACCACCGCTGGATTGCGACTGCCATGGCCAACCCGGGTGCACCTATCAAGGGAATTAAGGTAGATTTTCCTGGTGAGAAATTGGTGCCTGTCCTCAATGCTGCGACCGTGGGCCTGTTGGGAATAGAACAGGGTAAACCTGGTTCCGGGGGATTCGATCAATTTCAGAAACAGGCTGCAATGAAGAAGGCTCTGACATTAATTACGCAGGACAACGCACCAGATGGTAAGGAAGATAAAGAGGGTCTTCCAACATCGTTTACCGGCGTCGCCGGCGCGACTAAGGGAGGTAAGGCCATGGAGGTAGTTGAAGAGTGGACCGGTAAAGAGGGAGAAGAGGCAATCGACGCGGCCGTAAAGATGGCCATGGATAACCTGTCTAAAGTACCAGGCTCTAAAGGGGCCGGCGCTGTCATGCCTGGCGCTCCCGATCGCATTGATATGCCGGTGATCGACGATAAGTACGCCAAGAGAAACAAGCCTGCTGTAGCCAACGTAAAAAAGGCTCTGGAAACCGGTGCGATTGATGTCAATCCAAGTTATGGAGAATTACCGGAAGAGGGTGAAGGTGAGGAAAAGGCTGAAGAAAAAGTTAAGGAAGAATCCAGGTTACGAATCCATGATGATATGGTGATGGAAAGGTGGCAGCGCCTGGCGGGCCTGCTAACCGACTAGGGGGTCTTCAAATAGTATGTATAGAAAATCCATCGCAACTATTACCGTACTATGTTTTTTCGTAAGCAGTGTCTTTGTCCCACTTACGCTACTAGCTGATACACCCTCAACACAGCCTGGTCAGATTATGTCAATTGAGAAGGGTGGTGTTGCCCCATTTGCCGGAACGTTATTTAGCACTAGTGCAGCAGCAAAGCTATTATTAGATTTACAGTATAACCAGGAATCGTGTAAGATTGAGATCAATAAAGAGAAAGGACTTCTGTCGGCAAAATTTCAATTAGACATAGATAAGCTTAATTCGACATTGTCCATTGAGCGTGAACTATTTCAGAAGAGACTGGCGATAAAGAATTCACAAGTTAAGTTTTTTATGGATAGATACGAGCCGATACCATGGTATAATTCAGGGGAATTTTGGTTTGCAATGGGATTAGTCGGTGGCGTTTTAATTACGGTGGCCAGTGGATATGCATTGGGACAGGCAGCAGATTAGGAGAATAGAATGATGGAAGCTAAAGTAAAAAAAACAATCCTTCGACGATATTTGCGAAAGCAGTTATTTGAACAAACCGAAGGAGGATATGGTGTTGGTGAGGAAGAATATTCTCCTTTTCCTGAAGAGGGAGGAGAAGAGTTGGAGTTGCCTAAAGAAGTCCCAATTTCACCTTCTGATCAGATGGCTACCCAATTATCAACCCAGCGGCCGCCTGTTGAAGATCCAGAATATATTCCTAGTAGTGCAGTTGAATTAGGCAAGGCAGCTGAAGTATTATCACAGCTCGTCCCGGAAGGACAAATTGAGTTCTTTTATAGTGCATTACAAAGCTTAGTGGATGAGGCTGAGGAGCGTGCTGCTAATGTTGAGGTTACTGAACTTGAACCTTTGGAGATGGGGATAAATGAACAGGCTGAAGGTGATCTGGTAGGGCTAGAGGATCTCGCTAAGGAGTTTGGGTATAGCGCTGCTAGTGGGGTTAGGCAGGATTTAGAGAGAATTCTCAAAAGGCTTTCTTACACAGTAGAAGGTGTTCGTCCAGAGGATCTTGAAACCCTTAAATTGTATGCAACCAATGAGTTTATTGATGCAATGTTGAGTGGGGGATATATTGATGATAATGATGCTATAGAATTTCAGCAAAATCCCAGTGAAGTTATGATGCTGGATTCATTTAGGTTTTTTCTGGTCAGTGGATTGATTCTGCCGGCATATCAAAAAATTACTAGAAATGCTAGAAAGCGGGTTGAGGCTCAGTTAGATAGTCTAGGAATCCCGAAAAATGCAAATCAGACAATTATCAATCAGGTTTTTGGTGATACTCCTAAAGATACGAAAAAAATACAAGCCAAACTGGATAAGGTTGGTGCAGGGAATCTGTTTAGTACATTGCTTAGTAGACTTGACACATTAGAGAAAGTAGCAGCGCTTGAGGGTGATCTGGTGAGCGATGCAATCGAGTCATTTGGAAGAACGTCCCCGGCAAGAAAACAAAAAATTCTCGTTCAAGCGCTTCAAAGTACCACTGACTTTAAAAGCCCAGAGTCCAAATGAAAAAACTAAACGCATTGATGTCTGAGTATTTCGAAGGAGCCGAGAGGATATCCCCGACCATTAGTGTGCCCAGGTTTTTAAATCTTACGGAGGCGAAAGATTTGCCTATAGCTCCATCCCGTAGTGAGTGGGAGCTTTTAGAAAATCCTAGCCGGCTTGGACGAACATTTGACTTTAAATCCAGAGAGCAACTGAGATTCTTTTTGGATGAAATTCTTGATCATGAATCAGTGACGGGACATATGGCTAAAATTATTATCGATCAAGACGCAATTATAGTAGAAGTTTATACACACGATGTTAATGATATAACTGAACTTGATACTGAATATGCTGAAATGGCTGATAAAATATTTGCGGATGCGATGAGTGCTTATGAGTGAATCGATTCTAGAAAATAGGGACATGGAACTTGCAAGGGTCCTGTCTAATCCAGAAAATGTACTCATGAGTGATGCATTGGTAGATCGCCTAAATTTGGATGCAAATGTAGATGCTCAGGAAGTGATAGATGCAAATTTGGAAAGTAGTTTTGCGGCTTTATTAGAGATTGCTGATACTAAACTGGTATGTCCTATCCTGCTATATTCCAAAACTAGTAAATACAGTGAGGTATTATTTTTAATCTCAGAAGAACAGGTACCATATCTGTTTAATATTAAAGATGAATTTAAACTTAAGTTGGTCACTAAAAATGCTATAATTTTAAAAGAGTTTATTATGACACCTAATGATGAGACTGAAATGCACTTTGACCAAGAAGGATATGTTAAAGTAAGGGTTAGACTTCGAAGTGGAACCTAATTAATTGTGGAGATAAAAAATGAGCTTTAAGTTTGATAAATTTATGAAAGACATTGTACGGCGTGAAGAAAACCACCAGGTCCATGAAGTTAGCGATAAGGATCTCGAGGATAATTCAGCCCGTGAGTATAGACATCGTTATGCCGAATTGTGGCAAAATCGAATTATATGGGGCAAAAAGGATGAAAAGAAAAACGCTGACAATTGATGAGTTAGAGACATTCATCAGAGAGGCTACTGTTTCTGCTTTGGGAGATGCTTTAGAACCAATTAGAAAAGCTGAGATGGACCGTCAAAAAACTCAGGTCAAGGATGTAAAGGGTCTTACATCCAAAAAAAATAGCCAAGGTGTGGATGAGGCCGATGAAGGAGAGGAGGAGACACCCGAAGAGGGTGAGGATCAACCGGATCTGTCGTCCGAGGTGCCGAAGGTTACTAAGCAGAAGCTTGAGAAGGCAAGGCTTAAGGATGTTGTTAAAATGCTTAATGTCCTTCGAAGTGGTCGGTCGCTAAAAGATCCACCCGTCCAGAAAAAATTAAAAGCATATCTGGATGGACTCCCCCCAGATCAACGCGAGACACTGTATGTTTTCCTGACCGGTTTGAGTGAGATTATGGTGGAAGACGAGCCTGGCAAAGTGGCCATGAAACCCAAGGAGCTAGGCATTAAGATCACTGTGCCTAAAGATAAAGATGAAGAAAAGGCTCCGGAGTCGGACCTGGCGCCGGCCGATGACGAAGAAGAAGGCACATTGGAAACACCGATAGTGGTTGGTGAAGTTGCGAACAAAGCATATCTTCGAAGAATATTTCGAAAGAATTCTCGAAAATGAATGCCATTGATAAACTCCGGAGTCTTATAACTGAGATTGTAAATGGTAACCCCGATCAACATCGTACGTTAGGAGGTGAGTACATACCTTTTGGTTGCCAACAGTGCGTCGACGATTTAGAGACTAGGATATCAGATGCAGCGGAGAGAAGGGATTCACTGGTCCATCGATCCGATGCCAGGACTCACTATAACGGACTGTTAAAAGTCCTACGACGAGACCTCAGGGCTGCCAGGAAAGTGCAGGATTCCAAATAGGTTAATTCTATATGGATATCGTGCAAAGTGTGCATAGATGTGGTATAGTTATATCAGACTAGTGTAGGATTACAGAATGGGCGGAATCGCAGGACATTTAGCACATCTCCAGGAAAATCTGGACTTCACGTTTGGAGATCTCAAAGGTATCCTAGGCAGTGTGACAACCGGCGAGATGCCAGTGGTCGAGAAGGTTGATGGCCAGAACATCTTTTTTAAGATGGCAGTCGATCCGGACACCGGGGAAATTCGCACCGCCCGAAACAAGGGAAACCTGATGAAAGGCGGGATGAGTCCTGATGAGTTTACTGCTAAATGGAAAAACCACCCAGCAGAGGGTGCCTTCATGAATGGGTTTGGAGCAA
>Ga0209434_1000469_pt1 | contig 19511 bp, 15 predicted proteins | sample ETNvirnome_2_300_FD_184068 | JGI IMG/M metagenome (GOLD analysis project Ga0209434, IMG submission 184068) | Marine viral communities from the Pacific Ocean - ETNP_2_300 (SPAdes) (version 2) | ecosystem: Environmental > Aquatic > Marine > Oceanic | place: Pacific Ocean | collected 2013-06-22
CGGCCTGTTTCAACCTCTTCGTCTGTACCTCCGCCAACACGAAGTGCAAACTTCGAAGTTGAAACATTATATTTTAATACCCGACCATTGGTAACCAGGCCAAATTGCATTATCATCGCGGTCGTCTCTGCCGTGTCAGGATCTAAATATACCCACGATGAAATCGTAAAGGGGCGAGCATTTACGTTGGCGCCGCCGATAAGACTATTCCATGTTGCGCTGCTGCCGATATTTATTCTATCGGATGAAGCGCCATCAACCTCAAATAGAATTGATTTCTGAGTCTCGGTTGAGTTCTTCAAAGAAACCGCATAATGATTCCAACTGTCGTCGGCTACGGAGCTTGTTGTAATCGCACTGGAAGCCAAGGAAACCGATCCTGTCGTTCCGTACGAGCCTGACATAAGAATCAATGAAAATGGAGAGATGCCTCCAGCGTTGGCGCCTGTAAGTTCAATTCTAAATCGACCATAGTCTGCGCTGGAAGATGCCTCGTTGTTCCATAAATCAAATATTACTTCCTTCTCAGTATTGGCTGTGGTAAACGCTTGCTTTTTCAGCCAAAACTCTACAGTGGCACCATCATTAAGATCAAACTTTAAGTTTGATTCGCGATTTTCAGAAGGATTCCAGATATTGGCACTTGCAGCACGGGGAACAGTACTTTTGGCATGAGGGCCACCGTAAAAACTAATATATTCTAGGTCAGTAGGAACTCCGTAGCCTTCGTTGGTGGAGCCAACGCGGGCACTCCATCCCCCATAAGAAAGGTTAATATATCCCGTAGTCCGGGGATATTCGTTATCGAGTATGTGGAGGTCTATATATGAAGAGCTGTTTTGCCACGCAAGTCTCTCGGCTAAAGAACCATCATAAGGATAGGTCTTATAAATATTAGATAGAGCATCAGCATAATATTTTTTGGCGGACCCGTAGCGGGCAAAGTTTTCGGGTTGAGCAAAATCGATGCGAGGAATGAACCTCTTTTCGTGGATAACGTCTGCCTCGACGTACCTAACCGACTCTACTTCCTGCCCAACTTCTTGTGCAGACTTATTAGCTAAAGATTTGGTGACTGTGACTTTACCAAATAAATCTCTAAGACTCATAGTTAACCTTCTTCGACCCTAAACTTAAATTCCTCTGGCTGCTCCACCCAATCCCCTATGGAATCATTGTAATAGGCAAACTTAATTCCATACATATAGTCTGCCTGAAGCATTCCCATGGGCAAATCAAAATAGTTGCCCGAGACATCGTATGACAAATAAGTAGAATAGACGCTTCCGGTGCCATATGGTATGACGGCCAGATCGTCGACTACCCTAAAAACCTTATAGGAGGCGCTCGGCAAAGAAGTATTAGAAAGGGTACTCGTGGCAACCGTGTAAATGGTGGGCGACCAGTCTTTCTCTCGAATAAATGTTCGGAATCGCGCAGTAGAGCTACGCATATAGTTGGACTTTAGATTACTAATCGTAGTGACATATTGATTCGTAGGGGCATTATTATAAGCTGTCAGTGTTTTGGGAGCAATCGAGCCCGTCCAATAATGTACAGGGTTTGCCGCGGATCCGCTATACCACACATCAAAAAACTTCGACAACGTTCCTGTGGCTGCCAAAGAAGCTGTATAAATGCCAGTCTTGTGCCAGCCGCCCGTAATGTTAGTATTGCCTGCCGCGGCGACGCCTCCGCCGGCCGGGAGATTTAGTTTAGCTCCGCTAATCACATTAGATCCGGAATACAAACTCACCAATATCTCACCTTGTGCTACGCCAGGGATATTAACAAGTCGGCCTCTAACGTAGTTATACAAATATATCCTATTAAGATTGTCGGCAGCCGGAGCTAAGGAACTACTAATATAAAAACTTCCCCGATCGTCGGTAACCCGCGAATCCCAGCGCGCCTCTAAAACAGGGCGCTTGAAGAAAAACTCCGAGGAGCGTGCAAAAAACTTCTTGGTATAATAAGATTCAGTAGCGCCTTGAGTATTATAAAGGAGGCTCCCCTGACTACCTGTACTCATGAGCCCCGCAGCCAGCGAAACAGAACTTGAGCAGAAGGCCTCTTGGCTGCCCGTCAAATACACCCCTATTCCGTAGTTGGTAGTACCGGTACTTCCCGTCTCGCTCTGAAGCCAGTCTTCAACTAAAAAGCTTATGTCGACTTCTAAGTCTTCATAGCCCTTGGGGAAAGATACATTATAGGAAGGGTCCGCTGCGCCCGTTAGGAAATCGCCGCCGGCGCGGGTCCAGGCGCCGTCCATGCCGCGGCGGATCCAGTTAGAGCCACTATTATTATAGGTGACGTCCTTATATCCTTCCATATCCAAGCCCACTCCTTCTTCCCAGGAGGGCGCCTGATATGCATTTCCAACAGGCTGTACTAGCAAATTAAACTGTCGAGGCAATGTAAAAGCGTGTCTGGCATTATACATTTTTAAATACCAAGTAACACTACCGCTAGCCGGGATCGTTCCGGCTGTTCGATCAGTCGAGATAGTAGATAGAGGGAACTCTAAGATTGCGCGCGACAACTCGGCCGACAAGCCAAGAGTAGAGCCAGAGGCCTCTCCATAAATGGAGAAGATTTCCATTACATCTGCGGCCCCCATATTAGAGCCGGTGCCGCGCTGGGAGTCTATGAGAGAGGAGCGAAACGCATTGGTGATAGTATTATCCTTCGTAGCTTGATATCTTTTAATGGCCATTAAACTATGCTTCCTTGAACATCGGTGTTGGGATACTTAATCTCGAACACGGCCGTTCGCTCACATGTAATATAGCGACCATCATTAGACAAGTGATCCTCAAAATCAAAGTTGGCTGAGGAGTAAATGCCTCCAACCTTGGGAACTATTTTTACGTCAATTACATCTACTACGTGAGGAACCTTTTGGAGTTCTTTATAGATATCGGTTATAAAAAGGCTTTCGCCAATGTCATAGTTAAGGTTCGCAAAATAGTTCCTCAAACGAGCACTAGCATCACTCAGAGCACTATATTTGTTTTGAGCGTAATCCGCTACAATGATAAACTCTATACCAAAGTTAACTACATATGCGTTTAATATATCAATCGTATCATTTATTACTTTATATTCACCTAGCCACGTTTTTAAGTTGTTTTTGATAGTACTATTCGTGGTTGTTAGCCATCCATTGCTGTCTTCGGAAATGACATATAGATTCAGATTACGCTTAAAGGAGTCAAAATCTCGCTGCAGAGAACACCTTTTAATGGCACCGTAGCTGGGTGGCATTGCATAAGTAAGCGCCTGATAGTCTTCAGCTGTGACGGCTCTGTTTTGAGTTGCATAATAACTAAAGACGCGCTGCTTAATTTCTTCAGCTGAGGGGAGCGAAACACTGCCCACAATGGCCTTGTCGTTATTAACCTCTAAAGAGGAGAGGACCGCAACTCTTTTAGCCCCATTAAGAGCTCCTCCGTTCTCAAACTCTATAATAGGAGTTGTAGGAGAAGTTAACGAGTTGGCCGCAATGTTGGTGTCGCCAGGATCATTAACCCGATATTGAATAGTTAGAGTGGTGTTACCAGGAGCAATGCCAAACTTGTCCGTACTGGTTAGATTAGTAGGATCAAACTCTGGTGCGCTGGAATAATCTCTTCCATAAAGCTGCAGCGTTATGGTGCTCGGGTCCAAAACAGATTGGTTAGTTAGTTCATTATCGTTACCGTAACCAAACTGTAGAATGGCAGTCGTGGGAGTGGTTTCTAATACAAAGCGTCGAGTCGCGGGTATCGCCTTGAGAATAGAAGGCACAGAAGACTTATCTGCGTTATTGTTTCGTAAAGATTTATAAATAAGCTCTTGGGATAGGTGGTTCACTTCGTAATATTCGTGCCCCTCAGAATCAAACACAGAAAGTATTTGTGAGACATTCGGAAGCGCTAGTTCGACCTGCAAAAACTTTTTAAACTCGCCTATGGTATGTGTCTCCAGTTCGACCCTACCTGATATAATAGTCCCCTCTGCTTTTATTGCAAAGTGTGTGGGGACGTTTGTGTTCGCATTGACCGTGGTGATTATCACTTCATTTCCCAACGCTCCAAAATAAACATCCTCGGTGAGGCTAAACAAAGCACCGTCAATGCTGGTAAACTGGCTTCCGGCGCGCAATGTGGGATAATAACTCGAATCTGGTGCGCCTGAAGAGTCTGCCGGCACAGTAACATAAAACTGAGCCTTCCCGGTAGAAGTGGAGGCCTCGGTATATTTCCACCCAAGTTGGCGCGCTATGCGCACCACATTATCATATTCGGTCGCAGTGCCTAAAAATGATTCATTTACCTGATAATCCAGATAGAAAGAGAGCATATCTCCGATATAGGAAACCGAATCCAATACGAGGGCCCCAAAACTAGCCTCATTAAAGTCCTGAAAGCTGTCGGCATAATATCGCTTAGCATAGTTTACCAGTGAGGTTTTAATACTGTCATAGTCTCGACTGGTGTAGTTTACTGCTGTAATCTTCTTTTTAGAGTTGGAAGCCATCCTGTGTCCTCGGTTTAAAGTGGGCCCGCACTACTTTCTATAGTTAGGGCATCGGCGGTTTGAAGTGGAATAACCCGATACGATAGCGTAACTCCTAGAACATGATCTGTGCCGTTGAGACTATCTCCTCCGTGAAAATTAAGATTTGTTATTTCCACAAAAGGCATATACTTTTCTATCTGCTTGGTGATGTTTTCCGTTATATTGTTATATGTCATTGGAGTCATGGGCTCAAAAAAATATGACCGCAACCCTACTCCAAATGAAGTGTCCATCACTCTTTCGCCCGGTGCCGTCAGAAGCAAATTCTTTAGATTCTGTCGAATCATCGCAGTATAACTTTTAGTTAACCGATAGGCCCCACCAGAATAATCTAGCTTTAAAGGAAATTCGGGCGAGTATCCATTCATATTTGTATCCTCTTCATTGGTCCACCTTAATTAGTTGTGAAAAACATTTATACCTTCTAGACTTGGCCATTAGAACCGTTAATGGTTCAGCTTCCCGTCGACGACGCCGTGCCGGTACCAGAAGACGGTATGGCGGCGCCTTCCGGCGGATCATCACAATCAGTCCCCGATGACTCGTCTGCGCCTTCTTCGGCGTCGTCCACGCTACGGGTCGGTGGTGGGGGCATCAGAGCGGGGGGGTCATCGGGAGGATAGCATACCGGTTCGTCGCCCTCTTCTACGGCGTAGAGGGATTCAAAATCGGCCGCTGAAAGGTTTAAGAGGATATAGGCAACGCCCAGCGGACCCGGTGGAATGGTAAATATATAGGGCAGTTTGCCAATCAAGTCAAGGCCCTTCTTGCTAATACTCGGGATTAGTGGACGAGGAACCTCCGGCAATCCACCTTCGGCGCCGGCAGCAAACGCCTCATCAATGCCGGCTTGCATAAATTCTGTAAGCGACATCTCTAATACCGCGGCGCCGACTTCTTGCCGGAGCATCTCGGATTCGCTCTGGGGGTCGGGCATGCCCCCTGCAGCCCCAACACCGGCATTCGCGGCTGTTTGGGCTACATCCCAAATGGGTTCTGCTACCTGTATTGCCTGACTTGAGACAGTTTTAATGGTTTTCCCTATTATTACATGAGGATCTACTATCTCTGCCAGCGCTTTTAATATTCTTATTGGAGTTTCTATGAGCATCTTTAGTATAAAAGAGGCACCCATTTGTGCAAAAGGACCTCCAGCCGCAGCAGGGACTCCCAACGCTGCGTTGGCCGCGGCAGTACTGGGAGGTTTCTGTTCGGGATCCACATAGGCCCAATCGTCTCCGGCTAGAGCCGCTCGCAAGATCACTCGAAGTGTCGCCTTAGTATCATCAAAAATATGATTGAACTCAGCCGAGGAGTCCTCAGTCTTCCTGATTCCATAGTAAAATATAAACGCTACTAGCTCTTCAGTATCAAACGCTTCATTAAATAGCAAACGGTATTGTGGGTCATCGGCCATCTCTGTAATCAGTTCCATCTCGTGTTCCTCAAATAGACTTTGGATGGTTACTTCTCTATTCGAAAAGGGCTGCATCCCAGTGACAGCCAGCTGGCGAGTAGCCCTAATGCCTGTATCTACATTTAAAACAAAACCATCGGGCTCTTTCATAACGTAGTTGGCTTTTTGAGAAAGAAACTCGTTAACCTGATCTTGCATTGAAACACCTTCGACTGTCTGTTGAATAGCATCGAAGGTGGGTGAGTCCTCTAACAGGTTCGGGGTGCTGTACATTATTCTAGTGCCTATATTAATATTACTTATAATACTTTTAAGCGCCATATTGATGGCTGATTCGGCATATCCCTGGGGGGGCAAATCATAAATAAGATCTTCTATTTGTTGCTGCATCTCTTCTTCAGTCATTTGTTGAACCTCGACACCGCCCAGGCCGGGGAGTGCGCGGACGGCATCGTCCGAAGAAGTCGATACCTCAGTGTTCGAAAGATTATATGGGCTCGGGGTCGACCCTTCTTCCTCCTCTTCTTCGTCGGGGGGCCCTTCGATCAGCTCTATATATTCGCTTAATGATAGCCCCAGGGTTTCACTAAAAAATGTGTCACTTCCCGGGCCCGAGAGAGAAATGCCCACTGGTTGATCATATAGATCCTGCGGTCCTCCGGAATAGTACGCGTCCTCGGGTGGAGCAGGAATGATATGGCGCTTCGTGTCTCCGGCGGAACCGCCTGTTCGAGTAAATCCCTTCCCCGGGAACCTTAATGGGTGGGCCCAAAAATTCGGATCTTTGGCAACACTTACAATTCCCAGGCCCGGGTACTCTTCCATGTAGATGTCTTCAAAAAGGTCTAGCTTTTCTTTTTCCTCTTCGGAGGCGCTTCCGTGCCACCACCTTTTAAGCGCCTCCTCGTCCAAAGGACCATATTCTACGGTCTCGTCTGCGATCCACGTCAGAATCATCTCGTGCGGTTGTCCAAAATACATTGCAACGTTGTGCGGACTATAATAAAGATCCCTCTTGTTCACTTCATAAGTAAAGAAGCCATTGGCGCGGTCGTCCACTGAAGTAGCGGTATGAGGTCGGTACTTGGTTATCTCCAGTCTAACTCTGCCCCTGAGATTATCCCAGTTAGTGAGCGAAGGATCTCCGTCTTGAGTACCGCGTAGCGGGTCGAGGGCCCAATATTGCTCACGGATATTATAAAATCCCCAGGGTGATAGTTCGTACCAGGGATAGGGAGTTAGGTTTTCCCACTCCACCCACATGGGCGGATAACCAAACTTATCTGCTAAATTGGCGTCGCCGTCGGGGAAGGTACCATCGGCGCCAGCATAGGTGCGCCGCTGAATGGGTTTTGGATACCTTTTCACATGCAGACCCGCGTGGGGCCCTAGATCAGTGATCCTCTCAACCACCATGGTGGTCGTTTTCTCCGTCATGAACTCTTCGAACTGCTCTGCCTCGTAGCCGCTGGCGGTCGCGTATTCCTCGAGGTCTTCGAAGCCGCCGAAGACCAGTCGCTGATTCATTCGTTCTTCGGTATTGTACATTATAATCATATTGTTCCAATATCGTATGGCATCATAGTTCTTGCGCCGTATGGGGCCCTTAACACCTATCATCAAAGCGTTGCCTGATCCATCACCGCCGGGAGGACGATCGGTGGTGTGAGGGCTCGGCCAACTTTCTGGGAGGTAGTTCGTGCCCTCGATGCCGGCTATCAGCGCGGGGTCGGCATGTATTTTAAAATAGTAAGTCGCATCTATCTCTCCAAAAAGCTCTGTGTCGCGTCGAAAGACGGTTTGACGAGAAAAATACACCGAAAGGGGATCTGGATCGAGGTATCGATACCTCTCTGCAAACGCTTCAAACTTATCTTCTGAAACAATAATATTGTCAGTTCCCTCTGTGGCATAACTATAGCCATCCACCTCGCCGGGGGCCGAAGCAGCGCCCGGTAAAAGATCTTCAAACAAAGGATTAAGCATCTGATAAAGTTCATTGTCTAGAGCATCTCCAGATGTATTCAGATTCTCTAGGTTCGCGTGGTTAATGTCGAACGAGACGTATCTCTGTCGAGTAAAGAGTCCGCCGCCGCTGGGGGTACCTGCTGCATAATCCACTTCATCTTGCGATAAGGTTTGTGATGGATCATTTAAGTTTAAGCCATAGTTCCAGGCCGGATATTCATTAGCGGAGTCTATGAGGCGATAATACACTAAAATGTCATTGTTGCCCATGCCCACAGGTAAGAAGTTCATATTCATCGCAATCCCGTCGTCGGCGAGACTCCTTGACCAGGGAATGCAGTTTGGTTTAGCTGTTGGTAGCCCGTTCGCTATAAACGAAGTATTAAAGTTTGGCTCGTTGGAAGTAAAAATATCTTTAAATATCGGCAACGTATTTACCATGCGTCTTTTTACAAGATACTCAAAAGCATATTTTCTATATTCGGGGCGCGAGCCATCGGGTTCCCCCACGGCAGCAGGAATCTCTATTGTCTGGGTTGAATCGCTAGGATCTGGTAAGAGATTGTGCTCTCCTCCGGGCCCTTCCCCGGCGCGGAGTCTTAGTTTATTGACATACATAACGGCCGCATCCTGGAGTGAGTTATACAAAAACACTTCCCCATGAGCCATGGAAACAGCGCCAATACTTTCATATATACCATCTAAAATACGTCTTATTATTACAGGGTTGTCCACTACGGCGGCGGCGCCGTATGCGTCGATTAAGAAAATGTTCTTTAAAAGCTGCTCAAGCAAGAGAATTTGGATATAAGCATTTGTAACTCCGAAGATTAATGAGTCCTCAACGGGCCCCACTGAGCACGTTCTATCTGAACAAGAATTGTCTGCAAACTCTTCTAGCGCCTCATTAATGATAGTGTTGATATCAAATAAATCTTTTCCGTAAGTACCCCCATCCGGGCACGGTATAGGAAGAAGTGCTAGCTTCGAAAAACCTTCGACAGTAAAAAGTTTTGAGTTTCTAACATTATAAGCCACAGAATTGAGCAGAGATATATAAGCGTCAAAATAAAGGTGAGCTTTTGCAGCCTCCTTCAGGGCAGCGGCATTTTGGGGCACTCCTGGTACACCTCCCGGGCCATATTCAGATGGATCTATTATCGGAGGAGCGTCTGTCAGCCCAAAGAGATAGCCCGTGAGGGCGAGCTGATCGATCAGCTCGGATGGCGCGCCGCCGGCAACACCTCCGGGCCACGTCCAGTGGTCATTATCAGGATTATATGTCCACCCTTGTGACTGCCGCGCGGCGCAAAGGGCCGGGTCGGTCGTGCCGCATTCCAATGGGCCCGCGCCCATATAGGCACCAAACGTATTATCAGCGAATAATGTCGCCAATGCTTCTCTGCGACTAGCAAAGCCCGTGTAGTTGCTTGTAATCCCCGGAACCTGAGCCGGAGAGGGCCCCTGATGCATCACGGTGCCCCCCTGCGGAGACGATCCAATAGAAAAGTAAGCTGTTGGAGATCCTACAAAATAAAAATACATATTCTCATATTGAGGATCGTTCCAGTAGGGATTTGCCACCTTGGAATCGATTACGGCTAAATCTCTCTGATAATCCTTTGCAATATCATAAGTAATGGCGCGCCCGTCGCATCCTGGCGCGCCCAGTTCGCCCAAATTTTGAATGAGATCGGTTACCTTCTGCACCTGGGGATTATTCATTAAAGCGGTAGGAAACACGTGCTTCATAAAGGCCATTTGGCCTGGTTCTGGCTCAGCGCCCTCGCGAGGGGGATCGCCAAGACTGCCAGCCGCGGCCATGGCTTCGCGAAGTGCCAGAGTGTCAGCGCTGCAGCCAGGAGTTGGTTTCATATATATATTTTTTAGCGTAGTAATATCACTGGCAAATGAAGTTTTCGGGACCTCAAAAACAGTATTATACAAACTTACTAGCGAGTGGCGAAACGCGGGCATTTCCGTTAAGGGCGGCACAATTCCGCCACCGCAAGCCAAACTAAAGTCATCTGGCAACAGGTCCTCCGGATTGTTATAAGCGTTTATTAAATCATCGAATAACTGATCATCAACGGTGCCGGCAAGAAGATCCTCTATCGTGCAGGGATCCAGATCAGATACCGGAGGTGGGCCCAAAGAGGCACAATAGTCGGGGGACATGAGGTTTCCAACGCATACAAAAAACGATACCAAATCGTCTTCATCTTCGAAGGCTCCTCTTATGGGCTCTAGTTCAGGGGTGAACTCTATTAAGTTATAGATTATCTCTATAACGGATGGTGATGGGGCTTCGTTTATAAGATTACAAGTCTCTTGAGGAGTAATATTCCCGGCCACTAATCCCAAAAAGAGATGCCCGATGCCCGGCGGAATACCATAATCCTCATAACACTGTGCTAGTCCTCCTTGTACTCCCCCCTCCTTGTTTTCTTCTGTAGGGTTGGCAAAATCATTTATTAGCGCATTTAGAGGGAGGCCGCTGCCTATATCCTCTTCATCTTGCTGATGGCATAGATCTACTATAATATCGGCGATCGCCTGGATTGTTCCGTGAAGAGCCCCCATGAGAGCATCCATAAGGGCTTTTTTAATCTCGGCTGAAATATCGCCGCCGATGCTTACAGACGGCAGCGGGATGTCTAATCGAGGCAACGTAATTTTCGTAGGGGGCTTCCGGTCGGCAAATGGATTTATGCCTGCAAGATTCCTGGGCAAATCACTTCGAGATATTCCAGTGCCGGCCGCCAAGCACTCCAAGGCCGCTTCAATTAGATGATTAAGACCATATTTGTCGATGAAAGCCTGCACCATCTCGGCCTTCTCTTTGAACTTCTGCATATCAGCAGCGATTTTTTTAATATCTTCAGTGTTATCAACTTTTTCTGTAGCCGCTTCATCTATTAAGCATTCTTTGTTTTCCGGCGCAGCAAGATATTCTGCTTCATAAGCCAAGTCTTCCGGGGTCATAACAACGGGATTATTCTTATCCTGGTGTTCTAAAAGGGTATTAGAACACTTGGGCGTCCGGGGGCGCCCAAAATAATCTATTGTTACCCCAGACATATAGTTGTCGATGAATCGGCTCCACGGGGGAGCATTATTTCTCTCATTATAAATGTTAGCGAGATTAAACAATAGCTCGTTCGTTCGAATATCTTTAAGACCACGCGAATCTTGAAGATAATATATGGCGCCTCGTGTTAAAATCTTTTCTCTACCGCGGTGGATTAAACTGATTTGTAAAATACGATATTCCCCATCAAAGTATAGAACTATTTCATCATCTTCGTTGGTTCGATAGGGAACCTTATTAAACTCAATATAATCTTTTATTTTCTGTACAGCGGTGGTTAGGCGGTTATGTTCTTGTACAAAATTGATTCCTGGTGAAACGGAACCTTGAAAAAATCTATATTTCTTTTGATAAGCGGTAAACGTCGGTTGTATTTCCTCTACCCTCTTAAGAAAATCCTTGGTGGCGTAGGCTCGACTCAGCATTATCCCTGCCGCGGCGCCAGCCTTCCATGGAGCATCCGCCACAACGGTCTCCGGTACGGCAATCAATAGAGCTGGTTGTTTTGCGGGCCGCTGCGGTATCTTTACATCTTCTTTGATGATCTGTGCCGCGGGCACTGCCACCTGGCGCCCATAAAAATCAAATATTTTAAGAACTGCGGAGTCGACTGCCTCTGACGTAAAGTAGTCGTCTGTTTCTTGGTGTCGCGCCATAGACCCCGCGCGAACCACCACCTTGATCTTTCCGTCTTCCTTCCAGGGCCTATTGGCTTGATGAGTGTACCATGGTCTATTCAGCATTTCTTTTATTCCGCATTAGTTGGTAGTATTATAAGCACTATTGATGTATACAGCTCCGCTTTTAGCAAAGCTGTTCGTTGCCCAAGTGGTAAGACTAGTTGCGTGAGTGTTGATAGACAGCTCTGTTTGGGCAGTTAACTGTATGAGGCTCTTGACGCAGTTTGGAAAAGCCGTAAAAGAGGGAGGAGTGGGCGCACCGGGCCAGTTATTAATGTGGGTATGCTGCGTCATGGCGTCATTGAAAGATCGTTGATATTTTAAAAAGGAGTATACGATTTCTCGTAGTTTTTCAATTTCGCCTAGAAGGCCTGCAGGTTCTCCCCATCTCCAATCGGCACCAATGTGGCTCCCAATCATCGCATAGGTAAGATTATTCCCCTTTACGAGCGGCTGCTGAGCGAACTTCTCATTGCCTGCTATAAGATCAATCCCGCCGGTGCCCACCACCAGATAATCACGAGAGTTGCGCACATCTGTGCCGGTGACTAGTTTGATTCCCCCTCTGGCCACCAGTCTTACTTCGTCTGCCTTAATACCGATACCAGAACAAGCCGGTGGGTTGCCAACTTTCCCATCGGATAATCCAAAATATTCATCGATATCAGACTTCTGGCTTATGTAAATACGCGCTGCGTCGACCTTAAAATTGGGATTGGCTTCTATCGGCTCTCCCGACTCAACATCGTGAGCTTGGACATAGGGGCCCATTCGTCCTGCTACTATATCTATTGCTCCAACCTGAGTACCGGCGCGCCCACCATAGCCCGAAGTTACTGAGCCATTTCTATCGACGCCCAATACTATAGAGGCATTTCGTGAGTTTTCAAGCACCATATCAATAGGTCCTCTTTTGTAAGTCGGAATAGGCTCTATAGATGGGCCACACGCTACGCCAGCGCGCTGAAGTTCTATACTCTGATTCGCTTGCGCTTGGGCTATTTGCGGATTGGCGCCTTGAAAGTTTTGATTAGGCTGTGGGCCCGGGTTATTAACTGTTGAGCGAAGGGGCGTTCCGGCACTTTTTTCTGGTGCGCCCGGGCCCTCGGTGGCGCGTTCATGAGCCACCTTGCGGTCTTTGGCCTCCATCTCGCGCCAACTCTCCTGCTGCGCCGGCATCATATTGTCGTATTGCCATTTGGCGCGCTCTGCCTCCTCTTCCGCTGTGAGGGTAATCTGGTCTACCATATTAACCTAGGCCGCTCTCGTCGCCGCGAACAAGCTTGGCCATGGCCGGGCCCTTTGAACTCATTCCCAGTATATCACGCATGTCAAAGTGAATGGGATCCCAGCCAGTACACTTCGGCTTAAGCCGGTTGGCACAGTGGCCGAATTCGCCCCCCCACTTCAATCCCATTTGTTTTCCAATGCGTACAACCTTTGCACCTTTCGAGAACCATGCATGCCGGTCTGAGTATAGACCAAGCCTCGAGCCATCGGGAAAAATAGGGTTAAAGTCCATCGCCATAGCTGCATTGTGCATGCTGCCATGGGAGGGCCCAGCTATTTTGGTGGCATCGTCCGATGTTCCGCGCGTAGAAACCTCTGGAAACATTCCCGCCGGCGCTGGGTTTGGTATAGTAGCCGGATCTGTACCCATGGGATACATACGCTCGTCCTGTGTCGCATAGGTAGGAGCCGGTTTTCCACCTTGCTGGCCTCTCAGCCAACTTAAGCGCAACCTTCTCTGGCTGACTAGGGTTCGATATGCGGAGTTCATTTTAATTAATATCTTTTCTTTCTTCCAGCAGCGCCATATAAAGCACTTAGCATAAGGTATCATGCGGGTGTCCATCCTGTTGAAGTACGTTGATTGATTAGAGCTCCAACTCCGGTTGAGATGATGATTTCCGTTGTCGTCGATATAGGGTCCTCGCATCTCTTTATATTTGGCATCATATTCATCTGCGCACTCAAGGATTTCATCCTTGCTAAGTTTTTTAAAATCCGCCAGATTCATTGCATCATATCTTTGTTTGGCGAACTTAGTTTCGATATTTTCTTTTTTCCGATCGGTGGTTCGAAGCATGTGAGCAATATTTTGATCGGGAACTACCGAGATGAACTCTCCGGAGCGGTAGCTTTTCTTATCATATTGGACTTTTACAATGTCTCCAAGGGTCGGCATCGTCATGCCGCTCTGCCATGTGCCACGAAATTTGGGCAAGTTCACAAGGGCCCAGGGTTCCAACCATGCTGCTTCGTTCGCGGTGACATAGCATGTAGAAGGAGCCTTAAGGTCATAACAGGTTAGTGTAAAAGATTTATATAAATTATTTGCGTTGGTAGACTGGGCTTTAACTGTGGTATCTCTCGAACTATATGGCGGCGCGGATCCCGGGCCGATGGCGAGAACTACGGCCTCGGTTTGGCCGTCTGGGAGTGCGTTGGGAGTGAGGTTGTACTCTACGATATTCTTTGCGGTTGTTAAAAACCCTTCCATGCGAGGATCGGCAAACAGGTCGGTACTACTTTCTCCATAATCTTTAGGATATTTTTTTTGATACTCATCAAAATTATGCTCCATCAACTCTTCTGGCGAAAGAGCATTAATCTTTGCGAGGTGGGCACTCTCGCCCGACGGATCGAACCTGACATGGTGCTCGGAGGCTACCGGTGCCTGGATAACGACCGTTTCCGTCTGGGCGGTTCCGGCATAGGGGGTGTCTGAAGACCAAAAGTGCCAGGGTGCATGAGACATTTATTCGCCCTCCTTGTTCAGCATATCATACAAGTCTTCCTTGTCTTCTTCGGATAGGCCTACGCTGCCGCCCTGCTGCTTCTGAAGTAAGGCTGAGAGCTTAACCATTTGCTCATTGGAGCGTTGGAGATTTTCTACGTACTTGGCAGCTATAGCGCCCAGTTCTTTACGGGCAGAGTCTGACATCTTCATGTCATTCATTGCATCGACAAGAAGCGACTTGGCCAAAGCACGGTCCTCCCGGACATTGCGGGTCGCCTCTTGGATGTATTCTTCTAGATTTCGCCTCTTTCCCATTTGTTTTTAAACACCTTATATTTTTTACGAAGCTTGTTGAGGTTGTTAACCACTTGTTTCGTGTTGAGCCCAGTAATCTCCCGTAGGTATAAGTAAATAGCTTTTTTATTGAAAATTTCGATCTCATTAGATGAGTCAAATATTATTTTTACCGCCTCCAGAACCTTTTTTTCGTTTTCCTTCAGCATATCTGCATCCCACTCGGATAGTTCTTGAAAAAAGTTATTCCAAAACTCTTTCTCTTCCCTAAGCTGATCATAGTGCTTTTCTTTGGATATGAGGTCCTCATCAAGGTGATTGATCATATCCTCAATAAATATTTCTCGGCGGGCCCTGCGGGCATTGTGCTTTACTTTATGAATGAACCAGTTTTTCGTTACTACACTAAAATAAGAAAAAGCTTTCGACCCCTTATTGGGATCGTACTTATCTAGAATGGTGGTAAGCCACACCTTACAATCATCTCGGAGAGAATCAATATTAGGCAGAGACGTAAATCGATAAGTAAAAATTATCTTGTTCACCATCTCGTCAAACGCGGGACGTATAAGTTTAATATAGAGCTCCGAGCGTCTCTTATTACAGGTTATATTCGCATATTCTACAATTGCATCTTCATGAATTTGTGTAAAATAATAGTTCTTACGCTTCTTCTTGCGGGACGAAGCCGTTCTCTTCTCTGTCATTTATTATATCTTCCTCTAGTGCTTCTACATCAGTTGTCAGCCCATATATTTCTTCAAATCTCTGTATTTCTTCGCGAACAAAAGATGTCTTTTTTACCAACTCTTGGATAACCGGCTCTCCATAAAACATTTCCATATGATATAGAGATGCCGTAAACTCCTCAAACATGCGCAAAGTTACATATAGATCCCCTAAGTTATCAGAAGTATACAATAACTTTGAGAGTACCTTGACAAGATACCATGCCAAAAACATGTTGATGATAACAGATGCTGCCAAACATAAGATTAAAACAGTCATCGTTGTTTATCCAAATCTGTACGTTGTCTTTTGAGATCCTCTCGGGACTCTTCTATAAAATCTTCTGTGATCTTACCCACTCTGTCGGCGGACTTCTTTTTTATTCCATAACAGGGGGCCGTCACCAGCCGGGTTAGCGCGCCCGTACTGGTGCACTCTTTGCATACTTGCAAAGTCTCATTAATACCGTGCATTGTTAAAAACTCGGCGCTGCAGCTGTTACACCTATAGGCATAACGCGGCATTATTCTTCCTGCAGTACGCCGTCGACAAACTCTTGTACGTTATCTGTTTCCACGCCTTCAAAGCTTACAACCGGCGGGTTCTTTACAAATAAAGAATCTGTAAGTTCTCCGTCGACGTCGGCGACATCCACAAAAAATTCCATGTCTTGTAGCAAAGGCATAATGTCAGTTTCTTCCAAAAGACACTTTTGTAAGGCCATCATCAAAGCCCCTGCTGCCTGGTTGGATAGTTTCATCGGTGTTCACCTAATCCTTCTACCTTTTGTAGGCGCTCGTGAATATTAGTCAAGTGCTTTTCAAGCTCGCGGGCCTGAGTACGGAACGCGTCTCTTAGCATTTCATCGACTATTTCACGAACAGCACCTTCCGTCATTTCTCTGTTTTTTCTAGTTGTTGTTGCCATTTGTATCTCCTTTCTGATTAAAATAAGCATCTATATTCATTGATTTATATCTCCCATTCTATCAAAAAATATAAGTTTTTTAAGGGGCTTTCTCTCGTTTGTCTGAATAGGCAGACTCGTCGGGTCCTCCGAGCCTATAATATTCCCCCAATATCATTTGTTTCAAACCATTTATCATACCACTCTATAGTTTTTAATAAACCCGCACTTAACAGAATGCGTGGTTCGTAATCAACAATGCTTTTTATTTTGGTCACATCCGGACAGCGGCGAGCGACACTTCCCGGAGGCGGTTGTCTAAACTCAAAATTATGTTCTTTGTTATAGTACGACAACACCATTTTGGCCACTTCTATTATTTTAATTTCTTGGCTATCGTCTCCAATGTGATATATATCATTTTTACTTGGAGACATGGCCAAGTCTAGTGTTGCTCTTACGGCATCATCTACATGACAAAAGGCCCGGGTTTGCTCTCCTCCATATACCACAAAAGAACCATCTTCGTTCTTTGCCCTGTGAATGAACTGAGGGATTACATGTTTTGTTCCCATCCGTGGGCCGTAAATATTATGATATCGAATTATCTGGTATTCAATCTTCTTTTGTGCTGAAAAGCTATTCAGCAGTATTTCGCATGCTAACTTGCTCCCTCCATAAGAAAACCTCTCGTTTTTAATGTCTTCAATCGTGCACGGCACGCTTTCAGGTGTAGGTATGAGATCGGGAAAGCTTTTTATAGTTCCAGCATAAACTTCGGAAGACGAAGAAAAAATGAACTTGCATCCGGTATTTTCAAAATGTTCCAAGAGAAGCATGGTGCTTTTAATCGCCACCTCCATAACAGAATAAGGTATTTTATAAAAGTTCTCAGTGCCATTAATCGCTGCCAAATGAAATACTATTTCATAATCCTTATCGAGCTTTTCAACATCGAGCGCCTCAGTTAAATCCAATTTCATAAACGACGCCGCGGTATTCTTTAAGGCATCATCTATAAAGGCATCCTTTTTGCCTCTCAAATTATTATCACATATTGTCACCTGGTGTCCATTATCGAGACAGTGCCTAAACAAGTAGGATCCTATAAACCCGGTGCCCCCAGTGATTAAAATTTTCACTCTTTTCTCATCCCATCATATACCGTGACTTTATATTTTTCATTTTCATCCACAATACTCCGGAAAAAATCCACATTCAATCCCAGTTTCTCTATCAGCTTCGCTATAGCCTGAGTATCTTTGGGGAGGCACACTCCTCCAAATCCCCTAAAGCTGTTGTTGCATTCTAAATACGTGTCATTGATATGGCTTCTATTAATGCAGGCGTTTTTCACCACACTATAGTCAGCGCCCAGCGCTTCACAAAGAGAATAAAACGAGTTTGCAAAAACTACCAAGGTTGCATTATAACAGTTACTAAAATATTTACTGAGCTCTGCCTCCAAAGTGGTTACTTTAATAAACTTATCGGGCAAATTTCCATGACTTTCCTTTATTAGCTGATAATTCTCTTCAGCTCGGGGGCCGTCTACGCCTACTATGCACACGTCATGATTCTCCACGAAGTCTATAGTAGCACAGCGCTCTCTTAAAAACTCAGGTACAAAACAAACATCTAGGTGTGGGTGCTTTTCCCCCAAGCGCCGGGTTGTAGTCGGTTCTACCGTGGATTTAATTACAACAACGCCACTATATTTTGCCGCCGATAGCTTTTCAATGCTATCTTCTACAATTGAAACATCACAAAAGCCATCTTCGTTAGGCGGTGTTGGCACGCACAAAAAGCAAATCTGCGTATCTAATACATCTTCAAATTTGCTTTCATGTGCCGGATCATAATAAACCACCTCGTGATTTATTTTCTCCAATCCGTATTTCACGGCGCCACCAACAACCCCAAGGCCCAAAATCCCTATTTTCATTTTCATACTCCTTGTTTATAATAACTTTTCACAAATAAATCTGCCACATCCAAAGACGTTCTTTGTTCGTGCGGATACAAATTTATAATCTCTTCGCTGTTTTCCAAATATGTCAAATATTTGAACTCTCCATAAGAGGGCTCTTTATCGTAGCGGTCAGCTAGCTGAGCCAATCCAACATTTTCAGATGTAACAAAATTATAAATCCCGCGCTGGCTGGTTATCTTCTCGTCCATGACTGCCTCTAATATATCACTTTGTAAAATATAGTTAAACACAGATTCTGAATGAAGGGAAAGCTTCTCTTGCTCCATGAGCCTCGTTAGAGAGTTCTTTCGTATAGTGGGCCCCAGTATTACCGACAGCCTTAATATTAGAAAGTCGCGCGCGCTTTTTTTAATCATATCTTCGGCGCATCTCTTCATAAAACTATAAGGCTTAAAGGGCCCATATATATCCACAGAAGAAAAATAAATAAACTTCTGGTGAGGCAAGCTCAGCAGCTCCTTGGTCAAAAACAAATTATCCTCCACATATAAGCTATAATCTGCTATATTTCGTCGCGGATTAAACGCGGAATGCAAGATAATCAAATTGCTGGCTTGGCGCGCCTGTTCAAAAATCTCTTCCTGATTATCACGACCAAGGCCCAGCGCGACGGGGATATTTTCATAAAGATACTGCCCCAGGCCCGAAGATACACCTGTTACCAGATAGGTCTTATTTGGTGGCATAATACTCCCCATATTCCACCAGCAATGTGGATTTAGAGTCTTCTCTCTCATAAGCCTCCTTAAAAGCGGGAAATATATCTTCCGCCTCTCTCAGCTCTACCACGTTGACGTCCGTTAACATTTTTTTAATCGCCTCTGTATGATCCTGAGTGTGCTGGGGGCCGGCGTCCATTGGATTCTTGGCGCCTACCGAAACCCGAATAATCACACGAGGTTGCATCTCGTACTCCGACATTTCGCGAATCTTGTCCAAATGGTTGACGAGCTGATTGCACGCTAAAATCAAAAAATCGAATCGAGGATATAAAGTAACCGGCACATATCCAGCCAGGGCCATCCCCGTCGACATTCCAAGCTGGGTTTCTTCAAATACAGGGAGTTCCACTCTCTTTTCGAGGGGCACCTTTTCTAGAGTGCTAGAAATAGCATGGCCGCCCACCC
>Ga0209434_1000471_pt1 | contig 19419 bp, 18 predicted proteins | sample ETNvirnome_2_300_FD_184068 | JGI IMG/M metagenome (GOLD analysis project Ga0209434, IMG submission 184068) | Marine viral communities from the Pacific Ocean - ETNP_2_300 (SPAdes) (version 2) | ecosystem: Environmental > Aquatic > Marine > Oceanic | place: Pacific Ocean | collected 2013-06-22
TTATGAGCGCTGGGGCTCGACTTTGAACTTGAACTTAACTTACTAGTACTAGATGTGGTGGACATTCTTACTTCCTCGTCTTTTAATTAAGGGAGTGGTAAAATCAGCTCCCAACAATATCACCTATAAATATACTCAAAAACAACAAAAATAATTCAAATGAATAAAAAAACGGCCACCCATTTTGGGTGGCCGTTTATTTTACGCAACTACAACTTTAGATGACATCCATCTTAGCAACCGTGACCGTGCCGTAGAAGTCGCTACGAACCATCTTCTTGCCATAGCGAGTCATCACGCCCTTGCGGGGTGTGAAGTCCTCAGGCGCGAAGATTGTCGGTGTGACAATCAGGGGCACATAGGGAGCATAGACGTAGCCTGTCTCCAAATAGCTTCCACCCTTATAGCCGACGAGGATCTGATTCCGTGGGAAATAAGGATCCTTGTAAACCGTAAAGCGGTTGCTCAAAGTACCAACCTTCTCGGCACCGATGGTGAACGGAGTTCCCACCTGACCATCAGCATCGATACTATAGGACGGACGATACATCACTGATGCCTCGAGAATCGTTGCAACCTCAGGTGAAACCACGATAAAGTTCGCGGAGCCACGAAGGGTCTTACGATGAATCTCGTTACCAACATCGATGATGGTCTCAATAAGAGTCTCGTACCATTCCCGCACGGTGCCAGTGAAGTTAGCAGTAACTGCAGTACCAGTACGCTTGTTCCGGAAATCACCGGGCTGGCGTGACCAGTAGAAGCGTGTGTCTGCCTGCTGTACCAGGTCGTTCAAGATCTCACGATCGATCTCAAGAGCAATCTGCTCAGAGAGGATCTGTGTAAGCTCCACCTCAGCGTCCAAGCTGTGATAGGCATTCAAATCCTGAGCAAGCTCTGGAGACCAGCGAGCGCGGAGCTTACGGGTCTGAGCGGTTACCGCAATGGACTGGACCTTGATGTCGATTTCGGGAATCTCCGGTGAGGGAGAAGTCGCGAAGTTAGACTCAAACGCCGGAATGGTGAGTGCATCACCATCACCGCCCACATTGAGACGATCTGCAAGCGGGAAGCTAACAGAATAGTTCGTCAACACAACACCTGTACCACCAGTATCAACACCATTTGCTGCGCCGGCAGTTGAGCCTGAAACGATCAACTTAACAACTGTAGTAGCAGAAGTTACATCGGCCAACGCATCAGCGGTGAACTTGCCAAGAGTCCAGGTACCGACCTCATTCAGGCGACGGATATTCAAAATTCCCGTTCCCTGTTGGATATTTGAAGCGATAGCCTTGAAACCTGTTGTCGGTGTCTCGTTGTTGTTTGTGACCAGTGCAACATTCTTGACAAGGGAAGAATCCCAAGTCCTTGTGTTGTTTCCACCGGTAGCACCGGGAGCTGCAGAACCACTCAATGCATCTGCGGCAAGGAAAAGTGCGTAATAAGACGCACCTGTTTGAGATGCACCGGCTGATGCGCCTTGTTCCTCAATAGCTGTCGTAATCTGAGGATCGAACATAAGGAGCTTACCATCTGAACCGGTGGTCCACAAGGCCTTCCGGCCTGTGCCGTCGGCCTGGCCAACTGACATTGACAGGAACGAGGCTCCGCCAGAATATGAACCCGACGCAAGTGCATCAGTGACGACAAGCGACTTCTGCGAATAGACCCGTGAATAACCGGATCCTGCAAGATCATACTGTCCACCGATTCCAAGAGAACCGGACCGGATACCCTTACCGACCGCAGGTCCGTAAATGGACGAACCGGAAGTATACTGGGATCCACCAGCTGTACCACCACCTACAGCAGTGCCAAACGTGTAGTCCAGGTAGAAGAGCAGGCCTGAAGGCAGGCTCATCGGCTGGACTGAAACAAGCTCGTTAGCAACGAGACCACCGAAAACGCGGCGGACAATTGGGAATGCAACATTCTGAAAACCACGAAGGTCACCCGAATTAGCGGTGTTACCGGCCCCAAGACCGAGTGAGCTCTGCTCACGAAGAACCTGGGCTGCCTGGTTCTCTAACATTGTGGCCATATTTTCACGATGGGTACCCGTGAGGCCTCTGAGCAGTCCTGTTCTGGACCACTTACTGACTAGTTGACGGTTCTGTGCACCGAGGTGCCGCTGGCGAATACCCTCCGTCAACTGTTCTAGTGTGAACTTCGTAGACATTTGTTTTTCTCCTTTAATGTTAATGAAGTGAAGGGTTTATTACGAGTTATCCTTGCCAGAAATTCCGGCAAGAAGTGCCCAGCGACCGACCTCAGCTCCACTTGATGCCGGGGCTGCCGACCGAGCTGATCTGGAAGATGACGCTAGTAAACGGTTTCTGCCTTCGGAAAGACGTCCACCTGATTTTGACAACGAAGCGCTGAGACTCTTATAGAGAAGCTTTGCTTCATTGATTGTCTTGGCACTGTCAAGTGCTTCGACGATAGCGCGCTGTTGCTTGACAGAAAGATCACGATTTTGCATGAGCTTATTTGCGAAAAGCAACTTTGCATTAAAAACATTCATTTCGTTGAGCTGTGAACGCAGGCGTCCAGCGGCTCTCTCGGCCTGGACCACACGAGTGCTCGAGGTAGAAGAACCACGTCGGGAAACGCTGCGACGAGCCCGCTCCTGCTGGAGCTTGCGACGACTTGTAGAACGCCGAGTTGTCTTGCGACGAGCTGATTCGCGGCGGAGTGATCTCCGGCTGCGGCCTTTTCGTCGGGATCGGTTGAGCTCTTCTTCAAGAGCATTAACAAGATCATCCTCTGAAACGTCAACAACCTCATCTGATCCACCCCAATCTGCCTGTGCAGCCATGGGATCACCAACATGCTCTTCAGCATCTGGGCTCGCATCAGCAGCCTCTGCTGCATCCTCGCGGAGTCGTCTTAACTCGCGACGGAGCATATTCTCATCAATGTCATAAGTCTCGTCGACATCAGCAGAATCGCCTTCGCCAAGATCAAGGACTTCTTCATCCTCTTCTTCGGCAACTTCAAATTCTTCCTCAACCTCAACGTCTTCAACTGGAACTGCTTCCATGCCAAGCGCTGCTGCCAGAGTACCCAGAGCGTCCTGTGCCGCAGGGACATCAGCCTCTTCAGGCTCAACATCTACCTCGACATCAATTTCATCTTCGGCGACCTCTTCGTCAGCCGCGAACTCTTCGTCCTGTTCTCCAAGCATTTCCTTGAGGCTCTGATCTGCCTCAAGCTCTTCGAGAAGTCTGCGAAAAGCGACCGCATCTCTTCGTCTTGCCATGTGCTTTATCTCCTTTATGATTATTTTAAGCTGGCTTAAGAGCCCCGAATCAACAGACTCCTCCATAACTATACCACCAGCTGCCAAACTGACGGCTTCATTAACTAATTTCGCGTAATACAAGGCGGCAATATCAACTTTAGCCGGACTTGCCTTTCGCATATCAACTCTTTGTAACGCAATTTTTAATTTTGCAACATTTTCTGCAAGAGCCTTAATTCTTCCTTTGACAGAACGTTTGTTGAGAATATAATTCTCAACAACATCACTCAATCCTCGGCCAAGTAGTAAATCGTCGTCATCATCGCCTCCAGTCTCCATGTCAATATTTAGATTGCCTTGGACATCAATTGCAATTTTCGGTGCGGCGTCAGGTTCTTCTGGGGCGAGTGCTGGAATATCGAGAGCGAGGTCGATGACTTCTTCGTCATCACCTCCAACCTCAAGATCACCAATCTCAAGCTCTTCAGGCTGTTCACCCAAAAGCTGAGCTTCGATTAATGATCTAATTCGAGGCGTAACGGCATCAATAATCTTGTTTTTTGCGTTTTCTTCAGCCATCCGCTTGAGGTCTTCAACCTCCAGCAAAGCTTCCTTGTATAACGAAGTACTCATATTTTATCTCACAGCCGACTCATCAGTAATTATCACTTTAAGTTGGAATATTCTCATCTTGTTGTTGTTTATGAATCAAAGAAACCAAATTACGTAACATTTTAACATGATTGCTGTCGTGGTCGGCATTTAAAATTTGTTCAAGTGAATAATTCGGTTCATCAACTTCTGTCTCGGGGGGCGTAGGATATGGCGCCTGACTAAATCCTTTCTTTGTTCCTGTCGGCCTAATTCTGGTACGAAATCCCAAAGTCGGGCCGGCTGGAAGTCTCTGTGCTGTTCCACCAGAAACTGCCTGGCGGTTGTTGTACATTCGTGGAAAAGGTACCATTCCTTTAGCTGTCGATTCTCCTAATTTAGTTGCTGCTCCAACAAAGTAAAAAGGATCTGTCCCGTGTTTGGCATAAGGATCGGTAGGAGTATATCCCAAAAGTCGTTGCAAAACGGCATCGTATGTTTTGTCATCGATGGCGTCTTCAGCCTCCTCGTCTTCGATCACTTCTGGAGCATACTGAACAAAAGACCGTGGGGCATGAAATTTTGTGGTGAGCCTACCGTAACCTAAATCATCGCGAGCATCGTAATGCTGGTACCGGTTAATCGGGGCTGATACTTGAAACGTCAAGCATCGCTCCATTTTCCGAGCTCATATGACGGACTAGACGAGCCACCGCCCTGAGCCTGTTGCACAGAAGAAGCAGACCATGGATTTACATCGGGTCCTGCAATCACGCTGCTGTCATAGCCAAACGTGGGCCCTTGTGGCATTGCCTCCCAATCGAAGGCACCAGATCCGGCAGGACCTGCACCTGGAGATGTGCATGACGGAGTATATGGAGTCGACGGATCACCTCCGGCGGACCACTCCACGTCACTCAAATTTGTCGGGTCGTTCTCTGAATAAGTTCTGCTAAACGGTTCGCTGCCCGTTTCGCCGCCAAGAACATTGAGGGGGAGGGTACTGCCATCGTATCCGTCCGCGTTCCCGCGCATCACGCCATCATAATAGTCACCCCATACTTCGTCTGATGACGGTAACTTGTCGGCAGTCTGTGGAAACTGTAGCGCGCGGGTTATCGACGATGAACTACCAAGTCCCCAACTGTCATTAGAATACAGGTCACCGACAGTATAGTTGGTGGTGGATTGTACCATTATTCGGCTCCGTTAGAAGCATCATCGGAGCTCCTGGCTGGACGGAATCCTTTCAGATGGTGCAATAGATCATCAGCGCTACCTATCATTACGCCACCCGGTGATTGGTTGCTACCATTCGTACCGTTACCGTGAAGAGTAAGAGACTCAGCGTAACCAGGAATACCAGGCATGGTACCAGGTGATGTCGATCCCTCACCGGGAGACGAAACTGACGGCATCATACCACCCATAGGATTGCCTCCATCGCCGTCAAGATCTCCTTCTAGGCCACCGTTACCGGTGATGGTCGTGGCTGTAATTGTCGGCGGAATATTTTCGCCGGTTGATAGCTGAAGTCCAAATTGCAAATCAACTGTCCCGGTTTGGCTGTTGCTACCCTCACCAAATGTGCTTGACTCTGAATCTAAAAGTGCCTGTAGTACCTTAGACTCAAAAGTGTCATATTCTGCGGTTTTGGTGTTGCCATATACACTGGTCAAACCTGGATCACCATAGGCGGCAGCCAAATCGTCTGTGTCGGCTGAACCTTTGGCCCGGGTGCCTGTGCCGTACTCTAAACCACCGACCAAATTGAATGTCTGTTCCGCACCGCTCATAGAGCCTCCCTACTAGCCAGTCCCGGCCGACGTTCCTGGTGTAGGCAAGTTGGACAATGCAAAGCTTCCCTGTCCGGGTGAAGTCTGTGACGGACCCTCAGTGCTCCCCATCCCTGAAGAGGCAAGTCCATCTGCGTATCCAGAAGGAGCTGCAGGTTGGGCTGCGGGATTCGCACCGTTGCCCTCGCCCGGAGACGTCGGGTTCGGTACATAGGGACCAGCAGGTCCTCCCTCTCCGGAACCTTCAACTGTTGCGATATCGGGAGCTGTGCCATAATCCATTGAGACCTCGCCAAAAAGCGTATTTTGGTTTTGGTCAATGTTTAGAACATTTTCATCGTACCACACCCGCATTGCGCAGGACAGGCTGCCGTCGTCATTTAATTGATCAGGGGTAGAATTATAGAGAGGGCTTGAAGCGTAAAGACCGGAAAGTGTTTCCTGTCCGCGGGCGCCCAGGGCTCTCGCAGAAGCATCTGTAATAGTTGTACCTTGCTTTGCACCCATGATTAGAGTCTCCTCGTAATGCGTGCTCGAACACGGCGACGTGCTTCGCGGATCTTTTTAATCTTGCGGGTCAGGCGCGCTTCTTCAAGCTTAAGCACCTTTGCGTGATCAATGTCCTTTTCAAGGGCAACAGAAGTTCCAAGCTGATCAGCTTCGACTTCAACTGCGCTAACGTCTTCAACCGGTTCTAATGCACCGGATCCAACCTGCTCGCGCATCCGACGAGTGCGTCGGACCTTTTTGGTCTCCTCCAGGACAATCTTCCTAAGGAGGGACGGCGTAAGTTTCTTAGCTCTACGTGTGGCTCTACGTCTCATAATAAGTCTCCATGAGCTTTGCTCAAAATTAAATATCAAACTTAAACAAAAGTATTAAGAATTTGTGCTAGGTTTTGCATCAGAAAAAGCAAGAGCCGCCCAATTTGACGAACCTTCAAATAAATCCATTGGATCAGTGGCAACCATCGCCTTTGTTGCCGCATCTCCGTGCGTCATTCGCTCAGCCATCCCTGAAGTTTCTTTATTATCAGCCGCCATCATGTGAGGAAGCGTCCGAGATGCAGTATCTGCCAAAATATCTCTCATCACAGAATCGGCACCTGCGGCATGATTAATTCTCTCTTGAATAGCTGGAGAAGGCTGCTGTTGGGCGGGAGCCCCGACTTCCATAAAATTGGTTGGATGTTTCCTTCGGGTTTCAGGGCGTGGGGTGGTCCGCGCAGGTTGGCGCGCCACTAACTCAGAACCAGGCTTGGTATTAGCCAAGCCCTCTGCCAATATTTCCACCAAACACTCTTTGACGAGGTCTTTCAGGACACTTCTGGTCACCTTAGCCATGGTTTATCCAACACCCTTTGAACCGGACAACGCCGAGTTCAGATCTTTAATGTCCGTTAGTCCTGCTATGACCGAACAGGTCGGGGTGTTGCTGGCGGCTTTCACCCAAATACTCTTACACTTAAGTTCCAACCGACCAGTAGAAGCGACTCCATCTGCTACGGGATCAAGCACGTACCACCAGTCAGTCTCTGTTCCGTCAACACCGTGCTTTGAAAAACCGAGCAGGATCTCATCGCCGGTGCCGCCAGAGTTTGAAACCTGAATCCACCGAGTAACAGTGGGAAATTTAATCTCTTGTGCTGTCACACTCGCTGTCACGGTAACTGCAAATGGTTTGCCTGAACCTTGATATGCTGCGACATAACCCTCGTTAACGGTTAAATTACCCGGGGCATAATTTGGTTGACTATCCCATGCCATTATTCATTCTCCCAATCTAGAATTTCGTTATAAATTCTATCTATTCTATCCGATGCGTTAAAAAATTGATTGAGTTCTTTACGGGACACTTCTCTCCCTTCACGCATCATAAAGGCTCCAGGTGTTGAGGGTTCGCTCACAAAATCCCAGCAAATAAGCTGAAAATCATCTTGAACCACGCTATGATCTCCTTGCTGAACAGTTGACCCGACACCTCGGGAACTAATTCCCAATGTAACACCTGATTCTACAAGAGATTGCAAAATTTTGCCTGCAGGCGTATCCAAAAGCTCTACGTCACCATACACCGTTCCATTCTCCATGGTCGCACTTCTGACAATGTGCGACACATTTTTAAGCTCCACCACAGACGAATCTGGATGATCACACTCACCCAACGCACGGTTTTCGCGAATAAATTTTTGATAATTTCTAATTTCGCGCTCTAAAATCACGCGCGGATAGACTCGCCCATTTTGGTTAAGTGTGTCTGACTTTTGCAAAACACCCTTTAAGACAATTTTGCCCCCATTGAAATCTTTTGATTCTTGAATCATATCGGCGGTGTAGTCAAATGGGGTCCAGCTACACAACAGATTCATCTTACTATCACCCATTAATTTCTCCGTTTAATTCGTTTAACAATTGACATAACACCATCCCCTGCACAACACCTTCATCGGTTGGTGCGAGAGAAACGTCATTAATGTGATTCTGAACTTTGTTCGTCTTCTCGAGTAAAATCTTGTTGTGACCGACCTTTTTATATTTACGCATCGCGCGGCGCGCGTCTAGACCAATCGATGCCAATTCATCGGCGAGCTTATCCAGACTCTCCGTTAAATAAAGTTGCATCAACATTTTTTGTCGCCCAGATAAAACGTCGCCATATTTCTTCGCAAATTTTCGCTCCATCACAGTTACCGTTAAATCGTTTATTCCATTGGCACGTTGATCCGTCAAGGTAATGGTCTCTTCTGGGCGACACAACCATTCATGAATTTTTATCTCGTGAACAGCCATTTGCTTAATGTCGGGCGAGCCGGAACGCCAATTATTCAAAAGTGTTTGAATAGTTGCATAGTGAATGTAGTCGCTGACTTTTTGATCGTAAAAATCAGATTTATTGAGATTGTAATTTATTTCCTTGATGAGGACAGATTTTTCCTTATTAAGCTTTTCGGGGTCGTGATCGAGAGCGGCTTTCTGAGCCTCGGCTAAAATTCGAGTAGCCAGCGATTCAGATGCGCCTGCAGTGCGAATCAAAGCATTAAAAAGTCGAAATTCTTTATAAAGCTCCGTATTTTTAGCAAATCTTTTTTCAATAATTTTCTTTGCAATGTTAATCTTTTCGTTCTCATTATTAATAAGTGCCCGACTCATGCTCATAATTAATTGCTCATATATGAGACCGACATTCCTTTTCTTGTTATGGCGTGCCATTTTGATCTTCCGTGTCTGTTATATTATCCTCATCGACATCTTCGGCGAGGAGCTCGGTACTAGAATTATTTATTAAGCTATCGAGGCTTGATAATGCATTTGCAACGTCTGCACTCATGTGGGGGCGAGAATCCGAAAATCCAAGCTCAGAATTTAACGATTCTGCAAATGGATTTCGAAAATAATCTCGATCAAAGGGTCGATTGCTGGTATCGCGTGAACGAGTCGTAGAACCTACTCCGGTGATGTTCTTAAAATCAGGCGTTTGCGTATACGCGGGTCCTAATGCATTCTTTCGTTTTTTCAATCGGCCGCCGAACACATTTTTAACGGCCTTGTCGACTTTAATCGGTGCATCCTCATCATCAATCGACAGTACAATTTCGTCATCGTCACGATTATCGTCGTCATCGATGTCAGTGTCGCCAACCAGAAGTTTGCCGTATGGAATGTCGGCGGCAAACAACCCGCCTTCATCTTCGCCACCGCCCATATCGGCGCCGCCTCCACCTTCTTCTCCTGTACCGGCTGCTTCAAGCTCAGCATCCACCAGCTTATCTTCAATGCGTCCTTCGTTGATGAATTTGATTTCTTCGTTAGTAAGACCCATTACATGTTTTTGAATCCACCGACGATCAACAAGTCCTTCTGGTGCGGCGGCTGCAATAGTAAATCTAGTATTGATGAGTTCCAATTTTTGCTGTTGGGCAATAGAAGATGGATTTGACAGCCGAAGCTCAAAATCAATTAGAGTTTCTCCATCAAAACCATGCGAATAAAGATGAATCATTGCAATTTTATTAAGCTCAGCTATCACAGTCCGTTGAATTCGTGCAATTGATCGCGAAAACCTGATATCTTCTTGTGCCAGTGTAGCCTTCGAACCAATATCCTCGTCATATCCCAGATATGCCTTGGGAATTTTTAGTGCCGCAAATAGCTTCTTCTGAATATACTCTACGTCTTCAATTGCCGAAGTGTTTTGACCTCCGGCAAGAGACTGGATATCGGTGCCGGAATCTCCACCACGCACGGGAATAAAATAGTCTTCATCTACGCTAAGCGGATTGTATCTCAAATCTACTCGCCCATCGGATTTATTAATAACCGGCTCCCGCTTTAAAGAATTCTTAGCCTGTTCCAAATAGGTGGCTACATCTTCAGGTGGGACATTCCCAACATCAATTTTAAACACTCGTCGTTCAGGCGCACGAATAATACGATAGACAAGCATCGCATCTTCAATTAAAATAAGTTGTCTCCAAATTCGGCGCGCAGACTCTAAAACACTAGAACCATAAGGCAAAAATGCATCGTTTCCAAGAAGCCGAAAATGAGTGATCTGCCAATTTTCTAAAATTTGATTTCCCTGTGTCATCCAGCGAAAACGTACAGCCGCAGGATCTTCAGGATCAAATCCCTCCTCCCGCTCAATTTCAGCGATGGGAATTGGGTAGGCTGCTATCACACCAAACTCAGGTGAAACATCGTTAAACAAGAAAAAATCGCCATATTTGCATAAATTGCGAACCCACATGGGTAAGTTAAAGTCTACGTTGAGCGTGTCATAAAAGAGCGTGTGCAGCAATTCTCTAATTTTTCTATTTTCAGAATAGACATGTAAGACATTTCCTTTATCGTCGGCAGACACCGTTTCTTCCGCGTAAATGTCCAGCGCGCTGGCGATTTCAGGAGTAGCCTCCATCTCCGAAAAATCGGAATATCGGGACATCCGATCAAAAGACCCATAAGCACTCATGGTGTTCGAATAAACGTCCGAATGTGCTTTTCGAAACTGCTGTAACGATGAACCAGCAGTCACATCTTTATTGCCGAACGAACGCACGCGGCGCTTGATCGTGGGTCCATCCCTAAATAATTGTGTTAATCTTCTAAAAAGACTCGGTTCTTGTTCAGCCATTCTAATGCCCAGTTCTAAATATTTAACTTATTTTATTACTTTAATAGCCACAGGAAATCAGAGAGTGGATTTTGTTCAGCATGTGGTGATTCACCACTGGGCTGTGATCCCTCTAAAATCACCGGCTTCCATGGATTGAGACCGTGGAGTGTCTTCACCCGCGGATCAAGCACACCCTGGGCGTCTGAGGTGTTTACCCCCATTGCATTTAGCATGGCAGCATTTAGGTCAACACTCTGTTTGGAGTATGCATTGCTAGCATCATAAAGCCAAACTCCGATAGCCAACGAAATTACAAGATCATCGTTTTTACCACGCATAGCTTGGGCCTTCTGCCCTTTCCAGATAAACGTTTTTAACTCTTCATAAAGACGTGATGATCTTATTGTTATTTGCTTATTTCTAATGACTTCCTCGAGTTTCGTTAAAATTTTGGGACGTGACACGCCGGTCGTGGAAAAACCGCCTTTCCCGATATTTCCATCACCATACATCACGGCAAACCGGTCTTTTTCCTTTGCAAAATAAATTGCCGGATATTGCAACTCTTTAAGCTTCATCAAGACAGCGTAACCATACGTGTTGTTTTCTGGAATTACAGTAGCGTTGTTATAACGCTTGCCTGCCTCAGCCAACACCACCGCAAATTGGTCTGGTGGAATTTTACACTTAAACTCGGCCACAATTTCCGACTCGGCGGTATCGATTACATGAAAAGCCGAATAATCAGCACCATCACCACGGGCGACATCAGCTGAAATCAGGTATTTGTGCTCAGAGAGCGCATATTTCCAAACCCAAACAGCGTTTTCGGGCCCCCACCGCTCTAGCGGTGGCATTACAGTTTGGCGAACGTATTCAATTTCGCGAGAAGTCAAAAACGTATCCCCTGCTGCGGCAAAGTCGCACATTAGTTCTTGTGCAATTTGCTTTTCACTCAAATTCTTGGCCTCGATATCAAACCAATCAGAATCTCTCTCAGGATGCACATCCCATGGAAGTTTAATGGGAAGAAAATCATTTTCACCATCAACAGCCTTCATGTAGAGATCATAATATTGTCCACCCACGCCATTTGGGGTTGAGAGGACTATGGCTCGACCACCTGTCGAAAGTGTGGGATACAATCCCATCCATAATTCATCAAAATTTCTAACAAATGCGGCTTCGTCAACAATCAAAAGCGAAAGTGCCTCTGAGCGACCTGCGTCGTCCGAGGTAGGGATAGCCTTTATTGTAGATCCGTTGCTAAATTCCATACTTTGCTTATTGTTACCAGTAATTTCAGGTAAAATAAGCCATTGTGGTAAGCCACGAAGAGCTATTTTTACTTTTTTAATAAAATTCATTGCCACACTCAATTTGGTTGCAATGATTAAAACATTCTTATCTTTATAGAATAACGCCAACCACACGGCATATGCTGCAACGAGCGTGGATAACCCAAGCTGTCGCGACTTAAGAATTACATTGAATCGTTCATTAAGAAAATTCTGTATACATTCGTCTTGAAATTCATACGTGTCAAAGGGAATCGTTCCTCTCTCTGGATGTTGAATTTTGACATATCGATTAATAAAATAAAGTGGTTCTTTACCACACTTAACAATTTCTTGAACCTGCTTTTTTTTACCCGCAACTATCATTAATTGCTTATCTCAAAGATGATATTGCGACGAAACAAACAGACTCGACGAGGATTAAGACTTGAAGCGTCCACCAATTCAAGGGTATCTCTATCTGACTCTGTCACCAACGCCAGCGACGATCCGGTAGACTCCTTGAATTTATCTTTCATGACCTTGACCATTTCGGCAATTCTGTCGTTTGATTCCTGCGCCAGCCTTTGTGTCTGTGCAGACATTGCCTTTTCTGACGCAAAGTAAGCCATGGTGCTATACATCACCTTCAATCGGTGGCCCTCCACCAGCGTTTTACAGTCATAAGTTCCGTTAGACGAACGTCCCCAAGACGAATTAACAATATTTCCCAAAGCATTCACTTGTGTTACAGTAAGCATTTTAACCTCTCGCAATATAACTAGGCACCGAAACTCTATTCTGCCTAAACTTAGAAACCATTTCAAGGGGTGGTCGCCAGCCCATTATCCACTTATCTTTATTGGGCCAAGCAAAGTGTATGCTACATTCGGCACAACATTGAAATTCACAATACGAATTGTGATCTTCTGCATCTCTAAACAAAAATTCACACACCGGGCATGAAAGTGGAACCTTTTTAAACTGATCGTCTACAATTATCGTAGCATTTTTAAGCAATTCTGATCCTAGCATCAACCCCTTCCTTCTGAATTTCGATTACATTATCTACGCTATCCTTAATACCGTCCACATGTGATATAACCAAAATGCATTTAAAATATTTCTTGAGACTTTGCAACAACAAATTACAAGCAACAACATTTACCTCGTCAAGTGTCCCAAAACCCTCATCAATTATCAAGATATCCGACTTTGGAAGAGTAGAAACGTTAATTAGGGCAACTCTAATTACCAAAGAGGCCATCATTTTTTCCATGCCGGAAGCGCACTCAATCGGCCGTCGAGAATCGCCATAATCTATAAAAATATTCATCGCATTAGAATCCACAGGGGCTTCGAGCTCAATCCCAAAATTAGTATTGGTCCCTAAAATTTTTGCAATTTCTGCGTTGATTTTCGGCAATCGAGAGCTCAAAATGTGAACAGGCACCCCCCGTTTGCTAGTGGCAGTCATCAATAAATCATATACCTTCCATTCTTTGAGCAGTGAAGCATATTTAGCTTGGTCTTTTTTAATTTGCGACCTTTCGGTCTTTGTGCGACCAATTAATTCACTTAATGATAAGCGTAAAGCATCATTTGCCTTCATTTCTTCCTCTAGCTCGTAAATTTTTTCATGAAGAGAAGAAATCTCCGGCATTTCGGCTTCTTGAACCACCTGCGTCTTCATAACCGATATTTCGTCGTCTAGCAACACTTCGGACTCGCGTAAATCGTTAAGTTCGCGCTTAAGCTCATTACTTTCCAATTCCACACCAGATTGGCCTAGCTTTAAATCATTAACCTGTCCTAAAATTTCTTTGTATTTATCAATTTTCTCCTGCAGGTTCTGGGCCATTAAATTTTGCAAATTTCGCTCTAAAACGCGCAAAGAGGCGTTGTTTTCGCTAACTCTGGTTATTTGATCGTTAATCAGCGTGGCGTCCTTGTGCGAACGCTTAATAAATTTGCACTGGGGGTAGGTGGTACCACATGGGACTGTTTCTAAAATTTTAGCAGAGTCCTTTTGGCGGGTGAGCTCCTTTTGTTCGATCTCTATGTTATGACGAATGGTCAACAGAGAGCGCTCGGTGTCACGTTGTTCATCGAGACGTCCCTCCAGCTCCTTAAGCGGAAATGTGCTTTCCAATCGGCGCGCTTTGTCTAATTTTCGGGCCTGCTGAAGGTGAATTTCGTCCAGTTCGCAGAGGCGGGCCGTAGCCAACACCACACGAGCGCTAATTTCCTTGAGTTTTGCTTCTTTTCGCACAATATCGTCAGGTGTAACAATGTGGTCGCCATTAGATTCACGAAGTTCCGTCCGAAACGCGTCGAGCCGAGATTGCGTCGACATCATCGTTGATTCTGCGTCTTTAATCTTAATTCTAGATCCGTCTAGTCGCTCTTGAAGCTCTGAAATGATTGATCTCCAATTTCGCTCAGGAACCTTCGACAAAAGGGCCTTAATTTCGGTAGCATCGCGCTTAATGAGCTCATATAGAGTATCAAACACGGCCAAATCTAAAAAGTTTGCCAAAATTGCCTTTCGTTGAGTTGCGCGTTCCTTGATAAACGCATTCATATCCCCCTGTGTTGCAAACGATGTTAAGAAAAAATCTTCTCTATCACCAATAAGACAGCGCAAGAGTCGATCAGTGTCTCGGCGTTGTTCGCCAGAGGTATCTTTCACAATTTCGCCAACAGCATCAATTTCAAATAAATTTAGGTGGGTACTTGCACTCACGCTACCAGATCTAGAGGTACGTTTTACGGACTGACGCTCAACCCTATAGCGCTTAGAATTAACGCTGATATCGATTTCAGCAAAACAATGATTTTTGCGTGTATTGATGATGTGTAAATTTTTTAAAGTTCCTCGATCGCTTGTGTTGAATAGCCCATAAGTTATGGCACCCGCCAAAGAGCTCTTTCCCACTCGATTGGCGCCGAACAATCCGATTACGCCTCCCAGAGAGTCGAAATTAATCTCATTTCCCTTTCCGTATCCAAAAATATTATCAAACTTTATTCTATTAATGGACCAGCGCGTACCACGGGCAGTATCGGTTTTCGGGATCATCTCGCAGTATTTTCGCAATCGTATTTCAACCTCCCTCCATACATCATCGTCGGACATGCTCGTGTGAAATTCTCGAATTAACGAAAATAAGACTTGAGGGTCTCTGAGATCTAATACATTTTCGTCCACTGTGATTACAGAATCTTCGCCTTCAGGTTTCGTCACTCTAGTGACAATTTCTAAGGCGCCGAGCTTTTCTTTAAGTAGTGATTTGAATTGATTTATTTCGACGCGTGGAACACTTGAAGGGTGCTTGATTCTCACACGAGAAGCAGGTGGAATGAGTCCTATATCGGCATTTTTGGTATCAATAGAATCCCACTCGAGGGTTACGAAAGGGTGCTTGTTGGGGAGCTCCATAAACTTGCTAGTGTAATTCTTCTCATTCTCAATTTTCCACAGCAAATATCCTTTCTCGGCTGACTCCCCATAATTCTGCTGAATCACTGAACCTGGATAGGCAATCGTCTGCTTGTCATTTAAATACTGTCTCTTATGAATATCACCCAAAAAAACAAAATCATAATCATCAAAAATATCGGCGTCCACTTCTCCCTCAATCAACCAATCACTTTCTATTGCACTTCCCCTCACGGCCCCATGATAGAGTGCAATATTAATCTTATCCTTCTTGGGGACTAAATTTTTCCAATTTTCTTCATCAAAGCACGAGAACACACAAAAACACATGCCCGGAGCAAATTCATAAACTCCAGTGTCCTTATAAAGATGCAAATTAGGATCATTGATTGCGTTAATGATAGGACTGATTGCGTCCTGGCGGTCTTTGTTTGTTATAAGCCCGTCATGGTTACCAAGTATGATGTGAGTTTGAGCCTTTGAGGCCAAACCTCGAAACCACCATGTCAAAATATCAACGAGTTCGGGAGAAATTCCATGAGTCTTAGAGTGAACAATATCTCCCGCCACAACTATGTGATCAGGTTGGAATTCATCGCACTGCCGGAAAAATTCTTCAAAACTCTCGCGGTACTCCGCGTGACGAGATAAACCTCGAAAATGAATATCTGCCAAATGAGCAATCTTAATCATAAACTTCCTATAAAATTGAACCGCTCTTGATTTGCTTAATCATAAACTCCAGCTTAGATGTCGAAGACCAATCTGATGCGTGAGATAAGACATCTTGAAATTCTTGTTTCGACATCTCCCCTACATCATCAAATTTATCCAAATTTACACATTTTACATTTATTCCATAAGCACTTAAGGCATCTGCAATCTTAGTCATTTTTTCAAATGCATCTCGATCCAACACCAAAACCACGTCTGTCCCGTGCGTTACAATTTTCTTAAATAAATCATAGCTCTCATCTAAAAACGAACCCAACATTGCAGTAGCATTCCAGCCACACTTTACCAAATCAAATGGTCCCTCCACCAAAACAAGCTGCTCATTCCAACAGACGTTAAGCTCGTTGAATATCACGTTTTTTCGTTTTATTTTAGAATTAATATATTTTTTAGAACCATCAGAATCTATCGAGCGCGCTGTGAAATAATTCAAGTTTCCATCGCAATCAAATGATGGCATAATTACTCGACGACAAAATTTCCCCGTAAGACAAGTTCCTAAACGCCACCGAAAAAAATCGCCGACACCAAGTCCCCGATTTTTCAAATAATGAACCACATCACGAATATCCGGATCGGTGCTTTCATATAACGACACAAGCGGAATGAAATTATCAGGAAGCCGCGGGGTCTCATCCATCTCAACCTGTGACGTTATGTGAGATTGATAATCTTCTTCGTTAAAAAGACGCTTATATTCTCCCAGCTTGGTCGGTGCAAATTTCTTGACGGTATAGAGTAGCGTTTTTCCTTTAAGATCACAAATCCAACAGTGATGCATACCTGTATCAAGCTTTATAGAAAGTTTTTTCTTGTAGCGCCGGTGATCCTCGGCGCAGCAGTTTGGACATGTAACGGCGTAGGATAATCCCGAGCGTACTCCCGCGCCGAATATATCGGCAACAAAATTAGCCCTAATATCAAGTACTCGCTTTTCTTGCGTCATCACTTATCCTAAGTCCAGCTACGGCAGTAACCAGCGCATCTGCCATATCATAACACTTAGGATGTAAAATTTCAAGATTACGACGCGGGCCCGACTTTAGCGTTTTCATGGGCCACGCAAAATTATACGAAACATTCACCCATTCCAGAACCTTTTCTTTTGTATTTTCACCACGTTTAACTTTTATTCCAAGCCGTTTTCGTGCCTCGTTTACATTTATGTATACAGGTTGTATACCGAAAATTTCATAAATCACTAAACTGCACATTCCGTTATATCGAGCAAGCTTATTAATTACTTGAGCGCTTGAAAATCCGGCCCGAAATTTTTGTAAATTTTGTTCGATAAAAATTGCCGTTGGCTTCTTGAGTTGTCTAACGGTAATTTCTTCCATTAACATTTTCTTAAAATGCAACGCCTTCTCCACTAAAGTAGCACCGACCGGAACATGCACTGTCAGATCTAATAGATCTCCATGTGCAGAAATAAATGCAACGCCAGTACAGCTTGTAGAAATATCAAGCCCTATCACATAGTTAGAAATCAAACTTTACCCTAAACATATATTTATCAAATTCCGTCTTAAGTATAGGTTGGGCGAGCGTCGTGCGGGCTATAACATTCATGTTGTTATCGTGAAACAACACGGAAGAAATGCCCAAGGCAGTACCTTCGTAATTAGAAGCGTAATTATCTCGAGTGCCAGGAACAAACGTTGGATTAGAACTCGAATTCAACATTCCCTGTAGCGCAGGAGCATTTACCTCTAAAATATGCAGCGTCTGTTCGCCACGCATATTGATTTCGAATTGCTCTCGACCAAAAAATGGAATAACCGGAGTTGTTAAAACAGAAATACCTTCTTCATATATTGTATAACCTACGGCTGACCAAGTTGCATGTGGAGACGCCGCATCGGCCCGATACAGTGTACCACGACCGTTATCTAAAACTCTCATCTGGAGATAGCCTGACGAACCGGACGCTGTTCCGGAGAGCGCAGAATCTAGAAACATCATACTGTGAGGCATTATTTGTTTGCCATAAAATAAATTACTTGCATCAAAAAAGACAACAGCGTTTGAAGAATTATCTCGTGTCCTTTGCAAAATAGTATAACCTGATCCTGGATCAACACCTGCATCTTCAGGACTTGAGCCCATAATTTCTTGCAAAATTCCGGACTTGTTTGTATCATCACTACCGTCGATGCCTTGTTGGGTCAACCCCTCAAAAATCGACGAGGTTGGCATCAGGTTATTCAGGCTCACAATTCCCAAGTTCAAATTTCCCAAATCATTAACAAATAACGACATGCTAGATCCAGAAGATGGACTTTGAACTACAGTTCCACTTGACAGCAAATTCCAGCCTGGAATAAATTTTCCATTATCGCTGGGCAATACAAACATCTCCCTAGCTCTATGCATATCCCGATTTGCGCCAATATCAAGCAAAAATGAATTTGCCGGGTACGTCTGTGTCGATATGTCAACTGTGGAGGCGGTCAAATAATAAAGGCGCGGATATTTTTTCTGTGCAAATTCACGACAATAATTCTGTACGTTGATGTCTCGGCCACGAACACCATACGCGAGCTTTACGTTGAACGGTTCTTCGGTAGCCTCTGTTGTTGCCTGAAACGGCGTTAAAAGTACCTTTCGATAGGGACTTTCTTTTACAAAAAACGAAGGTACGTAAAACACAAGTCCCTCCGAAATTTTGGTTAATCCAAACCCAGATCCCGTGAGAATAAGATCATCGGCAATTCTCTTGCTGTGAATTCTTATATCGTTCATTTCGCCATTAAATCTAGAAGCCGTCAATGCCGTTGCAGGTGGTTCTCTTTCACTACTCAACGTCGGAAGACCTTCGTTTGCGCTTACTGTTGAGTTGAAATATCCGGCCATACCTGCGCCGCCTGCAGAAAGTGGCCAATCATAACGGGCACCAATAAACACGCTGTTAAATGTGTCATAAGATGTATTGATCGATGCTGTATTAACCCAAAAATCTGCCGGCTCATCTTTCACGCCATCGATGAAAAACGAACCCGTGCCTGAATTGTGATCAGCACCCCAGGTTGCCACTACATTATGCCAATTATTATACGTAAGCATATTGTCAGAACTAATAAACGTGTTTGCTGGAAGAGCATTCAGATCAAGATCGGTGGGAGCCGTATCACATGCCGAACTTAACTGCAATAAGCATCTGAAACCTGTCACCAACCCAACGGGATCACGCCGAGATCCAGTTACCACCGACAGTGC
>Ga0209434_1000472_pt1 | contig 19419 bp, 25 predicted proteins | sample ETNvirnome_2_300_FD_184068 | JGI IMG/M metagenome (GOLD analysis project Ga0209434, IMG submission 184068) | Marine viral communities from the Pacific Ocean - ETNP_2_300 (SPAdes) (version 2) | ecosystem: Environmental > Aquatic > Marine > Oceanic | place: Pacific Ocean | collected 2013-06-22
CTCCAATGTTGAGCGTGCTGCCATAGCGGAGAGCGCAGAGACTCTCGGTGCCGCTTTTCGTAAGGTGGTAGCCGATTACGAATTGGATATTGGTGAGTTCCCGACCAGGCCAGGGGCCATGTTCCTCTCCAACATTGATGACGTAGACGCCGCTGGCGCAGGCGTCTTCCCAACGCGACGTGCAACGGCAGCGTCTGCACGTACCAAGACAAGGGTGTTTGATACAGGGAGAGAGCGGTGGGCGCACGACCCCACCTTCAACCCGATTATTGACGTAGAGAGCCTGCTTACCACCAATATGCACGGGTCTATGGCGACCCTGAGTGGCAGTGCGGTATACAAAACGGGCCTTGCGGGATTGGATAGAGTAGGGGCACTTAAAGCCACCGGGCACGAGAAGCTGGTAGCACGCATGGAGGGGCTGCGTAAGCGGCTGAGTGCACTGAAGGGCCTCAAGAGCAGGCTTTCTGCCAAGCAGTCGGAAGCTATTGACGACTTCCTAGACTCTGCCAAAGAGGACGCCGACCTCCTGGCCCTTCTGGACGGCTTGGCCCCTACTGTCACACGGGGCAGAAGCAAGGGCGCAGGGATAGACGAACTCACCAAATCCATAAATGAGACTACGGCGGCTATCAAGTCTCTGCGGCCCGCCTGGAAAGCAGCGCAGACCAAGGGCTACTCCCCGGTACAGGTACATCCCCACGGGGTTTACCGATACTTCCCTGATGCAGACGCGGCACAGATAACACGCCTGGCAAACCAGGGCGGCAACATTGTGTTTCGCGCGATGGATGAGATACGGGCCACTGCCTTTGGTGGCGACCTTTCTCCTGTGACTATCCAGGGTCTCACTGCATGGCTGTCTGACCCCATCGGGGTAAGCCGATTTATCGTGAAGGAACTGACGGGCAACATCAAGAGCGGCAGGGGCTTTTGGGGTTCATTGCGGCGGGAGGCAATGGAGGCTGACATGGCGGCTCACCCAGAGTCGTGGGCAAGGTTCACTGAGGGCACGGGCATAGAGGCCCTTGGCACGGTGACGAAGGAGTTCTCTGTAGGTTTTGTTGGGATAGTTCCAGGGATTGGCAGGAGGTGGACAGAGTTCAACGAGGGTGTGTACCGCCCTATTACTAAGCTGATGAAGGACGCCTTCGACAAGTCCTACAATGCAGGTAGAGAGCATGGCCTGACTGAGGCACAGGCGATAGCCGTTGCTGCTGATGATGCCACCAAGATGATCCCACGTATTTCTGGGAGACGCCTGGGGTGGTCTCAGGCAGAGCAGGAGTCCCGCAGGGCCATCTTGACATCTGTGTCCTTCTTGACACAGCCCGCTGCCCTCACCATAGACGCTACTAAGGCGTTGGTAAAGCTGGGGGTGAAGCAGCCCCTTACCAGGTCGGAGCAGTTCGCTCTCAGGCGGCTCTCAACTCTTATGGCAACAACCACTGCTCTGTCCGTAACCTCCAGCGTCCATTACGCCGTGATGCACAACCAAGACCCACTGAAAGCAGCAAGGAACGCCGTTGACCCCACGCACGCCAACTTCATGTCTATCAAGACACCCTGGGGTGCCAGGATAGGGATTGGCGGGCCATACCGCAGTCTTATCAAGGCAGTCGTCCCCCGCAAGATACCTGGGGTTGACTTCCCGATGCCCTTTGCAGGGATTCACCGCTTCGCCACATCCAAGCTGGGGCCTGCACCGCGCAACGCATACGACCAGATTCGCAACGTGGACTTCCACAATCAGAAGATAAGAACGGGTAATTTCCCCTTCAATATCTTACAGCTGCTGGCCTATGGAGTGACAGGTGGACTGCCCCTGACCGTAGGCTCGTCCATACGCAGTTGGCAGAGGGGTGAGGGCATAGGACGAACTCTGGAGGAGGTTATCAGCCAATTTGGGGGGACCAACTACATCCCCTTTGACCCCATCTATGACGCCAGGATACGCTGGGAAGATGACACACAGGAGTACCTAGACACCCCCACAGACAAATTGAAGCTGGAGAGGGGCCAACTGGACAGGACGGCATACCGTAAGGACAACCCGAAGGTTGACGCTCAGTTGTTCATAACGGGCAGAGTGAGCACCCTCAAAACCACTGCGGCAATGCGAGAAGCACTGACACTGATTTTGGGGGATGACATAGACCCTGACGCCATTGAGGGCATAGCGGACAGGAAGGCAAGGCAGGCAGAGTTTGCCAAACAGGGGCGTCGACTAGAGAGCGAAGAGCCAGACAACGAGGTTGATATACTGATAGGGATATTGAACCGCTACGCCCACGTCACAGCAGGTGGCGGTGCAGGCTCACGCCCCACTCGCCCCACTCGCCCCACTCGCCCCACCGGACCAACGAGGCCGACAAGATAATGCAAGTTACTATTCCGAGTGACGTGTGGGAGAAGATAAAGGACTTCTGTACCCAGAAGAAGACGGGCCAAGTCGTGCTGGACGTGAAGGACGGTAACGTGCTGGGCTGGAAGATTACCGAGGCTGGCCGTGTCAGCAACGGGGTTGACACGCATTTGTCAAAAGTGGTATAGGTATGTAAGTATACATATCGGGAGACCTTGCAAAGAGGCCCCTGGCATAGTGGGATTAGCCCCACGGCCAGGGGCTTGTGTATTAACGGCGATGCCACAGGCGAGCCGTAGAGGAGGAAGCCATGGTGAGTCCTAGCGAGATAGAGGCCAAGGAGGAGACTCAGGTAGAAGAGGTCGAAGAGACCGAAGAGGAACCGGACTATAAGGCCCTATACGAGGAAGAAAAAAGCCAGCGTACCAGAGAGAAGGAGGCACAGGAGAAAGCTGAAAAAGACCAGCGCAGCAGAGATGTCCAGCTTCTACAGCAGAAGCAGCGAGACGGTGTAGCACAGGAGACACTATCTCTGACCAGGAAGCTTTTGGACAAGGTAAATAGGGGCGACCTGGACGAAAACGAGATAGACGCCGAGCTACAGAAGGGTCTCAAGGGCATACAAGAAGCGGCTGAGTCCACATCCCAGGCAGAGCAGGTAAGGCTAATAATGGTGGAGGCGGAGAGTCTTCTCCGCGACACCAGCGAACGGCTGGGGTTCGGCAGAGACCTGGACGATGACAAGTTCGATAGAGTCATCCTCTTCTGGAACGAGGCCGTACAAGCCCGCAACGACGGCAAGTACGAAGTGGCCGATGTGCGGCGCAGAGATGCGCTCAGTGAACTGGAGCGGGTAGAAAAAGTAGTAGAGGCAGACAAGGGCAAAGAGCGCGGGAAGAAAACAGACCTAACGATAAACCCTCGTGCGGCCAGATCGGCAGCAGGCGGAGAAAGCAAGCAGTCTCTGGTGAACCGCATGGCCGATCCAACGCAGAAATTGACACCAGCGGAGATGGTGGAGGCGGGCAAGGCAATGGACGAGGGGATATATCCGAGGGCTTAGTAAGGAGCATTAAATGCCTGGAGATACGTTTGTAACCGATGTCGAATCTGGCTTGAACGCTATGGTAGCCAGCGCTCGACGGCGCACACAGTTCCCCACCAATGTAATGCCGAGGGTGGTGGACAACGAGAGACTTGAAGAGGGAACAGGTACGTCTTGGAGAGAGTTCCTGGCCGAGAACCTGACAGCCCAGAACTACGGGGAAGCTGATACCATCGACAACCCCCAGCTACTTAGTGGTAGCATCCTGAGCGTGACACCCCAGCTTGTAGCCATCCAGACTTTTATTGGTCGTAGGGTGCAGGGCAGGTTGTCACCGAAGGCGTTTGCCACATTCGGTGCCTTGGGCCAGGAGGCCATCGAGCGAAAGAAGAACACTGACGGACACGCCGTATTCGCTACAGCCACCACAACCCTGGGTGCGTCAGCTACAACCCTGTCCTACACCAACGTAGACTCTGCCATACAGCGCATCAGAAGCGACGCGACTGAGCCAGGGCAAGAGCCTATCGCGGTGGTGCTGCACGGGTACGGCATCCACGATATCCGCAGCGAAATCATAGGGGGTGTCGGCACCTACGCCATCCCGGAGGGGATGACCGCAGAGACGTTCCGCTCAGGTTTTAGTGGGCTGCTCAATGGCGGGAACGTCTTCCTAGATGGCCTGATCGCGGTGGATGGAACTCCCGACGCCATTGGTGGTGTCTTCGCCAAGAGGGGCATCCTGCTGGTGCAGGGCTTCTCCCCCTGGAAGGAATCCCGCGAGGAGCCTCAGAAGGGCTACGGCGGAATGAACGTGTGGCTGAAGGACGAGTACCTGTATGCCGAGAGAAGCCCGGGCAACTGGCTGTTTGGCATACAGCACGACGCCACCGCACCCACGTAAAACAGCAAAACTTTTGAACCCTAGACAAGGTGAAAGGAAATAACAATGCCAGCAGATACCAGTAAGGGGATGATACACTTCTTCGATGACTTCATCCAGGACACGGTGAACCTCGACTTCTGGGCGGTCAACGGAGATGACGGCACACCTGCTGCCATCAGCGTGCAGCACAACGGTGTACTTCGCATAACAGGCGATGGAACTGGCGCCGACATTGAGAATGTGTATTCAGCCGTCCAGTTTCGGCCTGATGCGGGCGGCTTTACGGTGGAGGTGAGGGCTACTCTCATTACCGACCTGTCAGTTGGTAACAACTTCATCGGTATTTCGGACGCTGCGACGGATGAAGACCCGTTTCTTATAAGCACTGGCGACGTTCTGACGAGCAACTCCAGCGACGGTGCGGGCTTCGCCTACAGAGGAGGAGGGACCGCCGACTGGAAGGCGGTCTCCACCAATGCAGATGCCGATGGCACAGTGACTCGCTGTAACGCCGGAGGGGCAACAACGCCTGTGCTTGGCACATGGCAGACATTCAAGCTGGTGGTGAATACAGATGGTGACGTTGACTTCTACATCGATGGTATCTTCCAGTACAGGGAAGATTTGGCTGTCGCTCCCGCCACTCTACACAACGTCTTCATCAGCTTTTTGGACGGCGGCGTTAGTCGCAGCCTCGACATCGACTACGTTGAGGTGTGGGTCTCTCGCCGGTAATCACTGAGGACAAGGGCGGGGGCTTAACCTCCCCCGCCCCAATCCAATGAGTAACATAACGTACATACATGGTGGCCAGGATCAGAAGCTCCACATGGACGAGAAGGTGGAGTGGGTGTGGGAGAGTGACGAGGACAAGCCCATGTATGGGTCGTGCCGCTACCAGCACATCCAGTTGGTGAGGGGAGACAAGATGAGGCACTTCGTAGGGGAGATGGGGCCTAGCTCCAACTACCCGCTGGCTCATCCCTTCAACTTTTGGGCTGGGAGTGAATACAGCGTGGGTGAGTGTCTGGAGATAGCCGAGAGGCTGAGAGAGGGAAAGCCTCCAGAGGAGAACGAGCCTATAGACATCTGGGCCTCGTATCTGAGGCTATTGGAGGAAAAGCAGAAGAGGCGGAACCATGCCAGCGAGTTTGGCCCCGCCATAAGAAAGCTGAGGTAGTACTATGACAATGGCAGACCTGGAAAAGATGATGGGTGAGGCGGTAACGTCACCTGAAGAGGCGGCTCAAGTGGCAAGCCTGGAGCAGGCTGAGTACACGATCCAGCCTACTGGCTTCCAGCTTAACGCTGAGAGCCAGCCCGTGACCATCTACCACGCCCTGACAGGAGAGCCTCGCACCATGCCACGCGTGTACGCACGCACTGCCCTACTCAAGCGGTTCAGGGTCAAGGATGGCGCTGCGTTGGCAGGGAAGTTCGTCTTCAAGGCCAACAAGGCGGACGTGCCTGAGTATGTTCTAGGGTCGGTAAAGTGCTTCCTGCATCCTGACAGGCCCGACAGGGCACTGTACACCTCCTGGGGCCTGCCCGTGTGCTCATCGGAGCATTTCCCCTCAGACTTTGAGGCCGAGAGGCATATAGAGACCGACCACTCCAACGCATGGAGCCGCATCAAGGACATGCGGGCCAGAGCTAGGGAGGATGAGGACAGACAGCTACAGAGAGACCTGCTGAAGGGCTTGGCTCAGGCAGCAATGCCCAACCAGCCCGTAGTAGCGGCTACGACAGCGGCAGCTACCACGGTGGAGTTTGACAATCCCGTGTCAAAGCACATCCACCAGTACCCCAAGGCGATGGGGGCGAAGTGCAAGGTGGAGGGATGTGGGGCGGTGCGGACTGCGGAGTTCCGCAAGAGGAACGGGAAGACATAGTTGGGGCATAGCCCCTTATCAACTGCGGTGTAACCGCTAAGGAGGAAGAATATGCCTGGATTTGGTAATCTAACAAACGGCTGGAACTGGGATGCAGCCAACAGTCGACTCGACTTCGGATACCGGGGTACACGCGTAGGGCATCTCACCTCGACGGGGCTTATCCTAGCGAATGGAATGCGCCTGAAGGAGACCCTGACGGCTGTGGACGATGATAGCCAGGACTTCACTCTGGCTGCCGCTGACATAGTGGCAGGTATCAACGTGCATACCTCTGTGACTTCTGGTGGCACTGCTACCACAGACACCGCTGCCAACATTATCGACTCTGTTGGCCTCGCCGCTGACAACCAGTCCGTGGTGAGTTACTACATCAACGATGGGTCCCAGACCGTGACGTTTGCGGGGGGGACAGGGGTAACTGTTGCCGACACAGGCAGCACGCTGCTCACCAATGAGGCGGCTGTTCTGCTCTGGCGTAGAACGTCCTCGACTACTGTCGCCCTCTACATCATGCATTAGAGTGGGCCTGTTATGGAAGCATCCTTTGAATACATATTGCAACTTCTAGGAGAGGCTACCGTCAAGGTGTCCCTCCTAGAGGCTGCTGTACAAGAACGTCCCGCCCCGCCGTCTCAGTGTGACCAAGCATGTTGCCGGAAGGGACGGAACGGGAAAGAACAGGCAGTCATAGGGCCAGGGTACAGCAAGAGGAACGAGCCTATTCCGGCGGAGGAAGTGCCGACAAGCTAATAACCTTTTGACGCATCAATGTCAAAATCACCTTCTGCCCTTACAAGAGCGTCGGAGAGGGCTGGATAACGCACAGGAGGTAAGATGCCAACAGAAATTCTCGGAGCCAATCTAGGACACCGCAGGATTGCGGGCGCAGCAAACGGGGTGGCACTCTCCACCACAGCTGCGGTCACGGGATTCCATCAGGGGACGGAGTTCATCACCATGACTCCCCGTAACTTCGCCACGGCGGTGACGTACCGCTATGCGTGGTGTCCCTATTTGGCGGTACTGAAGACCCACGATGCGCTGACCACACGCCCGCTGGACTATACACAGTCTGCACAGGACGGGTCTACTGCGACCAGTGTAGTGCTCAATGACCTTCCGACCCTTGCCAACGGGGGCGCCATGTGGATAGCCAGTGCCGTGCCCTATAGAGGGGCGCACATAGTCGTGGACGCGGCGAACGGCACTGCCAATAACCTTACTGTCCACTATCCGAGTGGGCCAGGGCTGTCCCTAACGGACATCTCCGACAGCGACGCCACCGACACGGGTGCGTCGCTGGCGCAGTCCGGGACGGTGACGTGGACAGTGCCGACAACGTGGCAACTGGCTACCCTAAGAGCCATCTGTAGGGCCAATAGTATAGCCATGACATCCGCTGCTTTCACCTACTCGGACGATCTGCTCTACTGGACGCGGTGGACATGGAGCGCTACGATGGATTCAGCTACCACGTTGGACCACATCTTGGGGCTGAATGAGAGCACAGCCTACGCAGAGGAGGTCGTGGGAGTAGCAGCGTCGGAGAGGGTAAAGGTGGGGCTGGGAAGGAACGGCATCTCTGGGATAGAGGCACTGACTGACGCGGGAACGGGCAATCTCATTATCACTTGCTACGCCCTGGACGGGTACTTCTCTACTGGCGCAGTACGCACGGCGTAAGGAGGCAACAAATGGTTCATCGCTATCTAACGCCTGGAGCCATACTGGACTCAACCAACCAGTGGCTGGCTGACCAGACTCTCGCGGACGACGTTCACCTGATTCTCGGGACAACTGGTGGCAGCCGGGTGCTGCTCAGCAGTGGGTCTATTTCGGCGGACGCAGAGGTAACAAACGTCATCGAGGGCACATCTAACCACCAAGGGGTGGCAGCGAACTCCCTCGTTATCTCTAACATTACCGACGATGGCGACATAATAGTGTTGGTGAGTGACGGGGGCAATTCCCTGGAGGTGCTGAACGTCACCGCTGCCAGTGCAGGGCTGTCGATGGGGCACGGCATGGCGACTGTGGAGGTAAAAACGGCATCGGGTGCCATCACCCTAGATGCGACTACCGATGTGATTGTCCCTGCTGGCACTGGGTTGTTAGTTGGGCATACCGCCAACCTCACAATTGGTAGCCAGAATCCCGAGATGCAGATAGTTGGTGCAGGTATTGCCGACAGCGTGCTAGCTATGGCGCACTTCGGTGCTGACGCCAACCGCCCCGTTAGCATTTATGCTGCGCTCTCCCGCGGTGCCTCTAAAGGGAGCCACACCAGCGGGATTGTTGAAGATGATGACCAGATTTTTGCTATCACTGCCTATGGCTCAAATGGCACCCACTTCAACTACGCCGCCGCCTCTTACCGCATTGAGGTAGATGGCGATCCTGGAGCCTCCGCTGATATGCCAGGACGCCACGTATGGTTGAACTGCCCCGATGGGAGCGGATCACTAGCCGAAACCATGCGGCTAGATAATGCGGGGGATCTGACATTTAATCAGGCGTCTGTCATCAGCACCTCGACTGGCGACCTTGATTTAACCTCTGCTGGCAATATGGATATCACTGTCCAAGGCGGCGCAGCAGCCTCCCTCAAGATATCTGATGGGACTACCAGTATTCTGTATCCCGACTGGCGCACAAATGTTGGCACCGTAGCCTGGATGTCCTGGCACAAAGGAGCTACTGGCTTTGCGTCACACGCTGACCTAACGCCGTGGTTTTTCAGACTTATATCTGGCACTATAACGCTTACAGGGACAACTCCTGTCACAGCCATGAATGGATTGATGCTGGAGATAGGGGCACAGACTGTCACAGATACCTCCACGGTCACAGTTACTAAAGCCTCTGCTCTGTATATCAAGAATGTGGTGGCGGGTGGCGAAGTCACCATCACCAACAACTATGCTATTGATACGGAGGCGGGAGCATTCCTCACAGCAGCAGGTGTCTGGACAGACAACCCCTCCACGCTAGCGAAGAAGAATGACGTACTGGATATTAGCCCTGCTAGTCTTCGGGGAGCTATCCGCACCATCCATCCCAGGCAGTGGATATACAAGGATGAGTGGAATGATGCAGGCCAGCAGCGTTATGGGATTGTCGCCGAAGAACTCCCGGGATTCCTAAAGCCCCTTGGTTCTACCCAAAATGACGTAGTGCAGCCTTCCATCATGGCAGGATTCGCACTCGCAGGTGTACACCACCTGGAGGACAGGATTACCCAACTAGAAGCCCAGGTAGCAGCCCTGAGTTAGGAGGATAGGATGCCATTAAGTGACCTAGAAAAGTCCACAATTGTGACCGCAGCTTTACGGACCCATATGTTATATGAGGGCGAAGGGAGCGATACCCGTGACCTGGCAGCACTCAAGGCAGAGTTCCTCAAGCGGCATTTGGACGCCTTGGTACGCTCGTATCAGTCGAGACAGGCTAAGATAGGCCTGGAATCCATAGCCACGGAGACGGTGGCCTGACGTGGTGACAGATGATGCTGAGGATATGGCTATGCCAAAGAAGACCCTCGTGCCCGTAGGTGCGCGCGATGCCCTATTACGCCTTGCTAACCAGCGGAGGCAGGCCGACAGTGAGGTATCGGCCTTCCTCAGCGGTCTCATGGCCGGCATGGGCCTTGTCGGGAACTACAGTGTCGATATGGAGACCTTCGAGTGTATCCTACAACCAGGGCCTGACCAGGCGGCAGGGGGGTAACTTTTGGCAACGACACGTCAGAACCTGCGGCGTGGGCTGAGCGACCTCATGGGGGACTTCATAAGAGACCCCGATGGGTCGGTGCCCACATGCTCGGCCCAGGGCGGGGCTTCGGGCACCACTGCCATTGATACCATGCTGACCTTTTATGAGTCGGACTACTTCAACGAGTGGTACTTCGTCCTCCCTCTCGGCCCCACTGGGTCTGAACCGTATGAGGTGACGCGGGTTAGTGACTTCGTCTTTTCTACGGGTACCCTCACCCTGGAGCCAAATGCGTCAGGCCAAATAGCCTCGGGACAAACCTATGAACTGCACAGGTACAACCCGGCAGCAAAGCACCTGGCCCTCAATGCTGCCAGGGAGCAAGCCGCCAATACCCTGTGGCTACCCGCCGTGGACGAGACCCTGGTTTTTGACAACCTGCTATCAAATTGGGACTTTGAGGACTTTTCTGGAGGGAACCCCGATTCTTGGACAGAGACCTCTGGGAACTGGACTCAGGAGACCACTCGGCTAAAGCATGGGTCAAGTGCCATTACTGTCGCAGCGTCAGGGGCTGATGCACAGCTTACCCAAAACCTGTTCACCGCCGTTAACGTAGACCAGGTGGTGACGAACACTATCAACATCCGGGGCCATGTCTTTGCTACTGCTGCTAGCACAGCGAGGCTGAGGGTAAGCTTCGACGGGGGGACGACTTTCACCAATGGTCCATATCATGGAGGCAAGGATGCGTGGGAAGGCCCAAGTGTTCAGTACATCACCGTAAGGGTCCCCGCCGACTCTACTAGCATCACCGTGTACTTGGAGGTCGCCGATGGTGGCACTGCATACTTCGACGCAGTGGTAGCGTGGGTAGGCAAGATTAACCGCTACACCGTTCCATCGGCCATATACCATCGGCCATCTTATGTGAAACAGAACGTAGATCCTGCTAAGGTTGGGACAGACGCCGATTGGATGCCAGTAAGCAAGGCCAACCCTCCCATCCCTGGTCACATCATACGCTTGGAGGGCAAATCCCTTCTGACCGAGGCTACGACAGAGACGACCAGCGTGGAGGTATCTGCCCCTGAAACACAGTTGCTCTACGCGGAGGCAATGGACTGGCTGCTCAACCATGAGATGGGGCAGGCCAGCGAAGATGCCCGCACGATACTGGCTCAAGACAAGGTGCTGTGGGCAACGGTGGCGCAACGGATAAAGGACAGGGGTTGGTCTGCGCGGCCCAATAAGCTCCAATTTCCAGACGGGGGGTGGCAGTTCTTGCCCGAAGGGGAGACTAATCTCCTATGGTTTAGGGGGCGGTAGATGGCAGGAACCAAGTTTGACTTCACCATCCAGGATTTGAACGGTACCCCAATTGGTTTTATGATGCCTCCCGCCCAGAAGGGCCATGCACCAAGCCAGCAGGACAACCGCCGCGTAGCCACTCGTGTCCTGGCCGATTCTGCCGTAGAACCGAGCCACCTCGATCCCTTCGTGGAGTTCATCTGGGCACAGTCGGAGTTCTCGCTGGGTATAGGGGGTATCTCTGCCGAGGAACATCTTGGCCGTATAGCGGGTGGAGAGTTCATCGACACCAGCGATGCAGGGGTTATCAAGCTGGCACGCCTGACCACGGCGGCCACAGTAACAAACGACCCTGAAGCCTTCATCCCTTCCGCATTCGGTACGTGGGGCAACGAGCTATGGTCCATGCAGGGGGGGTACCCATATCGGTGGAATTTCAGTGGTAAGAATTGGGAGCGCGTTTCTCCTGCCGACGCCACTGCTGGCATCATCGGAAGAGATTACACCATGCACAACGGGTCTGCCTTTGTTGCAAGGGTGTTCTCGGCCAACGAGTACCCCGCGGGTGAACAACGCTACTGGTATAAGGACAGAGTAGGAGATACCTGGGCAGAGGTCTCGGCTGGGGTGGGAGCGTCCTTTGCCCACTTCACTGTGGCTGACGGCAAACTCTGGGGCGGGTGGGAAGTCTACGACACGGGCATCAACACCGCGGAGGCCGTGGATGACTCCGAGACCAACATTGATATGAGCGCAGACCCCACGAGCGCTATCTCCGTAGGGGACATAATACTCATGGCAGGCGAGACAGAGCTAATGCTTGTCACGGCGGTGAACACAGGCCCAAACACCCTGGATGTTATCAGGGCGCACTTCGGCACCACTGCCAGCGGCTCCGATTCGGGGCAAAGCGTGCTGCTGTTCAGGCCCAATATCGTCCGCTCCACCACAAACGGCACTGCCATTCTCAATTGGAGTACGGTAACAACGATAGGCGGCAACGAGTCGTGGATTACAGCCCTGGCGGGTGTGGGCAATACCCTCGCAGTTATCAAGGAAGACGGCATCTACAGCGTAGAAAACAACGGGGCGGTAGAACACCGGCTGCCTGAACTTGCGGCTATGCGGCACAAGGATTTTGGCAAGGGCACCTTCGTTGCCTTCGGCCTTATCTTTGTCCCCCTTGCTCATGGTGGGATGCTGGAGGTGGACCCAGGAACGTGGAGTACGCGGCTCATAGACTTCTCTCTATCCATGCCGGGACTGACTGAACACCACGGGAAGATAGTAGCGGGGCATGGTGATGCATTGTGGCTCTATATCCTCGTCTACGATGAGACCAACGCCACGTACCATGTACTGAGGACGCCCAACCCCGCCGCCGCGGGCCTATCCGACTATGCATGGAGCGACGTGTCCCACGTCAGCTTCACCACCTCTTCCCTGGCCTGGACGGGTGCAATCTTCAAAGAGAGCCAGACCCAGGCCAGCGTCAACCACGATAGGGTGTGGATAGGGGTGCACAGCAGCGGGAGCAACCTAGTGTCCAGCTACATCGCTCACAGTACGCAGGACGATGACCACGCCTTCTCTAACTCTGACAGTGCCGTAGCCTATACGACCCTTTTTCACGGGCGGTTTCCCTACATGAACAAGCGTGCCAAGGACATAATCTTCCGCACCAACAACCTGGACAACGTGGACACGTTGGTAGACACAGCTGAGACACTCACTACTACCGATACGACGATCACCGTGGACGGCAATCCAACTGGCAAGATAGCAGTGGGCGACCTCATCGTCGTTGACAGCGAGGCCATGATGGTTGGGGCCATCAACGCAGCCCCCCCCACCGTTACTGTGACAAGAGGCTATGCGGGGACTACGGCGGCAACGCACGAGACCGGCGCTGGCATCAGCGCAAGACACTACATTGAGGTGCAGTCCCGAGTGGATGGGGGGTCATGGGCGTACCTCTCTGGATCGCAGGCGACCAGCACGCTGATTAGCGATTCCCAGGCACTACAATGGCCTTTGGGGACAACGGGCAAGATGTGGGAATTGCGTTTCTATCCCCAGAGGAAGTCGGTGGATAACGATGTCAGTCCTGAAATACTGGACTTCTTCGCCAGGTTCCAGTTACGCCCGGGGCGCACCCGCTTCTTTGAGATAGCGGCATATATTGCCAACGGGCAGAGGCTCCGCAATGGGCAGATAGAGAACCAGGCCAAGGCTAAACGGCGCAGTATGGTGATGTGGAACGACCAGGCTGCGGAGGTGCAGATGATAGACCAGTTCAACCAGTACAACATCCAGTTCCTACCAGGGACGTTCAAGGTTGAGGTTGCTAGTGCGCCAGGGCATGGACGATTCCCTGCACTACTGGTCACTTGCTTGGCTGCGGAGGTGTAAGAGGCAATGCGCTTTCTAGCGGGTCAGACAGACGTAGCAACGGCGGGTACGGCAGTAGCGTTGTCCAGTGACGGAGACATTACCCCTAGCGACCAGATACTCTGGGCACAGTTCAAGGCTGACCCCGATAATACCACCGATGTCTATGTGGGGGTAGCCGACGTGAGTGCGTCCGATGGCTTCTCCTTGGAAAACACCGATGCGACTGGGTTAATTATCGACCCTGGCAAGTACGAGCAAACAATCGCAGCGGAAGTGATATACTTTGACGCGACAACGAACGGAGAGAACGTGTGCTGGGTTCTGCTCCTAGCGAACTGAGGTGCAAGATGCCAAGTGAGAGTGCAAAGCAGCAGCGATCTATGGCAATGGCGTTGAGCATTAAACGGGGGAAGACCCCTAAGAAGAAGGCACGGAGTGCCGTGCGAAGGATGTTGAGTATGTCGGACCAGCAGTTGAGCGACTTTACCGAGGGTAGCCGCTAATGGAGGGTCAGTATGAAAGCCCCAGGCGTTCACCTAGTCGTGGACGGTGTTACTCAGATGGCCTTCGACAAGGAATACTTGGAGGCATATCTGCGCGCCCTGGTGGCTTTGGTTGGTATGACCCGTATCTGTGGCCCTCTTGTCACCACCGATGGCCGCGGCTGGCGAGGCTTCTGTATCATCGCGGAGAGCCATACAGCCGTGTACGTCCAGAGAGACCAGGTGTGGGCCGAGCTATTCTCATGCAAGTTCTTCGACACGGGGATAGCCATTCCGTTTATGGTGAATAGATTGAAGCTATCTCAGCATGTCCACCAGCGAGTAGAGAGGAGGATGCCGGATGTGGGGCAGGCAGGCTAATGTGGTAGCCTGGTGGCAGGGTAGAGCATATCGGGGCTTGCGGTGTACCCTATATCAGAGCCACAACAGCCACGCACCGGCAGAAGGATACCATGAAGTTGCAGTTAAAGGTTGAGGTGAGGGAGCAGCCTATGCCTACGCACAACGGAGGTGTACGATGATGGAGATACTTATGAAATTCTTGCCAGCGGACAAACGGGCCATGATAGAATTAGCCATGAGGATGGTGAGCAAGTTGGACACCGCAGCAGAGCGGAGGGCCGTTGCTGAATGGGGCATACGGGCCTTCCAAGACGGCAAGATTAGTGTGCCAGAGTGGAGCGAGCTTGGTGGTCGTCTCGGCATCCTGACGGGGCCACGGAGGAATGGTAATGGTGGGTAAATGAGAGACGCTTTTGCAGGATTCGTTACCTCCATTGGGGCTGCTATTCAAGACCTGACTTCAAGGGTCAGGCCCAACATCCTCGCAGCTATGGCTATTGTCGGCATACTGGGTATCGGCATTGCGAGGATTGGGCTGGAGATGGAGAACGGCGAGTTGGTTTCAGCGGCTGGTGTCGGGAGTATCGTGGCAATCGCAAATCTGGCAGGGAAAATTCTTGAGCGAGAATAGATGGCCGAACAAGCACCAGAGGAGTCCAAGAAGAAGGGTGGGAATGTTACCCTCACGGGCAGGGAACTTATCGTCCTCATTATCTTCACCCCGACGGTTTTCGTCTGGCTGTTCCTGGCGGCACGAATTATCATATCGGCAACAACGAGTGCGACCACTCTGGACAACATAGAAGGATTGCTCACGGCCCTCGCAGTGCTGACGATTCCAGTCAGCGGAGGGCTGATGAAGATATTCGAGGGCTGGGGGAATGGTAAGGATGACAAGAAGGATGATTGAGCAGATTAAAACCTGGTGGAGAACCCCCCAGGTAACTATTTGGGGGCGTACTTTCCTGCTGCCCCTACCGACGAGCCTGCCCCATATAGCATTGCCCCGCTTTGGCATGAAGCTACCTGCCATCGGGGGGCTAAAACTTGCTAACTCCAAAGTCAAGTGGATAGTGCTGGGCACGGTGATGCTGTCGGCGACTGTGGTCGGTACTGGGATGTGGCTGGCCATCAAGGATGTCGTCTCCTCCAGTTATGATTGGCCCGCCGCTGGTGCATCCTACGCCCTGGGTAGCTCTCTTGGTACGATGGGGGACAAGCTGGACAACTACGAGGACGAGACTCCCAGCCAGACGCTACAGATTAACCTTGCGGATGGAGTCCGCATATCCACCCTGACCTTCGAGAACCTGGACATGGGACGGACGGGCCTGACGGATTGTGTAGTGGTGCAACGTGGGGCTGGTACGGGCTATCTATACGTTGACGATATAGTGATGACAGGAGTGAGTGCGCCGAGCCTAGACTGGGCCAACTCGGAGATAGGCACCCTGACGATAGCGGGTTCCACCGACGGGCATACATTTGGGGCTACCATAGACAGCACCATCGCGGACCAGGTGATAGTCAGCACCCGTGGCTCTGGTACATTTGAGGCCAAGGACAGCAGCGTTGACCGCCTCATCCTGTCCCTGGCAGGGGATGCTACCGTCGGGACGCTTTCCTTTGTGGACGTTGCCTGTAGCGTGGGCGGCTGGAACATAGACTACGTCAAGGCCAGCACATTGACCCAGGATGCCACCAGTAAGTTCGGCACAGGGGACGGCATTAACACCGCCGATTATGTTTTGCAATCGACTCTCTCATACAGGTCGGCGACGGACAATATCGTAGATACGCCAATCAAGGTGCAATAATGGTCAGCCCCAACTATGTCTACCGATGCACAGTGACACGGGTGGTGGATGGGGATACTGTCGATGCGGATATAGACCTGGGTTTCCAAATAATCTACAAAGAGCGTATCAGGCTCATGGGTATCGACACCCCTGAGAGTCGTACCCGAAACAAGGTGGAAAAGGCTTTGGGCCTTGCAAGTAAGGCCAGACTCAAGGAGTTACTCAAGACAGCAGAGCCACTCAAGGGCAAGCGTGGTAAGAAGTCCATCTACCTCCAGACCAGCAAAGAGGGCAAGGGAAAGTTTGGGCGTATCCTTGGAACCCTCTGGGTCAACGGCGAGAACGTCAACGACATCCTAGTTGCCGAGAACCATGCCCGTCCTTATTTCGGCGGGAGCAAGAACGAATTGGGTGAATGGACTATGAGGGAGGGGGATACCTGGTATCGGTGGACACCAGGTGGCTATGTGGCCCTTTAAGCGCAACAGGTGGAAGCCCCCAAACGCCCCGCTAACATCCTTAGCCTTTGAAGACCAAGGAACCTGGGAGCTGTGGCAGGGGGCTGATGGATGTTAGGGAGAGGGTGGGCCGCGTAGAGGGTGGCCTAATGCTCCTCATCCCCCTGGTGTTGGCAATATTAGGGCTATTGATTGCGGGAGGTTTGTAGGCATGGGGGTACGCTCGGCAAGGCTAGATGATGTGTCCTATATTGTCGGTCTGCACCGCAAGGAGACTGACCAGTTGGGCTTTGTTCCACAGAGTTGCTACGAAAGAGAAATAGGGGGGGTGACCAACGGAACAATTCTCATATATGAGGAAAATGGTGATTCCGTAGGCTTTATCTACGCAACTCACAACCGCCACGGGACAACCAAGATTCATCAAATCGCTATGCAAGAAGATGCCCGCAGGATGCAACGTGCGAGTGATTTGGTTAGCGCGGTAGAACGTGATGTGGATTGGCTCGTTAGTTTGCGTTGTGCGGCAGACCTAGATGCGACAGATTTCTGGGAGGCCGTCGGCTTTCAGTCAATGGGGCAGGTCGGTATCAAGGAAAACGCTTGGCGACGGCATACCAAGACTGGCCTACCAACAAGGAGGGGGCGCAAGATGTTGTCATTCCAGAAGATTGTTGGTGGTTTATGGAGAACATCCCCCAGTGATTCGGAGCTACTGATTGCGGAGGGTCTGAGGTAAACCCTTGCCGGGGGTGCTACATTAGCGTGACGGGCTTGTATGGGCCATTTGAGGGTATTACAGATGCCCTGGGCCAGGACCAGATGAGGAAATGGAAACGGAGGGATCGTGATGAACTGCTCATACCTGAGCGTGTAGAGGCAGGGATAATTGCTCTGGATGGGGTCTATAGGTCCTAGTGGAGAATGTCTCCCAGGGTACAATGTCATCGTATCGCCTGATGACCCACCGCTGGAACTTCTTGAGCTTAGGGTCTAGATTATCGTAGACCATTGGGAACGGTTTACATCCAGCATCCTTGAGGAGTTGATACCGATAGAGGATTTCCTCCATTGTCTCTCCCGGTTTATAGCCAATGAGCATATAAACCATAAGATGGGACGCGGGGATCCCCGCGTCCTTGAGCATCTCTAATCCCCGAAAGAAAATCTTCTCTTGACCCAAGTTGTCCCACGCCGTATACAAACGGCGAGTTTGGAATTGGTCATCGGAATACTGAAGCGTTGCTAGTGCAGCAGCGGCCTCGGGGTACACTAGGCGTATATTGATGCCTTGGTTAAAGCTGACCTTAAAGCCCCCCTCGTGGATTTCGTTGAGTCGGGCTTGCCAATCATCCTTGGGTTGCCCAAAGAAATCGTTGTCAAGTAAAACAACGCATCGGGGCGTATCTGTGCGCCAGATATCGTATATCGTTTTCAACGCTCGGGGCTTGCCCTCCTTCTTAGGGACAACGCAGAACCCACAGTTAAGACGACAGCCTCTTTGAGTGAAGCCAATACTAAACGGATACTCTGGATATATTGAGTAGTCATAATGCTCATATTCCTCAACGCCTAGATAACTCTCAACTGTCACAAAGTCGCCTGTCCCTGTCCCCCCAATAATGGCATCTGGGTATGCCGCCTTCAGTCGCGCAACCACCTTACTGCTCCAGCCGAAGATGGATGACCCGTACACGACATCATACGCGCCCTCCATCATTGAGGGGGATGGGGTGCGCGCTAGGGAAACCTCATCGCCGTTGGCCTTGTGCCAGTGTGCCAGCTTCATAAGGGCAAGATTTGGTAGCTTGCCATCAAGATGGGTGAGCCGAATTTTCTTCATCCTAACTCCTCCACTTCTATGATTATGTTGCCCTTCTCGTCCATCTCATGCCAGTATCATTGGCATGGGAATTGCACCCAGCCTCTTTGATGCCAGCTTCAGGTAGTCCTCGCTCAAGTCTATCCCTATGCTCTTACGCCCCAGCCTCTGTGCTACGGCTAACGTAGTACCAGACCCAGCGAATGGGTCTAGGACAACCCCGTCCTGCGGACACCCTGCCATGATACATGGCTCGACCAGCTTCTCGGGGAAGGTGGCAAAGTGGGCTTCGGGATAGGGTTGAGTGGCTATCTCCCAGACGGAGCGTTTGTTGCGACCCCCTTCGGGCGGGGCTAGTGATGGCATCGTGAACCCATCCCCCCTCGATGCCATTGCTTCCGTGTCTCCATACCGTGACGGGTGGCCCATCCTTTTACGCTCTTCGGTTGACCCTCTCCCATCAGCAGGGGTTATGGACGGTTCCCTTATCGCATCGGCATCGTAGTAGTATCTCGGACTCTTAGTCAGAAGGAACACATACTCATGCGCCTTGGTTGGCCGGTCTGTGACGCTCTCTGGCATGGGGTTCGGCTTGCTCCAGATGATGTCGGAGCGGAGATACCAACCGTCTGCCTGGAGCGCAAAGGCTACACGCCAGGGGATGCCCACAAGGTCTTTGGGCTTGAGGCCTGAATGCATAGAAGAATCACCTTTCTGCACTCGCTCGGTTTCTCCATATGGACGAACTATCTGACCTCCCGTGCCATTCCGATTACGCCCTGGCTGTGAGTGGGTATAGCTGTCCCCGAGGTTCAACCATACAGTCCCCGTTGGCTTCAGTACACGCCAGACCTCCCTGAACACCTCGACCATGTTGGCACAGTATGC
>Ga0209434_1000473_pt1 | contig 19370 bp, 23 predicted proteins | sample ETNvirnome_2_300_FD_184068 | JGI IMG/M metagenome (GOLD analysis project Ga0209434, IMG submission 184068) | Marine viral communities from the Pacific Ocean - ETNP_2_300 (SPAdes) (version 2) | ecosystem: Environmental > Aquatic > Marine > Oceanic | place: Pacific Ocean | collected 2013-06-22
ACAGCATCCTCTCCAAAGATCTCCAAAAATTCAGGACATTTTAATGTCAGCATAAAATTCCCTGTTGCCGGTATTTCAAAAAATCTATTTCTAAACTGATATTTTTTATCATAGAAAGAACATCCTCCGCTGGCCCATGGCAAATCTAAATTTATTTTAGATTGAGCATAAGCCTCCCTTTGTTCTGCATGACTTTTGCATTGTATAACACTTATATTTTTGTGTAATTTTTTCTTAAAACTGATACCATGGGCAACAACTTTTTTAATATTTTTTAAAGAATTAATATATATGCACCTATCGTCTTTAGTAGGAGATACCTTCTTGTCTATGGTCCCCGCAAAACTAATATTATATTTTTTTTGTTGTACACATTTAAAATACTGATTAGGATAAAAGCCAAAAGGTATAAAATAAGAATCTATATTATTTTTCTTTAAATATTCACAGAATTTACGCATGGTAGAAAAAATAATTGTAAATTGCTTCCATATATCCAACCAATCAGTATATGGAAACCTACTGCTAACTCCATGATAAAAAGTAATAGGAATTTTTTTAGAATGAATATAGTCCATAACGATTGGATTATATTTTACATACCATGGACTTAAGAACCATATTAAATCAGGATTGCATTCCTTAATCTCTTTTATGGAAATAGAATTGACATCTCTTTTATGTTTTTTCTTTAAGAAAAAAACATCATGACCAAATTTCCTCATTATTTTTCCATATTGCTTCCTTCTCTGGAAATAATCTTTGTAAATATATAATATTTTCATATTCTTATCTCCATTTCGAAGATTTTGTCCAAAAACTAGTATCTAGCCAATCTGTTCCAACATTAATAAAACTTCTTATTCGATTTGAATACTCATAATCAATAGTTCCTATTTTTTTTGATTCTTTTTCTATATTTTCTAGAATATTATCTATATTTTTTTTATCCCATTTTATTGATCCGGGTATATTTCCATTATAAAAAGATCTCCTACCCATCAACCCCATTTCTATAACTTGACTGGGAAGACCATCATGAGAAGTGAACCTAAATCCACAAAAACATTTCTTATAAACTTCAATAAGTTTTCTTCTTCTATACTGGTCGCTCTCTATAATATTAATTTTATATTTACATTTTTTTTTAATTTTCTTTATAATATCTCCACCATATTTCTTATGATATTTATTCCTTTTTACCTCAGGGATATATGTATATATCTCATTCCCCATCAAACAAGGTTCGAAACGAGTCATATCTACTCCTACTATCGGAATAAATTTATATTTTATCCCGTATTTTTTTAAGTCATCAGCAATATATGAAGAGATAGCTACATGATAAATATTTTTTCTTTTTGCAATTTTATTTAATCTTTTCACCATTCTTTCTCTAATAATATCACTACCTCTCCATATAATTAAACCAAATGATTCATGTTTTGCTAATCTTCCATAAGACCATAAACTATAAAATAATGCTGGTTTTTTAGGATCAGTATATCTTTTCAAAGAATGTTTTTTTAGAAAATAACTAAAAATATTTTTTTGAGACCTATTCAACATTTTACACTGTTTAATTATCATATAAATATTACTCCCTAGTTGGCAATAACAAATCTTCTTTCTTGCCCCAGGAAAACCATCCTGGGAAATCTGCTTTTCCTAAATTTCTGTTTTTCTTTTTACCTTTCCCTGGTTTCCAAGGACCAAAAACCCCTACTCTAGAAGCTTCACTTAAAACAGATGCCCACCATGCGAATGTACTATTTTTAAACATAATTTTATCAAATGATCTAATAAAATTAAAATCATCTATCATATTTTTACTATGATGTAAAATGGGGTCAAATTCTTTTAAACTATCTACAAGAGCATTCATATACTCAATAGATTTTTTTGGAGATATAAATCCAGTAGGATTACTAGCATATTCTATCTTAACCTTTTCGTGTAGTTTTTTAATATCTTTTTTCGTTATATAATCCCATTTTTCAGAATCAGTCACTATAAATAATCTTTTAAATTTAAAATTAGAAGAAATAATATTCCTGTAAACCTCTGGCTTAAGAAAGTTTTTATAGTGAGTTTCCCACACTAATCTATTGTATAATCTAAAATGCAAAACTAGATCTTGAGAATTACTTTGTTTAACATATGGAAACCATGAGCGAATCCTATCTAGGTGAGGTTTATACAAACGATAATCTTCAAAATAGAACATAAAAGAATAAAAATTAAAATTATGATTTTTATATTCTGGGGTAAACCATTTGATATGGTCTTTATCGTACTTTTTAGCCTTTAGATTACTATCAGCCTTAAATTTTACTGTTTTGAGATTTTTATTATAAGAATAATGTTGTTTTTTAATACCAAGACCACGAATAGCATCGTGAGAATAATTTAAATTGTGGTATTCCGACAAAAGTCTACCAAAACAATATTGGAATAAATTATTTCCAAAACCTTTGGAAAACTTCATTTTAAGCGTACCTCTATCCATATCTACTCCTTTAAAAATCTTGTGTTAATTTCATTTATACATTTTTTTCTTATCTGATATTTTTTTTCACACAATTTAGTATTTTTTTTATTAAAAACAGTATCTTTGTGTCTTTTTTTAGATACTTGTTTTGAGTGCCATCTGTAATAAGCCACAATTTCTTTGAGGTAAAAACTTTTTATTTTAGGATCGTCTTCGCCCTTTTTACCAAAAAGTCTTAACCACATTTCTCTGTCTACTTTGCATCTTAAATCTTCGTCATATAAACCATATTCTTTATATACTTCTCGTGAGGCCATCACTGTCTGAGAATGGATATTATAAATATTATTACTATTGTGTCTTCTGGGCCATTTTTTATTTGAAATCTTAACAGACTTTAACTTATAAACATCATTCAATGTCATTCCCTTAAACCATATAGCATCTGCATAAACAAAAGGAACATTATTCTTTAAAATAGCTTTAACTCTAACTTCTAAAGAATTTTTTGTTAGCATGTCATCAGCATCCAAGGTAACAATATATTTTCCCTTTGAAATACTTATACCAAGATTTTTAGCATGTCCTATCCCCCTGTTCTTATTAACCTTAATAATTTTTATTCTTTTATCTTTAAAACTTTTTGCTATTTTATACGAATTGTCTTCAGAACAATCATCTACAATTATAAATTCGAAATTATCATATGTTTGATTAAGAACAGACTTTATACAATCTCCAATAAACCGTTCATAGTTATATAAATTAGTTGTTATCGTAATTAGAGGATCATCCATAATTTAAACCAATTCTAACTTATTTTTAATTTTTTCATATCTCGATTTATCTTCAAAAAAATTAAAAATATATATTATTTTATTTCTAACTACTTTAGGCTTCAAAAAAGGAAGGTGAGGTCTGGTCCATCTTGATATTTTTTCTTTATTTATATTACAGTGAAAGGACTCTCCCCTCCATTTATACGGAAAACTTAAAATTGCCCAATTTGCTATTCTAGGAACTTCTTTAAAAGCTTTATATTGTTTTCCCTTTAAGTGTTCCCAAACCTGTAACGCTATAAAAATATCATATTGTTTCTTCTTAATCGGCCATGGAATATTTAAAGCATTCCAATCATAGACTGGACCCATTGTTGAATTTTTATCCATCGTGTCTCCACCTACCACAATGTTTCTATTACAACCCCCTAATTCTAAAGAATTTTTTGGTTTAATTATTTCTAAACATTTAATAACTATTCTTAAATATTCCCATCGATGTTTTTGCCCCACTTCTTTACAATTATCCTTGGTTAGATATTTCATAATCAAATATATCTCCATATATCTCTTTAACTTGATCAATAACTCTTATATCCTCTCTTATAATAACCTTATATCCCTTTTCCGCAATTTTTACAGCAAACAACAACTGTTGGGATTCTTCTATTATGATAGTTCCTTTTTTATAAGTTATTGAATCAAAAACCATAGATTCTGACTTATCTTTATCTTCAAGAAATTTTTCTACCTGAAAATCTAAGTGTTTTTTGTTTGTTTCCATAACAGACCTTACTATTATAGGATCTATCCCTATTTGATTTCCGTAATAGACTAATGCTCTCGTATCTCTTGGAAAACAAGGTCCTCCGTAACCAAAACCATAATTAAAATATTTTGTATTTATCCTACTGTCTCCACCTATAGCTTTTAGAATAGGCTCTGGATCCACTCCAGATTGTATAGCGATCTCTCCTAACATATTTGCATATGTTATTTTTGTGGTAAGAAAACAATTAAGTCCAACTTTTGTTATTTCTGCACTTAATCTATCCATCTTGTGAACAGGAGGGTCATTAGAACAAATTCTTTTATATATTTCTTCTATCCTGTTCCCACTTTCTTGACTTCCCTCTCCTATTACAACTAGATCTGGACATTCCTGATTTTGTAAAATAGTTCCCTGAGCTACCCACTCAGGATTAAAACTAACAATATAATTTAATTCTTTAATCCTATTTTGAATTTCATTAGAATAACCAGGACAAACATTACTACAAATAACTAAGTCTTTAGTCTCTCTCATTTTTCCTAGTTCGACTAGACTTCTTAAAAAACTTTCTACTTGAGAATGATCATACTTTCCACTTGGAAGAGATTCTGTTCTTAATGTAACAAAAATAATATCAGCACCACAAATAGCTTCTTTCAAACAACTTGTAGCTACAAAATACCGAGAATCTCTAAGGTATTTATTAACTTTAGGTTCTGGAGATAAAAAAGTTTTAGAATTTATACTCTTTATGTAATCTTCTTTTATGTCTATTCCAACGACATCATATCCACCTCTTTCCAACGTCAAAGCAAAGCATAGACCTAGTCTACCAATACCGACTACAACCACCTTATTTGTTCCCATTTTTTTTCCTTTTATTTACTTGTTTTAATATCCAATCATACGTCTTTTTAAGTCCATCTTCTAAAGAATATGTTGGTTCCCATCCTAATTTCTTATATATTAATTTATTATCTGAATTTCTTCCCTTGACTCCTAACGGTCCATCTATATGTTTTAAAGAAATATTTTTTCCAGATATTTCTGCTATGTCATAAGCCAGTTTGTTTATCGTAACCATTTCTTCAGAACCGATATTAACAGGTCCATAAAAATCTTCACAATCCATCAGTTTTCTTATTCCATCAAGACATTCATCTATGTATAGAAATGAACGAGTTTGTTCTCCGCTCCCCCATATTTCAATAGTATCTGTCTCAGCGGCATAGGAGACCTTCCTACATAAGGCAGCAGGAGCTTTCTCCCTTCCTCCCTGCCAAGTCCCCTCTGGTCCAAAAATGTTGTGGAAACGGGCTATTTTTATTTCTAAATTATAATTTTTTTGATACGCTAAAAATAAAATTTCACTAAATATTTTTTCCCAGCCATAAACGCTATCGGGACTAGCAGGATAAGCAGAATCTTCAGAACAAATAGGATTATCAGGATCTTCTTGATTATACTCCGGATAGATACAAGCACTCGAACTATAAAACAATTTTTTTACTTTATATTTAATACACGCTTCAGCAGTATTTATATTTATAAGAGCATTGTTATGTATTATATCTGCATCATGTTCTCCAGTAAATACAAACCCCGCTCCACCCATATCAGCAGCCAATTGATAAACTTCATCATAAATAACATTATAAATATATTTGTAAATATTCATATCTCTTAAATCTAAAATCGTAAATTCATCTGCATCAGTTTTTGAAAACTCTGGATATTTTACGTCTACTCCTTTAACCCAGAAACCTTCCTTTTTTAATCTTTTAACAAGATGATGACCTATGAACCCCCCTGCTCCCTGCACTAGTGCTTTTTTCATTTTCTCTCTCCTTTTCTATATTTCTCATATTGATCATCAAGATAGAACTCAATAGATCTTCTTAATAATTCAGAAAAAGTTATTCCCTTTTTTACAGCCATTTTAGAAACTTCTTTATATTGGGATTTACTCACAAAAGCATTTATTCTTTGCATTTTAGTTTTTTTTGTTTTCATAACCTTCCTCACTCAATTTTATGTATACATAACTATTACTCATATATGGAAAAAATCCTTTTTTTATTTATTTACAAAAAAAAATCGCAAAATATAAAAATATTTTACGATTTAAAACTAACATTATTTATGATATCTAATCTTCTACTTCGTCTATTTTCTCTTGTATTTTATCATACTGTTCAGACACCCACAACTTTCTATTATCCCATCCATATTTTTCATAAGAAGTATCTCTTAATATCTTATCTACTATTTTGTTTTTTAACCTAACCCTATTAAGACATTTTTGGATAAAAGGCATTCTTCTAGGGATAGCTCTCAATCCATCAAGATATAAAATAGATAGATCTGAAGAAACATTAAAAATATCATAAAATTCTCTTTTAATAAAAAAAGAATCCTGAAAAGTACATAAAAGTCTATAACCTTTGAATTCAAATAAATTCACCATAATTTTTAAACTTTGTTGAATATTTCTTTTTGCAAAACGATTTGAAATTCTTTCATGATAAGGGTGAAGCATTTGCCCTCCCTCTATACAAATAACTTTGGGAAGATATTTCTTAAAAGTATTAAAAACCTGTAAATCACGACCATCCACATCAATAGAACAAAAATCTATTTCATTATTTTTTAAAAAAGAATTCATAATATCATCAAAAAATTCTCCGGGAGAAGATATCTTATGAGATATTGTTTTATGAAGACACTCAATTCTGTTATGTTTTTTATAATTTTTTGATAATTTTTTAAATCTTTTTTTATCGCTTTCTATAAAAATCCCTCCCCATCCATTGTCAAACAAATTTCTTGTGTTGCTTTCTTTTATGCCATCCCACGCCCCGAATTCTACAAAAAAACCTTTCTTAACTCCTATCTTTTTAAATATGAATTCTATAATCCCATCATTACCTATTGTACTATAAATTGTCTTTCTATGTTTCAATAAATTTTCCACATCATTTCTCCAAAAATCTAGTATTTTCTTTAGTTATTCCATATTTTTTTCTCATCTTATAAGCTTTTTCTGATTTTTTTATAACCATATTATCAAGAGCTTTGTTTCTTTTCCTTTTTCTCCACATAGAATTTCTATGATAACGATAATAAGCAACAGGTTTATTAATATAATGAGAAGGGACTTGAGGATTCTTCAAACCATCTTTTCCAAAAAGCCTCCACCACATTTCTCTGTCTGATCTAGATCTAAGATTTTCATCAAATAAACCATAGGTTTTAAAAACATCCCTATGTATCATAATCGTTTGTGCGTGGATATTAGATAAACCTTGAGAATTATCATAGATAGCAATTGATGTTCTTTGTTTTTTTATTTTATATGGATTTAACTTATAGCAATTTTTTAATGTTATATCATTTTTTACCATAATGGCATCAGCGTAAATAAAAGAAACATTTTTTTTGATAGATCCTATCCTAATTTCTAATGAATCCTTTGTCATCATGTCGTCTGCGTCTAAAGTAACGATATACCTACCCTTGGACCTAATTATCCCTTCATTTTTAGCTTTTGAATAACCATAATTCTTATCTAACTTAATTACCTTAACTCTGTTATCTTTTTTTTCAAAATTCTTTGCCCTTTTATAAGAATTATCTTTAGAGCAATCATCTACAATTATTAATTCAAAATTTTTATATGTTTGATTGAGAATAGATTTTATACAATATCTGATAAATTTTTCATAATTATATAAAGGAACGATAATACTTATTAACATTATAACTCAATTTACCTAAAAGACCTATTATTGTTATATTTCATAAATTTCTTCTTATCCACCTTAATTATGTTTTTAAAAAATTTATCCCTACTACTGTTGAAAACATTATCTTCCTTTTTAATAAGACAGGCCCCCATAAAAGTTTTTTCAGGATAACCAATTAACCTATTATTAATTTCTATTACTTTATAATTATTCAATTTCGACAATGTAGAGAAAAATTTATCAGAATAACAAATTCTAGAATGATCAACATGTTTTCTGACTCCAGGAACGACATGAATAATAATAGCACCTACTTTGGCAGCATCGTGTATATTTTTAAAACATTCATATTGATATTTTCTAGGCCAAATATGTTCGGTTGTACCATAATTTAAAACAACATCAAATTTATTTATTAATTTATCTGGAATTGGTTTCCTTAGATCAAGATAAGTAGAAGCAAAACATTTAATTTTGTCTACAGAAACACATTTGAACCCTAAAAATTTAAAAAACGATTTAGCAGAATACTTTTTTTCCCCTTCCTGTTTCACTTTTTTTTTCAAAGGAGCATATTTTAACTCTTGACAACCTAATTCTAGAAGATGTTTCCCCTTATAATCTCCATTTAAAAGAGAAACAAAATGCTTCTCAGTAAATTTCCATTCTATTCTGTTTAATCCCATAATTTTTCCTTTAACTATTTCCCCACTGTATTATTCTCGATAAATATTCATTAAAATCTTAACTATTCTATCAGAAGCTTTTCCGTCCCAGAAATAAGGTCTTGTATTCTTACGAATCTTTTTACAAATATCTACATAAACATTTGCTATAGATTTTGTTTCTGTTCCAGCTAAAATATTTGTCCCTTCATTTATAGTAATAGGTCTTTCCGTATTGTTTCTAGCAGTTATGCATGGAACACCAAAAATTGTAGTTTCTTCCTGTATCCCCCCAGAGTCAGTAATAACAACTTTGGAATGAGAAAGTAATTTAAGAAAATCCAAGTACCCCATAGGTTCTACTATTTTAAGATTAAATAATTTATCTTTTAAACCTATTTCTTCTATTGTCTCAAAAGTACGAGGATGAGCTGGAAAAATAACTTTAATATTTTTTTGTATTTCTACAACAGCATTTATTATTTTTATAAAATCCTTTTTTGTATCTACATTAGAGGGTCTATGTAAAGTTAATACAACATACTCTTTATGAAACAATTTCAATTTTTCTAAAATCTTTGACTTTTCTGCTTTTACTCTGTTGTATTCAAGAGTGTCTATCATAACATTCCCCACCAAATGAATTTTTTTATGACAGATTCCTTCTCTTTTTAAATTGTCAACTCCACTTTTTTCAGTAGCAAAAAGGACATCACTAACAGAATCTGTAATAATGCGATTTATTTCTTCTGGCATACCACGATCAAAACTTCTTAATCCAGCTTCAACATGAGCTACTTTAATCCCCATCTTTACAGCCGCTAGTGCAGAAGCAACAGTAGAATTAACATCTCCTACTACCACAACTAAATCTGGAGCAGTTTCAATAAAAGCTTTTTCCAATCTCTTCATTATTTCAGATATTTGCAAAACGGGAGAAAGAGAACCTACATTCAAATTAATATCTGGAGGAGGAATCTCTAAATCTTCCATAAAACTCTGATTCATATTATAAGAATAATGTTGACCAGTATGAATAAATATTGTTTTTATTTTATCTCTCTTTTGACACGCCCTAAGAATACTAGATATTTTAACTAAGTTAGGTCTTGTACCAGCAATGACGGCTATTTTAAGAGGATTTACCATATTTACTTCTCCCAGAATTCTGTATACAACCATTTATCTCCTACATCAATAAATTTTCTTACCTTATCACTGTATTTATTATCGATAGTTCCTATTTTTTTAGCTTCTTTTTCTATATTTTCTAGAATACCATCTATATTATTCTTATCCCATTTGATACTACCGGGAATGTTACCATTGTAGAAAGACCTTCTTCCCATCAACCCCATCTCGATAACTTGATTAGGAAGACCATCATGAGAAGTAAATCTAAAACCACAGAAACATCTTTCATAAATTTTAATTAAATTCTTTCTACTATAATGCTTAAAAGACCTGGATATATTTATTTTATACTTACATTTTTTTTGTATAAGCTCTACATATTTACTTCCATATCTTTTAAAATATTTAGGATTGTGGTCGGGGAGATAAGCATATATCTCATTTCCCAAAGGATACAAATTAAAATCTTTAATATTAGTAGTAACAATGGGAATAAATTTATACTTTATCCCGTATTTTTTTAAATCATTAGCAATATATGAAGAAATTGCAATATGTTTTATATTCTTTTTTTTCTTAAGACGATATAAAATATGTTTATTTTTAACAATATCTGTTCCCCTCCATATTATTACAGATAAAGATTTATGTTTTTCTACATTTCTAGTTGCCCATAATCCATAAAAAAAAGAAGGACTTCTTCTGTCATAATATGGTTTTAAATAATATTTGTTCATAAAGCCATTCGTGGCGATATTAGACAAAACAATATTAAGTTTACATTGTTTAATACGCATATAACTTTATGATTCAATAATTTTAAACATTTTTTTAAATCTATGTAAAAAAGTGTGTTTTTGATGAACTTCTTTATAAGATCTCTCTGCCATTTTTTTTCTTTTATTCTTGTCCTTCAAATATCTACTTACTTCTTCTTTTAAAGACTCTACATTATCTTCATAATATCCCACCATATCTTCATTAAAAATTTCCAAAAAATCTGAACACTTACCTGTTAATAAAAAATTTCCTGTAGCGGGAACCTCAAAAAATCTATTTTTGAAATGATACATATTCATATAAAACTTACTTTTACAATCTATAGATGGAATATCTAAATTAATTTTTGTTTTACCATACACTTTTCGTTGTATTTCATGACCTTTATAACTCTTAACCTTTATTCCTTTCAATCTTTTACCAAGAGTCTCGCCATAGATGCCAAGTTTTTTTATACCCTTTAAACTTTGAATAAAAATAGCTCTTTTATCCTCAGAAGGATTAACTCTTCTAAGAGCACTTCCCATAAAAGAAACATCATATTTTTTAGGGGAAGATATAGTCCTATAATATTGACTAGGATAAAAAGCCAAAGGTACATAATAAGCATTTAGTCCTTTTTTTTGTAAAAATTTAGAAAAACCCTTATGCTGAATAAAAAGAAAATCTATTTTTTTCCAAGTGTCCATTTGTTCCGAATAAGGAATTTCTGGGTCAAAGGTAGCATACAGAGCGATGGGTATTTTTTTTGATTTAATATAACAAATAGCATCATCAGAAAGTACTTTATATGTAATATAATATGGAGTATAAATAAAAACCAAATCTGGTTTATATTTTTGAATATGCTCTCTTTTTACTTGATTTTTTATTCTTTTTTCTAATATCCTTAAATATTTTACTTTATGACCGCACTTTTCCATCATGGTTCCATAGAGTTTTCGTCTTCCCTTGTAATCCCTGTATATATAAAGAATTCTCATTTTAAATCTTTTTGTTAAAAATAACAACTATCATTTTTTCATAGGCCGAAGTAAAACTAGTCTTAAGTTTAAAATCCTTGAAAGAGACATCTATATCTTTTAAACTATCACACAACACTACCTCGTATTTAGAAGGTCTATTAACCCACTCTTGTTTTTTCTTTTTACTCTTTTTTAAAATATGATCTACTTCTAAAATAAGACAACCTCCCGGTACTAATATTCTGTTTATTTCTTTTGATAGTTTAACCAAATCCCATGCATGATCTATACAATTGCAATAAACAGTGTCAAAATGCTCATCATCAAATTCAATATTATGAAAATCTCCCTTAAGAACATAAGGATTATTTTGACCAGGATTTAAGTCAATGCCTATAGCATCAAATCCACAATTTCTAAAAGCAACAACTTCCTCCCCCAGTCTCGCTCCCAGACACAAAACCTTTTCTCTAAATACATATTTTTTAAATTTAGATATTCTTTTGGTAAAAGATCTTACGTTCTTATCAAAGTAATCTGGCATAAATTTCGCTATTTTTTTTCTCTGTCCAATTTTTAACTTTAAAGATTGATGTGTAAGATATTCTTTGTAGTCTTTATATTTTCTTTTGTATATTGCCATTTGTTAATTTATCTATCTCTATCTATATAATAAAGCATCGGATTTCCTATATTAATACTATGAACTTATCATTTCAAAATATTTTCTTTTCCATTTCTTTCCCTTGTTATACAATTTACGACCATGAATGACCCTCGCTTTAATATTCTTATGTGTTTTCTCTCTTTTTCGAACATGTTGAAGATTATATTCTATAGGTAACGTATATATTTTTAAATCACTATTCCATAAAGCTACCCTCAACGAGTATTGATCATTGGTTATTTTAAATTCTTTTTTGTACCTATAATATAATTCTTGCCACAGCTTTGTAAATTTTTCAAATCGTTCTGTCTTTTTAAAAAACATCACACCACTATTAAACTCACAAAAACTATAAGGAATTTCAGGATATTCCTTAACCAACTCATTCACTTCCTTCGATACCCTATTAACGCAATGGCATAAAGCAATATCAGATTTGGATAATATTTTAAAATCTTCAGAAATATCACACATTATTTGCGTATCCGAATCTAAATACAAACTATATTCATACGGAGATTTCCATAAATAATTAAATTTAAATTGTCTTTCATTAAGATTGTTAGAGATCTTAATAAAGTTATCAATATATTTTAATTCAACAGGTTTATTGCTAAATAATGTTATTGGTAATTCCTTACAATATCTTTTTACATGTCTAGCTGAATAAACCGCTTCTTTTACCCATGGATTGTTAGCAGCCACATATATAACTCCTTTATTGGTAATCACTATTTCTCCCTTCAAAATACCTTATACTTTTAAAAACTTTTTCCATTCTTCATAGACAACACGTTCATAATTTGTCCCATTAATTTTATTAAATATTTTTGCAAGTTTTTTAGAAGCATTTGAAAACCCATACTCTTTATAAAAATTACTAGCAACTTTAGAAGAATCTATATCTGAGACTTCCACCATCGCATTTCTCAAACTTATCTCATAGTCGTTTTGTTTTCCTTCTACAAATTCTTTAATAGAAGGGGCCTCAAAAAATTTACCATTTTCATCGTTTACATATTTCCAACCTCCGTAAATAGAGGAATTAACAACAACTGGTCTTCCTCTTATAAAAGCTTCCGTGAGTAATCTAGGACTAGCATCTGCTGTATTTGGGTATAAAATAAATTTAGAACTTAACATAATAGCACAGACTTCTTTGGTGGAATATTTTTTATTTATGATTTTAATATTTTTTATCTTTTTCCATTCTTTTTGCATTTTTTTATAAGCTTCATGAAAAATGCCTCCATACTTGTTTTTCACCTCTTTTGTTCTGTAGTTAACTACCAATCCCTTAAGACCTAAATCTCCTGCAACCTTATCTATAAGAGGCAAAAGATATAATCCTTTATTTCTTATTCCATGGGTATTATTAATAGTAAAATATACAAAATCATATTGTTTTTCCTTCCAACCTGCCATTCTATATTTGACAGGACTAATAAGCTTGTCACAAAAATCTGACTCAGAAAAAAGAAAAGTTTTTAATTCCTTAGGAAAGATACTTGTATCTCTAAATGGATGACAAATAGCTTTTATGTTTTTAGACCATTTTAATTTTCTTTCTTTAAAACAGTAAGTACATACGACACAAATTGAGTTTTTAGTTATTTTTTTATCCTGATTTTTTTTATCTAGAGGTTTTCTTAATATCATATTAGATATTTTTTTTATTTTTCCATTTTCGACAGCAACTAGATTTTTAAAACTTGTTGGTTTTACAATCATTTATTTCTCTTTATAAAAGAAATTACTAACATCTTTCTTAGTACATTTTCCTACTCTATACTTATCTCTAGAATTTTCTTTTTTTCTCGGCTCATTAATTTTATCGGTCATATTTAATCTTTTATATAATTTTTTATCCTTTCTTTCTAGACTAGATCTTCTAAGCATTCTCATATGCAAACAACGAAGAAAACAATTTTCCCAATTTAAACTTTTGAACGAATGCTTTCCCTCTAACTTACTAATATATTTATTAGAAGAAAATCTTCCCTTTCTCCCAAAAAGACAAACAACCTTTAATTTATTTTTCTTCCAAAATTTTCTAGTTTGACAATGAGAGAAAGCTTGGACATCATCACTCTTCCAAGATTTCAACATTTTAAAATTCCACAGTTTATTAGGGTCTTTGCTTGGTGGACCAAGATATCCTTCTGCTATTCTTTTACTTTCATCAAATCTGACAACATGAAGGAACATTCCTCTTATTCTCCACACATTTTCATATGTAGAAAGTTTTATACCATCTCTCAACAAGGATAAACCTTTGGGGTCATATAATTCATCACCATCAACACCAAAAACCCATGAATCTGTTCCAGCATATTTTTCTACAAATCTATGAGATTTTTTTATATTTGATAAATGATAAATTTTTATTTTATCCCACTTTTTTACACATTCCCCAACTATAGAAGAAGTCTCATCAATAGAATTATTATCCAAAACTTTTATTTCATCACAAAAATCAATAATATTTGTCAAAACCTGTTTTATAAAAATATCTTCATTTTGAACTAGAACTATTCCAATTATTTTAGCAGCCATAGTTATATCTTACCTGTTCCTATCAAATAAGACAAATCATCATAATGATTTTTTCCCCTCACGTTTAGTCCCCCTTTTTGTAATTTCTTTACTAATTTGTTGTGTCTTTTTCTATTTATTTCTTTCGACTTTAAAAATTTGGGAATATGCCATTCACAATATAATTTATTTATATATTTAATTGCTCCAGTCTTTATCATATACTCAAGAACATCATATTCTTTTCCCTCTATGTCCATTTTTAGAACTATATAATCATCTTTTTTAAATCTTTCTATTATGTATTCAGAAAAATTAATGGTATTAACATATATAAAAATATTTTTATTTATATTGGCAGTTTCTTTCTTTTTAAGAAGAGTCGAACCTGTTCCTATTTCTGTCCCCTTCCCCTTATACCCACCTTCTTCCTTACAATAACAAATATAAAATTTAACTTTATTTTTATTAGCCGTACTTACTGCTGAATTTATGATAGTAACATTAGGGTTTTTACTAAATTTCTTTGAAGCTTTTTTATATAATTTGGGAACAGGTTCAAAACCTATATATGTATCAAAATTAGAAAAAAAAGGAATAACCTTTTCTAAAAGTTCTCCATTATAAGTACCAATATCTATATAATATCTCATATCATTTATTTCTTATCTTTCTTTTTCCTATTTTTATCATATTTTTTTAAAACTTCATTATTATCTTTTAATAATTTTACTAGTCTATTTCTCTTTTTTCTCCTTTTAGCTACTTCTCTTCTGTCTACTTCCTTATTACGATATTCTTTCTCTTCCCATTTGCTTGCACTCCCTAAATTATATTCAACTAATTTTTTATTCATTTTTATACCCATAATAAAAGCGTCTTCTATAACTTTTATCATTTTAAACATCATATCGGGATTTTTATCATGTAATTCCATCACACATAAATCATAAAGTTCTCTCAAAAGCTCACAAATAGTTCTGTGTGGATGAGGTCCTTTCGCTCCTTTGTGCGAATCCATCAATTCACTAAAAACCATAACATTCTCCTTAATTTAAAAATACTATCTACTTAATATTCGTTCAAAATATTTCATATACCTTTTAGCAATATTATTAATATACAAATCTTCTCTTAACGGAACCATCGGAGTTTTTTTTAATCTTATCATAACTTCAGCAGCCTCCTTATAATTGATAGGAGGGGGAGAATATAAATTACAAAGCTTAAAATTCCACTGTTTATCACTTATTCCAATACCAGCATCTTTCCCAAGTTCTTCGTGCCCACCAGATTTAGTATATATGACTGGACAACCAGCAACAATAGCTTCCACCATAGAATTTGGACACCAATCAAGCCAACTAAAATGAAGACTAGCTATTGCCCCCGACAAATGTTTTTTTAATTTACCTATTTTTTGCCATCCAACATATTTTATTCTAGGATGCTTTATTTTTTTATCCTTAACTTTTCCTGTAATAATCAAATTAGAATCTATTCCCATTTCTGTTGCTAATAAAAATGTTTTTATTATATCTTTTAATCTCTTATGAGGTCTCCATTTACAATTAGCTAAAAAAAAGTTATCTATGTCTCTTGGTAAAAATTCACAAGGATCAGCAGCGTTTGGGATAATAACACTATTTTTATTCCTAATATTTAAAAATCTCTCAAAAGCGTCCTTGCAAAATCTCCCTTGATAAATTAGACCATGACTTTGTTTTATGGATTTTTTTATTTGTTTGTTCTTTGATTTATGATCCCACTTCATATTCATAATGAGACCATCTAGCCTCAAAATAACAATTTTAGCACCATCGGGAACTTTCATATTTGGGAGATTTAAATATATATCTGGCTTTTTATCAACAATAGAAATACCATTTTTTCTAAATTCTTTAGCCATTCTTATAAGAAATTTATGTTTTCCAGAATTAGCATCTTTTTGATTAACATTTACACTAAATCCAACTTTCAATTTTACTACTTTCCTAAAAACAATAAACCAGATAAATCTTTTTTTCTACAATTAATTTTATTTAAAACAATTTTTTGTAGTTTATTATTAACTTTCATTTTTTCTTTGGATCTATGCATCTGTTTTTTATGTCTTCTATACATAACAACAAAATCATCAACTGTTCCTATTTTAAAATGATGATGCCATACTCTAGCAAAAAATTCCCTATCACTTTTACACCATAAATCTTCATCATATAAACCTATTTTTCTATGAATTTTTTTCTTCAACATAACTCCCTGAGCGTGAATATATTTCCATGATTTTTTCCTGTTCCACTCTTTTTTTAACCTATTAGGATATTTTCTCCCATCTTTATAATCTAAAGCAAAACCATGAACAAAATCATACCCTTCCATAATTTTACTATATCTAATTTTAATACTATGGGGAGTTAAAAAATCATCAGCATCAAGCATAACTAAAATATCAGACGAAGATTCTTTTATACCAACATTCTTAGCATGAGAATAATTACTTTTCTTATCCAATCTTATATATTTTACTCTGTTATTTTTATATTTTTTTATTACTTCATAAGGATTGTCTGTAGAACAATCATCTATAATTATCATTTCCGAATTCACAAAATCCTGAGAAATGAAAGATTTGATAGACTCTTCTATATAATTTTTATAATTATATAGCGTTGTAATAACAGAAACCTTAGGCACTTTTATTCCTTAATATCTAAACATTTAGCACATAATGAATTTCCACTTAGAGTCTTATTTAAATGTTCTCTACGCATACTAACAAATTTTTCATTATTCCAAGCTTCTATTAAAGATACTTTGTTCAGGTCGTCTATTTCAAATTTTTCATCGTGATCAAAACAACACGCTGTTAACCATCCGTTCCAAGTTATTTTAGCAGCATTAAATAAAGCCCAACAGGGAATTGATTCTACCATATTTTCATGTCTTCCGGGATTACCAACAATCTTAGTATATTCTTTTCCTCCGATATGACCAGCCTGATTATATAATGGAAGAAAATAACAGTCATCAACATATTCATTGATACTTTTATGAAAATTTCTAAGTTCTATTTCATCTCCAGGAATGAGAATAGAACTTACACAAGTTCTTAAACTTTTTACATTATTATCTTTTAAATATTTATCTAACCACTTAATATTGTTGACCACTTGTTCAAATCTATTACAACCATGCATTTCTTTATATGTCTCTGCCATTCCAGCATTAATAGAAAATTTTATGCTATCTAGACCAGACTTTATAATAGGGACCATTCTCTTCGGAGAGCAAAGAGAACCATTAGTAGTTATAAAAACATACTCAATGCCAACCACTTCTTTAGCGTATTTAATATATTCTGCTAACTCTTTAACTAAAAAAGATTCTCCCAATAAAAACATTCCTATTTCTTTAACTCCAATAGATTTTGCTTCCCACAAAATACGATATAAAAAATTTCTATCTATATCTCCTATTTTTCTTAAAGAACTCTTTTGAGCACAAAATGAACAATTATAATTACACCTACCTGTGATTTCTATTTTTATAGCATCCGGAAATGAAGGGTGTAAAACTAATTTTTCCTTTGGAATATGAGTATGTTTGTCAATTTTTTTCATTATAGATTCAGTCATTTTTATCTACCTTTCTTAATTCAGTCTTATTATTATTAATCGACATTAAAAAAACATTTTTATAAGTTGTCTCTCCATCATCTCCTATTTTTATACATTTTAATCCATTATCTTCAAAAAACTTTTGCCATTTTTCAAGATCCCATACCGTCAAATGCAATGCTTTCTTTTTATCTGCTCTTCCTCTTTTATCCAAAACAGGATGAGGTCTTATCAATAAATATCTCTTTGTTATTCTCTTCGCCTCCTTAATGGCAAAAGATAAATCTTTAGTTCTTAGATGTTCATACATATCAGTAGCCATATATAAATCAAATTCCTTGTCCTTAAAAATAGACAAATCAGTGGCAGAAGCTAAATAACAAAGATACCCCTGTCTTTTGCATTTTTTTACAATCTTTTTCGAGACATCTACTCCTGCTACTTTTACCCCCCTCTTTGTCCAATATTTCAATGTCTTTCCCCAGGCACAACCCACATCTACCATATTTTTTATTTTTACATTATTTTCTTGCATAAATATTTCGAATTTCATCAATGCGACACCAGCTCTATTAAGAGACTTGGTATATCTCTTAGCAAAAAGAGGTTCATAAATTTTATTATAAAATTTTAACGTGTCTTTCATATTATTTTTTCCTTATTTTTTTAAAAACATGTTTAAGTTTTTCACTTTTAATTTTATTTTTATATTCCTTATAAAAACTATTCCAATTTTTAGGATCATTTTTCTTTATATAAAAAAGAGATTGTAGTAACCTTTTGCTATAATAACTTTCTCCAACTGGAAAATATTTATGATAATATTTACAAGCATTAAAAATAGACATTTTATAATGTTTTATCGCTTTTTTAGTTTCTCCAAATTTAGCAAAATATCTCCCAGCCCAATAGTAAACAGAAAACATATGTTTATAACTTTTACATTTACGGGCAAACCCTATTGCTTTATTATAAGTTTTCTGCATCTCTTTTAGTTTGTCTTTGTCTTTATACAAAACCGCCTCGTCTCCCAGTCTATGTCCTTCCATCTCGCATAACATATCTAGGCCATAAAAATTATTATCTTCTTCCAATTCTTTATACAAAAATTTAAGAAACTTTCTTGGCAATTCCCAATCTAACTTTTCTTTCTTCATCCTTTCAAAATCCTTTTTAGATCTCAATATCCCCTGCTTTTCAAACTGCCCATAAATAA
>Ga0209434_1000474_pt1 | contig 19338 bp, 24 predicted proteins | sample ETNvirnome_2_300_FD_184068 | JGI IMG/M metagenome (GOLD analysis project Ga0209434, IMG submission 184068) | Marine viral communities from the Pacific Ocean - ETNP_2_300 (SPAdes) (version 2) | ecosystem: Environmental > Aquatic > Marine > Oceanic | place: Pacific Ocean | collected 2013-06-22
AGTATCCAGTTCCACTTCCTAGATTAACAGGTCTATACGGTCCTGGTGCCTCATTCATAACTATTAACATTCCACGAGCGACATCCTTGCTGTGTATAAAATCTCTTACATTTAATCCATCTCCCCATGCAATTATTTCATCGTCACCCGAAAGCACCTTTTTAATCAATGATGGTACGACCATAGCACCATCAGAATCAAAATCATCGTGTGGGCCGTATGTATTTGCTGGTCTTACAATTGAAATATCATTCCAGTCATATTGTATCTGATATGCTTCTGCCTGGAGCTCTCCCATTCTCTTTGCCCAGCCTGCAAATCTATCATTTTTTGACGGAAAAGTTTTCCAAACATCATCTTCAAAAAATACTTTAGCCGGGGCATAAACTCCTAATGTACTAGCATACATGTATTTTTTAACATTGCAATCCCTTGCAGCTCTCATCAAGTTTGTATTAAAAAGAATCATGGGAACAAAGTGACTAGCAGGCCTTTCTTTCATAGCCTTAGGAGACCCCTTAGCACACAGTAAATTAAAAACATAGTCAGAATCTGAACATGCTTCCATGCAATTATCATAGATAGTTAGATCAAGTTGCTTTTGAGATATTCCTTCTATGTCGAGCTCTTTCAAGTCTACAACTGAGACATTTGCTCCTCTATCTAGTAATAGTTTTACTAGCTGTCTTCCAATTAATCCGGCTCCGCCTGCAACTAAGACATTCTTATTCTCAAACATAGTCTGTACTACACCTTTAATCATCATTCATATGATTAAGTAATCCACACAACTGTTTAATATGACTATCTAAGACATCTGTATGATTACCAATATACATACCGTAGTCATGAATATGGTTAGAATTTTCTAAATTTCCTACCACTCTATGCTCATATTTTTCAAGATACGGCTGGTTGACCTGGCTTCCACCTCCGGCAGTTCCTTTTCTAAATTCTATATTTTCTGACTCTAAAATATTACAAATTTTTTGAAATAATCTATCATTCTTATCTCTTAGTATTATCGGTAGTGCAAAATTACTACAACCCACTACCTCATAGTCTGTATGATATAAATCAGAACTTAATAGAGATAAAAATAGGTTTAAATTTTTATTTCTTAGTTCAATATTACTATCTAATCTATGTAGCTGCTCTAACCCTATTACCGCATTTAACTCTGTTCCTCTCATATTGAATCCTGGTACCACAAAAGTGAATAAAGGATTGAGCCTCGGATATTCTATTTTATAATTTTCCTTTATACTATTAGAGACATCTCTTATCATTCCATGTGATCTATAGCTTTTTGCTAAATTATAAAAATCTTCTCTATTAGTTGAGATCATTCCACCCTCTATAGTTGTGATATGATGGCCAAAATAAAATGAGAAATTTGACATATCACCATAAGTTCCCACTCTTTTATCGTTAAACATTGCGCCATGGGACTCACAGCAATCTTCTATAAGGATTAAATTATGTTTTTTAGCAATATCTCTAATTTTATTATTTAGTCCATTAAACCCGAGAGCATGAACAAGGACAATTGCTCCTGTCTTTTCTGTGATAGCAGATTCGATGTTGTCAGAAGACATTGCCAAATTTTCTAAATTAACATCTACAAAAACAGGGGTCATACCCAGATTAACTACAGGCGCTATATCACTCACCCAGCCAATAGGAGGGACAATTACCTCGCATCTGCCCTTTAGATCTCTTACTATTGCAGTCATTATATAGTTTGCGCTTGCACCGGAGTTTACAAAAACACTATACTTTACTCCAAGCCATCTGGACCATCTTTCTTCAAACTCTCTTACCTTTTCACCCTGTGTAAGGCGAACATTTGGAGTTTGTAAGAATCTTACGAGCGCTTGCTTGTCTTCATCTGAAACATTATTATTTATTAGAGGCCACTTAAATTTCATACTACCTGTCTCTCATTTGCAATATTGGTGAATTTTCTGGCCACGCTATGCTAACTCTATCATCATTCCACTTTATTGTGAATTGATCATTGACATCTGGATATTCTCCGCTATATGACCATTTGTAATGAAAAACTGCATCATCACTCATAACATAGAATCCATTTCCATATCCTGGTGGCAATAATACACTTTTTCTATTTTTTCCAGATAAAATAGTCCAATCCCACTGCAAATAAGTTTGGGAATCTTCTCTATTGTCCACTACTACAAAATAAATCTCTCCATAAAGACAGCTTACTAGCTTTGTGGACTTAAAGTCTCCATGAATTCCCCTAAGAACACGACCTCTTGATACAGACACCTTATCGTGATTAAAGTGAACATTTTTAAATGTTTCACCTTCCTTCCAGAGGGTCCATAAGTCTCCCCTAAAATCAGAATAACATGATGGTGTAAAAATTTTTATATCATCAAATTTCACTTTTCACTTTTCACCCATGATCGATATAGCCCTAATAACAATTTCCTCACTAGATGGCGGTAAATTATCAACACTTGGAAAAAATCCGGCTGTTCTATTTTTTATTCCCATTGCATGAACAGGCTTTCCTGACTCTAGCATAAGCTTATGAGCAATTTTTGTACACGTTCCTTGAACATAATCGTCATCTAAAACAATTCCACCAAATCTTGAATTACTCAACGTATCCATCCAATAAGGTTCAATAACGAATGGCTTTATCCATATCTGATGAATTATACTAACCCTATAACCCAATGATTCGAGATCAGATCGTGCCTCTTCCGCGGCGAAGCGTGTAACTGATATAGGAAAAAGAACGATATCAGGATCTTCATAAACTGTATCTGTCGTCTCCTCGGTGTTATCATAGCTTTTTCTATGCTCAGAGATGTAATAGGGAACATCATCATTCATAAAAGAATCATAGATGTATCTATACTCTCCTGGTGTCATAGGAGATGCAATTTTAATCCCTGGCATTCTATCATATATTGAGTGATGAGAAGAGCCAGCTACAGGTCCTATTCCACCCTCCATGGCAATGCTTCTTATTAGGACCGGGCATGGAATACCCCATATCTCCTTTGACTTTGCAGCATAGTTGGCTATCATAGGAGAATTATACCACTGAAAGCCCTGGTATCTTACAACGTATATCGGTCTCTCACCAGCCAAAGCAAGCCCAGCTATTATTCCGCCGCCAGCGACATCTGCCATAGAAAGTTCAACCATTCCATCTTCTTCATAAAGGTGAGGAAGTGTTCCGCCAACCCAGCCAACAGCTGTCAGACACTGTCCAAAGCATCTTCCTCCTGCACCAAGGTGGTTCCTTGTTATGCTCCTTATTGTGTCTCTAACAGTCTCTGCCATTCTCTAATAACCTCTTTTCTAGTATCTTTATCAATCTTTAAAGCATTATCTCCAAGGCTTTCCATCTCAACCATATATCTGTCAAATGTATTTTCATCATCAATTCCAGCTCCTGAATGCCAAAACTTTCTATGAGTGTTAATATTCAAAAGCATTGGCTTCTCAAAAACTGAATCTAGTGCACTTCTAATCTCGATAGGATCATCATTTATATCCCTTCCTATCATATTAAATGACTGTGCTACTTTATGCATATCCCAGTTTCTTCTTACTTTCTTTTCTGTCAAAATAGATAAATTATTATCTTCTACTACAAATAAAATAGGAAGATTCTTAGTTGATGCCCATCCCATAGCACCTAAAACATAGTCTTCTTCAGCAGATGCATCTCCCATGTACACTATTGTAGGGTGCTGCGTTGAATAACAATGGCCTACAGCAATAGGAACTTGACTTCCCATCAGTCCATCATGACCAAAAATATTTTTTTCTACGGACTGAATAGATGCAGAGCCTCCCATTCCATTTGCACAGCCAGACCTTCTTCCCAATAGTTCGTTTATAAGCCCGTCTATAGGTGCATTAAATGATAGATATGTAGAGTGACCTCTGTGCTGAATAAAGATATTTGGATCTATGCCCTTTTTATTCATATTTTCTGCTATTGAAGCAGAAATATATTCTTGACCAGCTGAAAGATATATTGGAAATTTAAAGGTTCCTAGCTTTATTAAATCAAATACATGTTGTTCAAAATTTCTGCATAATGATGCGCGCTTAAAGACGTTTATTCTGTAATCATAGTCTTTACTCATTTCAACATTTTCCTGACATCTCTTAGTGTATCTTCCCAATTTTGAAAATGATATCCCTTATCATCGATATAGATCTGTGCCCTTGGTTTTTCACATGTTATTTCGTCTACGCAGTCTAAAATTCCATGCTGATCTAGCCACTCTCTTACAAGTTCTGTGCCTGTTTTTCCATTAACTAGAGGCCTGCTTGGCTTCACCTTTGCAGTAAAAATTATAATATTAAAATCTTTTGAAAGATCTCGAACAGCTTGTAAGGAGCCTGGGAGAGGTTTGCCATAGCATGTTCCGTCGTGCCACCCCTTGCTAAAATCATGAATAACACCGTCGAAATCTATAGCTACGTTTTTAAGATCACCCTCAAATCCAGGTGGGACCTCTTTATTACTTGTATTATGGGCACCCATATCCACTACCATTTATTCCCTCAGCCGGAGAAATAGAAAGTAAAATAACCTCATCAGTTATTTCAAATGACTTTAAAAGTCTTCTAAGTGTAGATCCCGATATCACATCTCCCGGTTGAGCTATTAGATCATTATTATCACTTATAATTGCACCTTCTAAAAATATGAATAGATCATCATCACACTTATTTTTAAGAGATGATTTGTCTAACACACTTTCAGCAACAATTTCACATCCACAAAAGTAATAAAAATTTGATTTTCCAGGATCTGGATTTTCTATCCAGAGGCACGCTTCATCTCTATCTTTTTCATGCTTACTATTTTCATAGGGAAGTCCCTTTCTTCCATACGTGTCTTCTAGCCTTACTAGATCTGCTTTGTCTTTAGGGGCCTCTATTTCAAAAATATTTGCCCCATCTTTTCCCACACCCATTGTTGAATGAAACAGGCCCCTTCTAATCATTAACTTTCTTAGACCCTCCATTTCTACACTGTCATTTAAGAATGAAGTTGTAGCGCCTCCTTTTAAAAGGACAAGACCTGTATTTTTTTGAGGATGACAGTGCATAGATGTTTTTTGTCCATCCTTGATATGCAAGAACCAAAGACCTACATGATCATTTTCATAAACAAGATATTCATGTCCCCATGGCTTATTAACTACAACATCACTGTAGGCCATTAGATTATCTACCTCTTCGCTCTAAAACTTCATATCCGGTTCTCATCCACTCACCCATAAAATCATAATGGGGAGAAGAAACTATATTACTGTCAGCTACAACAGGGCCTCTATGATAAGTTGCACCGGCATTATTAATATCAGCTTCAATAGCATAATAACCAGATACTGTTTTGCCCTTAATAACATCTGCTGTAATTAATAACTGGGCACCATTACATAGTGAGAATATAGTTTTATCTAGTGCATTCCATTCGCGAACGAATTCAACTACTCCTTCTTCTAGTCTTAGTTTCTCTAATGCCTTAACCCCTCCGGGAATAATCAATAAATCATACTCTAAATACTTTTCTCTATTTTTAGAATCATTAAAGTCTGACGTTAGTACATCACCAACCATATGGCATCCTAAAATGCCATAGAATCTTCCTAGCTGGTTAGCTACAACAGTAACTTCAAAATTGTTTTCTTTTAGGCTGTGATACGGGTATATCACTTCATGATCTTGAAACCCGGCATGCGTAATAATAAGTGCTTTTTTCATTTCCAGCTAATCTCCCAATCTTTAAATTCTACAGCAAGGCAGTCAATTTTATAATCTTTTCTTCCCCCAGCAGACTCTTGAATTTTATTTTTTGCAGTATTTCTGATTCCATTTAATCCATGTGTTAGCATAAGATTACCACTGCCAGTACCCTTACGAACTTCACTTTCATTATGCCAAATATGTAAATTCATTTGTGATAATACAACAATTGCTCTAATTACACTAGCATCAATCTTATCTGATTGTGAAAGGCATATATTGATATCATGACAAATATCATCTATCTCTTTTGCATATTCTTCCTTGTGCTCTTCAATAAATACTTCTTTTAGTTGAACAATTGAAAGACGATCTATTAGCTCTGAAAGTGTTGGAAGATATTTTCTTTGCTTACTCATTACGGTTTTCCTTTTTCTGCTATCGGAATTATATATTTTTCATACCATGAATGAATATCAAAATTATTTATCATTTTATCATAAGCACTTTCAATCATTTTTTTATATTTTGGATTTTCATAATCATCTAAAATGAGGTGTAGCTTTCTTTCAAGATCGTCATCGTCATCAAAGTATATAAAATCTGTACTGGGATCTAAATAGTCCTCTATTGCACTATTGTACGGAGGAGCCTCACCAACAAAAGGACCGCGATGACACAATATTAAAGATTTTGTAGATGCGGCATTAAGAATTCTTGGTTTGGGCTGGGGAGTTACTGGCTTCATTCCGTCATTATTTTTAAATTTTATCCATGGAAAGTTCTCTTTTGCAAACTCTCTACACATTGGTGTAGAACCTATAAAATCAGAAAAAACAATTGTAATTTTACTTCTTGCTTGACTTTCTTGCATTTTCTCCCAAGAAACATTATGGCTTGGCCAGTCTCGATTACAAAAAGAGTGATTAAATTTTTCCATTATCTTATACCATGACCAGACCGGATGTCTTTCACCCTCCCAATATTCTCCCGGGCATGTTGCACACATAAAGACATCGATATCTTTTTTTACATCATCTATATCATTAAATCCAATTTTAGAAAGTATATGGGTAAAATCATAAGCATATGGTACAAATGGGTATCCTCTAGCATGTGATGTTTGCTTACATTGACAGAAAATATAATCAAATAGTTTTTCCACATTTATATTGTGAGGAATACACTGTCCTCTTCTACTGCCTCCAAACCAGCTGTTTGGATATTCACCGTTTATATTGACACTTATTTTATCATCTCTTATTTTACTAAAGTCAATACTACTTCCTATATGAACATCAATATTTTGCGTCCTTGGATCGTCACTAAACTTAGACCAATCCCAGTTATGATTTATTTGATCATGATGCGGATATATCTTACTGTACTTTTGATGTTCAAATACTTTCACTACAAATATCCTATTTTATTAAAAACTCAGCACTTTTAATAACATTTTTCTTAACAGTAAATCCATAACAGTGATGTTCAAAATAATCGTATGTTTCTTTAATAGGGATATTATTTTTATAAATTGCCCAATTCATAGCTGTCTGCTCACCATTCACCCACATATCAAACTTTACTCCGGGAGCCTCTTTATATGCTATGACACTTGATGCATCTACTGATATAAGCATTTCAGAATAGTCTATACACTCGTCAATTATACTAAGATGAGACTTATCTATTCCTAAGACGCCCATATTCCACGCAGGAAAATCATCTGTTCCAAATGCCTCTCTGCAAACAAATCTCTCGCCCCACGTCTCCCTTCCCTCATTTATATTTCTTTCATATTTCCATACAAGAACACCATTAAAATCTAATATATCATCAATTGGCTTTAAGCAAGTCAGGTCATTATCAAGCTTTAAAATTGATTCATTTAGATGCAAGTACTTCTTTCTATGCATTGCAAGAGGCCAAAAGCAGTATCTATGGCTTTTCCATTCATTAATTTCTTCTCTTGAATCTGATATATTAAATGAATCAAGGGACACATTATATTTCTTTAACTTTGACCATAAGAAGTCTCTATCATCTGTGTCAATTGTATACTCTAGCTCTGGATTGTGATGTGCAAATGTTGCATATGAGGCTGCAGAATAATCAAATATAAAGTCTTTATTTTTATAGCCCTGATACCCCCATGATCTTCCACACTTAGCTAGCTTATCTAAATCATAATCGAATACTAAGCTTATTATTTTCACTTATTCACCTTTATCTATAATACGGGGACATTATAAAATTTTTCAAATTCTTTGGCATCGTTTTCATCATTGACTATGGGCTGTCCTTTTATGTTTAGACTTGTATTTAGCAATAGTGGACATCCGGTTCTATTATAAAATTCTTTTATAAGATTATAAAAACCTAAATTATCTTTTTTTGAAACTGTCTGGACTCTGCTTGTGTTATCTACGTGACAAATTGCCGGATATTTTTCTGGAAACTTACACTTTGCAATAAATTGCATGTATGGCACACTAGAAACTGGTATATCAAATATTTCATGAGCCATTTCTTCAAGAACAGCTGGTGCAAATGGTCTGAATTTTTGTCTCTTTTTAATCTCATTAACCCTGTCTTTTATTTCATGACCTCGAGGATCAGCAAGAAGACTTCTATTACCTAATGCTCTCGGCCCAAATTCTGCACGACCAGATGCTATTCCAAATATTTTTCCCCGGTCTAGCAGGTCAAGCGCGCCTTTTACTGGATATTCTCCAGGTATATTTTTACCTAAAAATGGGGTCTTCCAGTTTATTTTTTTCCCATAATAGGAGGCCGCGCAACCTAAAGAAGATCCAGCATCTCCCGGGTTTGGCATTATCCATATATTTGAATAATATTTTGGCAGTATTGAAGAGTTTGCCACACAGTTTAGTGATACACCGCCCATGTAAACAAGATTTTCAACTTGCGGGAGCATCTTCTTTACATTCATAAATACTATATCTAATATGTGCTCAGTCGAAGACTGTGTACTAGCTGCTATATCAAAATCTTTTCCATTTGGAATATAATCTCCAACACCTTTGTGAAGATTTTTCTTTAATCTGTACATGGACCCTGTATCGAAAAAATCTTCTAGCATTTTATTCTTGTACTTTGGTTCTCCCCATGCAGACATTCCCATCAAAATATACTCTTCTTCGCATGGTTTTAATCCCAGTCTCTGGGTCATTGCAGAATAAAATATTCCCAAAGAATGAGGATACCTTATGCTCTTAATTCTCTTGAGCTTGTCTTTTTTTCCATGCCAGACGGTACAAACATCCCACTCTCCAATTGCATCAATAACTACAATTGCAGCTTCATCAAAGCTTGACGTATAATATCCTGCCGCTGCGTGGCTTTTATGATGGTCAATATAGTGGATTTCCTTATCATTAAACCATCTACTTAAATGTACGCCAGGTAAGTTACTTTCAGACAGGGCACGAGACCATTGTCCTGCGTATGCCTGCCTAAGCTTCTTTAGATATGGTCTTTCATAATAAACTATCTTATCAGGAATCCCATAGCTTAAAGCTTCTTCAACTATTTCATCGTTTAAATACTTATCATTTTTAATTCTGCTATATCTTTCAGAATGAGACGCAAATAATATCTCTCCGTCTTCTATAACAGAAATTGCTGAATCGTGGTTTAAACAGTTTATTCCTAATATTTTCATTAAAATCAATCATATATAAATGGGTCATTCTTTCTAGAGCCCTCTATTTGACTAGGGTCCTCTTTTTTATTTGATCTGTTTGTAAAAATAGATCTTATAAAATTAAAAAATCTTAACAACATTCTCACTATCTAATTCCTCTTTTTTTAATATCTACATTGTATTCATTAAGAATCTTTAAAAGTCTATCGCCGTGAACAGATAGCGTCCATTTTCCCCTACCGACAGCTGTACAAACGTAGGGCCACACCTCAGGTGCACAATGGTAGGGGCCTTCTTTATCTGAGTTTCTATGATAATACGCACCTTTTATGCCTAGCTCTCTAATTCCTTTATCCCACAGTCGACTCTCTAGCCACTTATCTGATCTTACATGATTATAGAGAGATATCATATCTTTCTTTTTCCATATCGTTGCTTGCATTTGAAAAGAAAACGCATCAAAATCAGTTGAATGTGCGCTGTATATGTTGTCACCTATCTCAATATTTTCCCAGTTCCGCTTCTTGCACTCTTTGTGATGCTTATATGCTCCTATGTCTGTCTTAACAAGCCTAACAAAAGAATAATCAGTTTCTTCAAGGACTTTTAAACATTTTAAAATTTCATCTGTCTCTATGTCGCGCTGTAAGAAAAAATCTTCCTGACAGTATATAATAAAATCATGAGGAACATCTTTTAAGCAATTAGAGTATTGTGTGTAATATGGATCATCATTATTATACGTTACTATTCTGTTTCTATCAGAGATTTTTTCACTTTCTATATCTGAAAAAACAAAGCTATCTATGTTACTAGCATACTTGTCTAGCTGGCCAAAGTATATGGGCCAGATATCTTCACATACAGAGTTCGTGTATGTAACAACTGCAATATTATCTATCATTATTCTCACTGCCTAGTATTTGCATTTTACAATTATTTGCTATGCCGGTAAATCTTGAATCATTTATTGAATTTTTTCAATTATATATCTAGCTCTTGATTCAGACGTGTGATATTTCATCATGTGTCTATATCCTTGTTCGCCTACTTCAACAGCAGCCTCTTTATTGTTTAATAAAAATCTTATCTTGTCTTCAAATTCATTCATATTTTTATATTCATAAAAATTTTCACCATCAGTAAATTGATGCGGGATCACTATATTGTATTTTTGTGAAAGACAGCAAACCTTATTTGCAAATATCTCCCAAATTCTACTGCAACAATCTCCACCACCCCACGCATCAATTCCAACTAATGAAGAAGAGAGCAATCTTTTATATTCCTCGTAATTAAGATTTGAATCTGTTACAACTTTATATCCTTCATTCTTTAATGATTTACAAAAATTAAAAGTTTCACTTCTTAGACCATCAGATATCTGTCCAAAACTACAAAAAACATCAATTTCTCCCCTCTTATCATTATTATAAAAGTATCTATCCACAGCTCCAAATGGCAATGGTAAGATACCAGCGTCTATATCTTCTTGATAGCACTCTCTCTTAAAATAGTGAGAACAATAATCAAGCATTTCATGGTTTATCCAGGGGCTTCCTCTTCTTTTTCCTGGATCGCTTAGAGCATCTCTGCACTGGCTTTTAGACTCCGGATATCCGGTTGCTGTCCATTCGCTTCCATCGATATAAATTGTTGATTCCGGCCTATTAATTTTTGATAAGAGATCATACCGAGGCTCTCCTCTTCCACCCCTTCTCTTTCCCCAAATTAAAAATATATGATCTGCAGTCTTCGAGTGAGATATTATCTCCTGATCGCTATACGCTCTCTTTGAGCCATTTGATATAAATGATGTTATTACATCTATTTCTAGCTTGTATAAGCCCTCTATGACAGTTTCAGCCAGATAGTCGTATTTTTCTTGACCATTACTTTGAAATCTTGCACTTGGATTTAAAACAACAATTTTCATAACTTTCTCTCTACAGAAGAATTTTATTTGATTTTGATAAAGCAGAGCCTATTGTCTGATGCATATCAAAGTATTTATACTCTGCCAGCCTTCCTCCAAAAATTACTCCATCTTCTTTTTTAGATAGTGACTTATATTTTTTATAAATTTTTGTATTTTTATCGTCATTTATAGGATAGTATGGTACCTTTTTTCTGTCCCATTTTTCTGGATAATCCCATGTAACATAAGAAAAATCTTTTTTTAAAAATTCAAAATGTTTATGCTCTATTATTCTTGTGAAGGGAACTTTATCATCTGTATAGTTTACACCCGCCACACCTTGAAAATCACCTTCGACCCTCTTTGTTAAAAAATTTTGTGTCCTATACTCTAGATCACCAAACTCGTAATTAAAATACTCATCAATTTTTCCTGTATACACTATATTTTTACTAACTCTACTAAGCGCATCTCTATTTTTAAAAAAATCAATACCAAGCTCTAAGTCTACTCCATCAATCATATTATTGACTAGACCAGTATACCCACCGATTGGTATTCCCTGAAATGTATCATTATAATAATTTTCATCGTAGGTTAGCCTAATTGGCAGTCTCTTAATTATAGATGCGGGTAATTCTTTAGGTGATTTCATCCACTGCTTTGAAGTGTATCCTTTTATAAATACTTCATATATCTCCTCACCAACCTGAGAAAGCACCCACTCCTCAAGATTTTTAGGATTTTTAATATTTACTCTAACTTCCTTTAATTTCTTTTCTGCCTCTTCTGGAGTTTTAACACCCCAAAGCTGATATAGCGTCATTAAATTTATTGGAAATGAGTAAATATCACCTTTATAATTTACCTTTGGTGAGTATCTAAAGTGATTAAATTTTGCAAATTTATTAACATAGCTCCATATTTTTTCATTACTTGTATGAAATATGTGAGGACCATATACATGGACATTAATGCCCTCTTGATTCTTAGTATAGCAATTGCCGCCTATATGAGATCTTTTATCAATAATAAGCACATTCTTTCCGCTTCTTGTCGCGCGCTCAGCAAATACCGATCCAAAAAGACCTGCACCAACTATTAAAAAATCATACTTCATACCAAAGCTTCTTATAGCTATTTTTATCATACCCGAAGTTAATAAAGTCTTGCTTCATCCTCGTATAAACGACAGTTGCAGATTCATCATCATAAAAGTCTTTCCAGTTAACCTCTCTATCTGCAAACGTGTTATACCATTCAATTTGTTCTTTATCAGTCTTCTTTAATTTCCAATTGATATTCTCAGAATTTTTTAACTTATTCTTCCAGGGAAGTCTAACTAAATCACTTTCTTGAACTCCGTTTATTTTTTGAAGTTTAATCCAGTCATCCTTTAAGTTTTCAAACGACCCTACAAAATCAACTAATATATTTCTAGATTTGTCTACTACATACGAGCTCTGAGTAAATAAGAAATGCTTATCATCTAGTTCGTCTACGTCTCCTAGTCCATAGCCTACACAGAATTCCTTAAAATTTGAATACGCTAGATTTAGAAACTCTTTTTTTGTCCACTTATCAATAATATGACGCTTACTATCTCCCGAGGGGTGAGATTTTAAAAAAAGATAGCTTGATAATATCTTAGAATATGGGTTTCTTACGAAGCAAAAGCTGAAAAACCTATCAAGTTCTTTTATGTCCATTGCGGGTGTATGTCCATGCCAGTTTTCATTTTTTATGAGTCCGGAATCTCTTATTGATATTCCTGCTGTCTTTGGTATGTGGATGTATATAAACGGCTTATTCATTACTATTCTATATTCATTAAATTTTTAATAATTCTATAATACTCTTCACAGCACCGATTTGAACCCAAAAAGCTATAATCTATCTTATCTGTATATCCGGAGTAATTATTTTTTATGATATCTAGCTTATCTAAAAACATATTGAAACTATTAAATCCCTCTCCATGGTTTTTACAAAGCTCGTTTATTCCACCGCCTTCTTCATGATATAGTGCTGGAAGTCCGCATGCACTACCCTCTATGTGATGCATTCCACACGGCTCCCATCTAGAAGCTGTGACATAAACATCATGCCTTCTTAATTCGTTACCAAGCGCGGCTCCGCTTAGTGGAGCTATGATATTTGTATTATGTGGAACATATTCCTTACAATATCTTCCAATATAGGTGAAATCTATATCGTCTCTATTTCCAACGTATCTATCTAGCTCTGTATAGATGTCGAATCCCTTCATCCAATTGTCAGACCAATGATGTGTAACAAGCCTTATCGGAGAGTGAGTATCATTTTTAGTCTTATTAAAGAAAAAATTTTCATTGCATCCGTTGTAAACGACGTGACTATTCTTGTTGAATCCTAGTGAAATAAAATAATCTGATAGCCACTTACTTATGAAGACTGTTTCATCTGTTATTTGGCCTGACTGTAATATTAAATTATCAATAAAGTTTGTGTTTTTTCTCTTATCACACTCATTAACTCTGTGAAATATCTTTGTATTAGGAAAGCGACTCCTGTAATTAAAAATATCTTGAATCGAATAACTCTCACTATTAGGTCGTGGATCTATCATGAATATTAAATCGATGTCATCAGACAGGTCAAAAACTACATCATGTCCTTTCTCATATAAAAATTTAGACATGTTAGCTACGAAACTAGCTCCGCCGCCCCACGGGCCCACTGGAGGTCGTCTATTAAATGATATCTTCATTTTTTCTTAATCATTATTCCATGATCATAAAAGTATAATCTATCGATATTTGTTCTTAAAAAACAATCAAGAGCGTGATCAGGCGTCTCACATATTGGCTCTCTATCATTAAAACTAGTGTTTAGAATAATAGGAACACCAGACTTTTTATTCCACAGTTTCAAAAAACTGTGGTACCATTTATTGTCTTTTCTAGTAACGGTCTGCAATCTAGCAGATCCATCTACATGCACTACAGCCGGAACTTTTTCTTGACACTCTTCTTTGAACTTTAAAACAAATGACATATATGGACTATCGACATCTTCATCGAACCAATTTTCAACCTCTTCTCGAAGTATAGATGGTGCAAACGGTCTATACCACTGGCGATGCTTTACCTTTTCGTTTATTGTTTCTTTCATTTTAGCATTTCTAGGATCTGCTAAAATACTTCTATTGCCCAATGCTCTCTTTCCGGATTCTGATCCGCCACCAAAGACAGAAACTATCATTTGCTTATCAAGTAAATCTACCAAGTCATCGTTAGAAGAATCATATGACACGTCTATCTCATCTATTCTCTTTTTAATTGATGCTTTTACTTCTCTTTTATTATATTTTTTACCTAGATAGGGAGTAAAGTTATCTTTCCACCTTATTCTGGGGTTATCAAGAACATGGTGCCAGACATATTGAGCTGCACCAATAGATAGTGCTCCATCACTTGGACACGGTGGAATGTAAATATTTTCTATACATGGTATCCACTCTTTTATCTTTCCTGTCATGACAGAGTTAAGAGACACACCGCCGGCAAGACATAAATTTTCAAATTCACCCAGCTGATTTATCATGTCCTCTAAAAGGTCTTTAAACATTTTCTCTGTCGCGGCTTGAAGGCCTGCAGCTAAATCAAACTTTCCCTGCTCACTTTCTTCAGCTACTTTTCTATATTTTTCTAAATAAGGGTGTTCTGGATCCTCGCCTACATTTGCACCATCCTTTTGACCTTCAGGCTTATGATATGCAAAAGGATTATCTACAGTTAGCATTTTATAAAAATCATCATAAAATCTCTCTGGGTTTCCAAATCCTGCCATGGCCATAACAGATCCCGCCTGATGCCCATGTGGGTATCCTGACTGAAGTCCAAAAACGTACCTTGTCACTCGGGTCCAAATGCCGCCTATGTTAAAGTCATGAAAATTAAATGTATATACATGTGAAATTTTATTTTTAGAGCCTGCCCATATTGTACAAGCAGTTGGCTTATCATACTGTTCTATTCCTCCGCCGTCTATAGTCAATATAATTGCATCATCAAAATTACTAGAAAAGAATGCATTCGCAGCATGGGCCTGATGATGACCCAGTGCATAAACTCTTCCATTATTTTTATTTACAATGGATTCTAATTTTCTAATTGAATTAGGATATTTTTCCAATTTTTTAGTTGGAAAGCATGTTGCTACATGAGTAATATCATCGTAATTTTTATAATTTTCAAATAAAAGTTTTACCGAGTCTCCTTTCGGCTCTTTCTTTCTTAAGAATCTCTCAAATTCATCATGAATTACAGGAATTCCATCCTCCAAAATACAATAAGAGCAATCATGATTTGACCAAACTCCCGCTATTTTCATATCTAATCTCCCTTTATAACTCTATAGCTATCTGAATCAAAATGTTGTGTAGAAAATTCAAATAACTCTGTATCTTCTAGCGCCGTCATTTGATGACGAAGCCCTCTATAAACGTGAAAATTTTCACCTTTTGTCAATATTATTTCACTAGCATCTTCAAGAGAATCATTCTCTGAATACTTTACTGATATTCTTCCAGACTGCACATAGAAAACCTCGTCCTTCAACTTGTGGTAGTGCCATGAACATTTCTTTCCCTTGACGAAATAGAGCAGCTTACCACAATACTCCTCACAATTGACGATCCACTTCTCAAATCCCCACCCCTTAGAAACAAAGTCTATATCTATGTTTGTCTTACAGTTCTTATTTAAAGAAGATTTCTGCATTAATTCCTTTGTCATCTATGTACACATCTCCAGCAGGTTTTCCTAAAACTAGTTTATGATATTTTACACCCCATTTATCTAATTGTTTCTTAGTAAAATCATACAGCATCTCAGAAGCCTTCGTAGCGTCTCCGCCTGATCGTCCCATACCCCTTGCTGTTAAATAAATTAAAGTGTGTCCTTTATCATAAAGATCATTAAGCTTAAATATTCTATTTTTAAACGGTCTTGCATTTTCATAGTCTGGGTTACTTTGTGTACAAATTGTTCCGTCGATGTCTATAATATATCTCATTTTAAATCTTCCTTACTTAGGACGTAGGTTCCAAAATTCTCAACCGACTTGGACCCACAAAAATTAGCAAAAACTATAGACTCTTTCATATCATTAGTTATAAGATATTTGTGAACTAGACCAGCTAAAAATGTATCTCCTGCTCCAGAAACATTAGAGCTTCTAAGAGCTTTTATACTTGTATCAGTCTCAAGATTTTCAATCTCACTTTTAAATGCAGAAAATATAGAATCTCTCCACGATGCTCCATCTCTCCCCATGGTTATAATAATTTCACAATCATCTGGAATTCGTATAGCATCTCTATATTCAAATTCATTTATTTTAATAATGCATCCATTAAAATAAGAAAGATCTTTCTTTTTAGAATCAACGAATAAAGCTATATTATGTTTATTTGCTGACTTTACTAAAAGCTTAATAGCTACCTCATTTAAAAATCCTTTATCATAATCAGAAATAACAATGGCATCAAAATTATTAAAATCTATTTTAGCTATCTCTTCACTAGAAACTGGATCAATGCTTGAACTTTCTCCTCTATCACATCTTAAAATATGATACATTGATTTTTGATCTATAAATCTTTCTTTTACTATTTTTTTAGAATTCGTTATGAGCTCGACAGAATGACCAAGGCTAGAAAGGTTGTTATAGACATTCTTAGCCATTCCTCCGTATCTTTTACTTGAAAGATGCTTGAAGATAGGAACAGGCGCTTCCTGGCTTATTCTTAGACATTCACCATAGTGATAGATGTCATCACAAGAGTCACCTATGACTAATATTTTGAATGATTCTAGTTGACGAGTATCCTTCGACATAATCAAAAATTACAACCTCACAAATATCGTTTCCAACGACATCTTTAGAAAAATAGTCTCCTCCTTTGACGATTATATCAGGTCTTATGGACTTTATTAATTCATAAGGCGTATCTTCATCAAAAATCTTGACAGTATCTACAAATTTTAAAGATTCAAGAAGAAATTTTCTATCCTCTTGTGTGTTTATTGGCCTGCTTTCTCCTTTTATTCTTTTTATACTGCTATCTGAATTTATTCCTACTATAACACTACCCAAAGACCTGCAGTGTTTAAGAAGTTCTACATGTCCCCTATGAAGAATATCAAAACAACCATTAGTAAAAACTACTTTATTCTCCACTTATAACCTTCGTAATTCCATCTTCTAGCGAAATTCTATTCTTAGCGTGTTCCATTAAATTTATTTTGATATTATCACTACACGTAAATTTTTGATATTTTCCTAAAAGATTTTTAGGAAATGGTATTTCAATTATTTTTGCTTTGGTTTTTTCTGAAATTATCTCTGCGACATCTTTAAATGATCTTGTATATCCTGTTCCAACATTATAGATTCCGGACACAGAAAAATCTTTAGCAGCTATAGTTATTGACACAACATCATCTATGTGAATAAAATCTCTAACAAAATTTTCACTTCCAGCAAATATTTCTATCTCATTATTTTCAATAGCCTGATTTAAAAATTTATGGATCGGGCTAGCCATATTTCCTTTTTTATCTTCTCCAGATCCATAAACATTAAAATAACGAAGGCCAAAAATTTTAGCAGAAGGATGATCTTTTATTTTTTGCAATACAAACATATCAAATGAAGCCTTACTAGTTGCGTAATAATTTAATGGAGAAAGAACAGCGCACTCTTTAAATCCTGCGTCTCCAAGCCCATATACAGATGCCGAAGACGCATATACGAATGGAATATCTCTATCTATGCAGGCGCTGAGTAAATCACAGCTGCATAAAATATTATTATTTGTTAATTTTGATATGTCTGTCTCTGTTGTAGACGAAATTCCTCCCACATGAATCACACAATCTATATTTTTTTTTGTGTCTCTCAGGAAATTATGACATTCAGATGGAGTCATCATTGATTCTTCATTTAAATCACAGCAAACTACATTCCCGTGAAGTGAATTAGATATGTGAGAACCAATGAATCCCGATGCGCCTGTTACAACAATCATTTTATATTCCAAGTAATTCTTTTACATGAGATGTTATTTCATGATAATCATGATCTTCACACTCTAACCTGCATGTATCACAAAGAGCTTTCATGCCACAAGGCCCATGGGATTTTCCAATCCATATGTTTCTATTGTTAGGATAACATGTCATATCAGGATGTAAAAAACCTGTCACTACTATGACTGATCTAGTTGATACAGCATTTGCAGCATGCATAAGCCCACCTTCAGAGCCCACATGAAGCTGAGCAAGATTAATTATTGCGGCAGCCTCTCTGAAGGATGTTTTATTAGTTAGATCTATGCAGTTGTTGAGTATCTTGTCTGTATTTTGGCCTATCTGAACTATCTTGATATGATTTGATATTTCATCGACGACAGATTGCCACTTTTCAAATGGATATGTTTTATTGATAGTGTATTCGTCTTTTGTATGCGGCTCAACGGTGATAAATTCATCACATATCACAGATGAATATATTTCTTGTGAAAATTCTATCTCTCTATCATCAAAAACTATTTCACATTTTAGCTTTGGATCCTGAATTCCATAAACTTCACATATCTGCTCAATTACATGTCTATCATATCTATGAATAGCTTTGTCTGGTGTATCTTGCTTGCAGTAATTTGTTAATGGATTATTAAGAACCATTGGAAACGCAAATTCAAAATTTTCACCAGGTTGAATAAATCTGGGATTATTATAAAATATATCAGAATCTATTAGCTTGATTGCGGGATCGTGTGACTCAATGGGTAGCATCTTTAAGCCTGTTCTCTCTGAGATCTCTCTTGCAGCTGCTGTCCACATTAGATACCCACCCAACCCCATAATCCTATTCCCCTAGCCATTCTGCGATGTGTGAATCATCTTCAATTTTTAATTTGCTAGATTTAGAATCAATTTCTTTATTA
>Ga0209434_1000475_pt1 | contig 19330 bp, 17 predicted proteins | sample ETNvirnome_2_300_FD_184068 | JGI IMG/M metagenome (GOLD analysis project Ga0209434, IMG submission 184068) | Marine viral communities from the Pacific Ocean - ETNP_2_300 (SPAdes) (version 2) | ecosystem: Environmental > Aquatic > Marine > Oceanic | place: Pacific Ocean | collected 2013-06-22
CAATACTAGTTAGGCTCCCTCCTCCGTCAATAGCATCCCCTCCGGCTGGCGCAATTGCGCAAGCATTGACATTACTGTTGCTCGAATCAGCACGTTTAATAATATATTGGCGCCCCGTGATAGCAGCGGTGGCCTCTGGAAGAGTTAGGGTGACGGCGGCTGCATTGCAATCGGCTACGGCAACGTGGTGGGTTTCATCTAAAGTGTCGCTGGATGTAAAGATGGTAACATTAAGCTGAAGAGAGCCAGCAATCTGAAGCGTCGAAGCGGGAGTATCAGTGCCAAAGCCAAACGATCCCGAGCTTTCGTCAAAGTAGAATCCAACGGTGGTCCTGGACCCATAGAGATGGAAATCGCGGAACGCTGTGTCCAAGCGGTTGATACTTGTATAGGCCCCGAAGGTCATAAAAACATCTTCATCACCGGCGCCGGTCATGTCTCCAAAGTGGGTGCGGATACCGTCACCATCACAGTCGATGGTATAGGCATAATCTGCTGTGGTATCTTCTATACGGAATTGACCAGGATCGCCTTTAATGTGAAGAGTGGTTTGAGGATCAGTCGTGCCGATGCCAACTCTGTCAGACATTATGCTGTAATAATCTCTTGTTGCGGAGTTGGTAACCACAGCAGGGGTAGACAGTGAAAGACTGTTCAACACGTTATCCGCCGTGTCAAGGTGGGCTACGTGCAACTGACCTTCCACAAAAACACCTACGCTATTTTGTTTGGTGGTCAGCCTGTGGATTGGTATTCTTAAATCGGTGAAATGCGGTTCCGGATCGGGTGCAGCCGGAACTGCTTCAAAATCACCCAAGTTCCATTGACCCACGACCGAACCAATGTTCGCTGGAACCTCGAACGACTGGTGCCCGATATCCTGGTCAATATTTCTTCCGATCTGATAACGCTTTGTATATTTTCCGGTAGTCTGTGCGCCGATATGGTCGTCGGTGAGCGTGACTTCGACCCAACCCCATACTGAATTATTTCCAAAGCTTATATACGACACCAAATCTTCTGTGCCGGGTCCGAAGCTTGGTGTTCTATCAGACCAGGAAAAATGCTGTGTTCCTGTTCTGACGCCTCCGTCTGAAGATATATGACCACCCACAACTGTCAGTAGATTGTCTGGTGTCGGCGTTCCGATGCCAACTTGTCCAGAGCCAGTTACAGTAAAAAGATCAATGTTACTGTCTGAGCGTACCGAGAATAAAGCCACGGCGTCACTACCAGAGACATGTAATACCGCTGTTGGAGTATCAGTGCCGATGCCCACCTTCCCGGAACCGCCATCGACGAAAAACGAGTTTTCACCGAGGGATCCAGAAGTCTCAACCCGGAAGTTGTGATCCGCGTTTTGCGGGTTGATTGTGGTTTCACTGGCCGCCCAGGCAATGGCCTTCACGGCGCCGACAAGCAAATCAATAACATCGCCGCCAGCAGTAAATCTTATATACGTGTTGGTGTCGCCGTTATGTCTTATCAACGCCTGTCCAGGTGTAGCTGAATCGGCCCCGATTCCAATATCACCAGCCACATCGAGTTCATAATCCGGTGTAGAGGTGCCAATTCCAACTTTATTATTAGCGCCATCAACAAACAGCATGTGAGTTTGTTCATCTGATTCAACCCTAAAATCTTTGGCAGCGCTGGAAACATTAACTACTACATCTCCGTCGAGGCTAGTGCTCCCAGTTACAGCTAAAGGATACTCCACTGAGCTACCCACATCTCTTACCTCTATGCCTTGATTAAACTGGCTGGTTCCTGTTCCTATGTTTTTTGTAACCATTGTATGCGTTGCCCTTTTTTATAAATATCTGATATCTGGGTATTAAGACCTTTTTCTCTTCTGGGAAACGGAGTTTCCCGGATGCTTTGCAGAGTTGGAATATTTTTTAATTATTTCTTCTCTCTGTTTATGGTCACAGTGTGCCCAAGTCCAGTAAATGGACGACATTATCTCTCTTATCTTATTTTCCAAGTACACAATTCTATCTTCTAGCACCCTTGTCTCATTTTTACTAAGAAATTCGTAATCAATATCTAGTGCTTCTCCCACTTCAAGTAAATCTATATACCTTTTTTTCTCATATGCTAGTTGAGTTTTATTATATAGATTTTTAAATTCTTCCCTCTCGTCGTCACTTTCTTTGTTTGTAAGTTTATCAGGATGAATTTTTTTAACAATTTCTCTATAAAGCTTTTTAAAGCCTCCCGAGTGATCTGTTTTAAAACTCTTGCTATAATCTATCTCGGAATCAAAATCTATCTCTTCATTTTCTTCGCTTATAGGTATTCCTTCTCCCTTTTCTCTTTCGCTCAAAGGAATTTTTTTAAAGAATGACTCACCTTTTATTCGAGACATAATTTCATCTTTTGCCCCGTCGTAAATCTCTAAATACTCTTCCACTTTTTTATTAAGATCTTTTATTCTTAATAAAGCTTTTTTTATATCCGAGGGAGACTCAGTATCCACTTTTTTATTTAGATGTAATAAATCTAAAGAGGGGTAATACCAGAGAATAGGGCCAAACAAGTGATAGAATCATTTGATTTTTACATCTTTTTTTAATCTGCTCACCTAGTCTAGTAATGTCTTTATCCCTAGGATTTTGATAACACATGTGAGCTATATTCCACATTAAAAGACTATTGAAGAAAAGTAAAAATACAATTAATCCATAAACATATCCAATGATCAACACTTATCTCTTCCTCACGTTATCAGAAAATATCTTCTTAACAAGCTCTCTAAGCTGAGTCTCACTTAGATCAGAAACTGAAACAGTTTTTTCGTCTTCCTGGGAAGGTGATTGTATATTAGTATCTTTTTGAATACGGCTATATCTCACAGGAGATTTCACTTCTTCTGTTTGGACGTTCACCACAGCTTTCTTGACGGCATGATCTGATATTAGCTCTGCTTTTGCAGAAGATTGTGTCCTAGCTTTTGGCCTGGCCACTGCTTCTGCAGTCACTCTCACAGATTTTTCAAAATTTGCCTCGAGAGACAGAGGAACAAACACTCTATCATCTACCATCACCTCGAGAGAAGTACTATATCTCCCTTCCTTTATCACCTTTTCAAGAGGGGGAATAGTAACGCTCACTTCACCGTCAGCTGTAAATTTTCCAGGAAAAAGATATGACATTCCTGAACCTTTTACCAGAAGTCTGCAAGAAGCTTCTCCCGGACTCGTTCCCTCCACAGCAACCTTAAATCTTAGCTCATTTTCATAATCGAGAGAAAGATCAATATCCTGACTCATTTACGCCTCCTAAAAACATCTAGTCCAGAAATAATTATTCTCCTCAGCGGTCTCTTTAACCTAGAAAGTATTAAATCTGATATGGTGACTGTAATATCATTATCTTCTACTTCTCTCGTGATAGTAGAAGATTTAGGATGAACTATCTCTTCATCGTTGATGGACAGCAACATCACTGTAATCTTATAGGTGTCCCGAGCATATTCAATGAGCTCCTCAGCTGCGGTTCTCCCTTTTCTTCGGATTTTCTTAATTAGTCCGGTAAGATAGGAAAATCCTTGCAAAACGATGCTTGAAGCAGTGCTCCCTTCTCCAAAACCTCTAGTTACAAGAGTTTGACCCGCTATTTTTACTGCCATGACTTAGGCTCCAGGTCTAAGATCTATCTCTTCTAAAGACATCAGTAATTGATGCAGTTCCATCACTATCATAGAGATCAAATCTTGCAACCTCAGTTGAATTATCTCTTTTATAAAAAATCATTTGATTAGTGCTGGAATCTATTTGCCATTTTCCACCTTCGATGGAATGAATAAAGTGAATATACTCATCAATTGAATTATAATCCTCAGTAGCATATACAGGGGTTCCTTCTCCTGTATCCCACAAAATTGAGCCACTGAAATCTGTAGAAAAATGAACACTGGAGGAGTAAATTCCTGAATCTACTATGATCTCTCCTATCCCAGCAGTAATACGAGATCCACTAAGCTCTCCATCGGTCCAGTAAAGACGATACCCCACCCCTGAAAGACTTCCTTTTCCTGAGCCGAAATTGACTGATTTAATAAGATTGATTGCCATTTTTTATTTCCTCTTTCAGGTCAGCTAGCTGTCTTTCGATTGTTCATAGTCTCTAATATTCTTAAGTTTTTCGGGTCTCTCTCCGAGAGCTCTTGTGCTAAAATCTGTTCCGGATAAAACTTTTTCCTCGACGTTTCTCATTCTAACCTTTTCACTCTCGAGATAGTTGATCTTTTCCTCGAGAGTTTGAGTCAATATCTGTGCACCCTCTCTCTGACCTACTGTTCTACTAAGCTGTTCATGAGCTATAAGCATAAAATTATCAATCTGCTGTGAAAGTTTTTCAACTTTATCTAGAGCATAGGATAATCTAAGTGAATCTTCAAATTTCATAGATCCCATCAAATCCACTCCCGCTCTTATATCATTTAAAGCCTTTAAGATTGGTTTGAGAACACTAACATTGCTGGCATATGCAAAAGATTTCTCTTTAATTTGTTCATCTTCTGGTTCAATCCGAGATTTGAGATCTTTAATTATGTCTTCAAGTATCTCTACTTCTTTGTCTTTTTCAAGTATAAAATTTTCAATAGGCATCACTTTAACCTTACTGTAGTCTAACAAATAATAAATAATTAAATGAAAGACAATTTTAAATAAAAAAAAGCAGGGAGAAAAAATTCTCCCTGCTTGGATTTTGAAAGCTCAGCTTTCAGAGCAAATTAAGCTCTATACCATTCACTGAAGGTAACCACATCCTGGTTTTCAAGCTGAAAGTAGAACTTGATTGAGCATGTAGTATTGGTAGTGATTGCATAATCCGAATGCAATGCCATGCTTCCTGACTTCATCATCTGACCATTAACAAATACATCTAACATATTTGGATAGTTAGCTGCTGTAGTATTCACAAAGGATCCCGATTTCGCAGTTGCGTGAGCATTTAGGACTACATCCGCAGTATGTGAAGCAGTGACCACGTACTCGGCCTTGTGACGACCCCAGGTGGATCCACTTACGACCGCACTGAGAAGAGACTTAGTCTTTCCAAAGGTGAGCACGTAATTACTCCACTCCTGTGTGGCTGCAGAGAGTTTCATCCCATCCTCTTGATCAAATGTGGAGGACGTTCGATTTCCATCGTTGAACCTAAGAGCAGTTGATCCGAATAGATCAGTGTTGGCCCCTGATACTACCATTCTGGTCGTAGCTGAGAGTGTCAGAGATCCAACAGAGGTGTCAAAGATGGAGGGTCCTTCACCTCGGATTCCAACACCTGTATTTCCGGTCAGATAGAGCATATCTGCTTCTGCTGCGAGAGTAAGACTCCCTGCTGAGGTGCTGAAGTTTGAATTAGCAGCAGCATCTACAGAGATTCCACCAGTTGAATCAATTGCGATGCCGAGGGTACCTGCATCGATGTCCATACCGCTGGCGGCTGCAGTGGCTTGGATGCTGACTGCAGCCACATCGGCCTCACCGCCGTCTATGTTAACAGAGCCTGCTTCTGAATCTATTGTAATGTCCCCAGCAGCAGTGTTGAAATTAGAAGCAAGATCTGCATCAAGTGAGATCGCACCAGTTCCCTCAACATCAAAATTGCCAGTTCCAAAATCGATGTCGATACCACCAGATCCAGCAGAGGCATTGATGTAGACCGCATTGGCAGCGGCCTCACCGCCGTCAATGTTAACAGAGCCTGCTGCTGCATCTATTGTAATGTCCCCAGCTGTGGTGTTGAAGATGGATGCTCCTTCACCTCGGATTCCAACGCCTGTGGTTCCAGTCATATAGAGCATTGCCGCTGAATCGAAAGTAAGACTCCCTGCTGAGGTATTGAAGTTTGAATTAGCCGATGCGTCAAGTGAAATACCACTAGTTGTACCAGCGTCTATGGTAATATCGCTATCTGCATCGATGTCGATACCGCCCGTACCAGCATCAATGTCGATACCACCAGCTGCATGAGAGGCATTGATCCAGACCGCATTTGCAGCGGACTCACCACCGTCAATGTTAACAGAGCCTGCTTCTGCATCTACTGTAATGTCTCCAGCAGCAGTGTTGAAATTAGAAGCAAGATCTGCATCAAGTGAGATCGCACCAGTTGCATCAATATGGACGCCGCCGGTTCCTGCATCCATATCAATTCCACCGGCTGCATTCGAGGTTTTTAGCTGAATTGCCTTAGCACTGGCCATGGCTCCGGTTAGAGCTAGAGCTGCACCGGCGTTGACCTCGAGATCAGCTGCTCCTTTAAGTTGGAGGGTGGCGAGGCCACCGGTTTTCATTCCCAGGTAGTCAGCTGAACCTGTGATCTCAAATCTCTGGCTTCTGAATCGAACCAGATCAGAGGTAACAAAGGATGATGAGAGCAGCTTGCCATCCTTGACATCCTGTCTCCACACGCCCCAGGTGTTTTCTCCAGTCACACCAAGGTTTCCAATCACTAGAGCTTTATTATTTATTGTAGAACCGGATGCGATGGCTATTCCCGCCATGGCTGAGGGTCCTTCAGATCCAGATCCGATTAGCACCAGCCCATCTGAGATGTTGAGGTGAGAGGAGGTGATCGAGACCGTGGTTCCCTTGACAGTAAGATTTCCATCAATTACCAGGCTTCCCGCTATCCCAGCACTTCCGGTAGCAGAAGAGTAGAATCTAACATTGCCCTCCGCATCCTGAACCTCGAATCTGTTGTTAACATCATGCACACCACCGAGCTTGGCAACGATATCACCAGCTGCTGATCCAGAAATGAGAGCTCGTCCATTGGACGTGGAGAGAACAAGATCTGTTCCGTCGAATCCGAGCTTAGCGTCAGCGCTATTTCCCAGGGTGATATTAGTAGCATCATTGAGGTGTAAAGCACCCAAAGAGTTCCCAACGGCGGCGGGAGCTGTCCCACCGATCACAACAACATCTTTGGTGCCATCTACAAGCAGCGCATTCGCGACAGTGTTAGATTCGACCCTAAAGTTAACAGATGCACCCTGCTCATTGAACACCGCAGCTCCGTTTGAGTTTAGAAAGATGTCATAGTCACCCGCGGTGTTGGAGGTGGCTCCGATACCGACATCCTCACCAACACCGTCAGCAGGATACAGAATATCTCCAGCATCAGCCCACTGAGAGGTGATTGAAGATCCATCAGTTGTGACGTTTCCTGAGATGTGAACGTCGCCTCCGAAGACCGCAACACCCTTGTTACTGGTTCCCCTGGAGCCTGCGGTTCCAGAGACGAAGAAGGCGATGTCTGTGGCGTAGGCCTCACGTGTGGTGGCGTCCGCGTCGTCGAATGAACCTGACAGGATAAAAACCTGATTCTCATCGGAGTTCACGAACACTGCGTGGGTGCGACTCTGGGACTCTACCCTAAGATCTCTATCATTCCCGGACTCATTGACGACAGTTTCTGTAGCAGCAACATCAAAGATGTTGCTCATGGTAACGTCTCCCGATCCACTTAGGACCCGGACGAATGAGGTGGTTCTGGCGTACTGTCCGCCAGCTGCTCCGTTAGTCGCTTCAACCTGAAGAATAATATCATCAGAGGAGGCAGTAATGTGTAGATTTGCGGCAGGCGACGCGGTGGCGCTTGTGAAACCGATTCCGACCTTATCCGCACTGGCGTCAGCCCAAATCATATGGCTGTCGTTTTGGCCCGCTACTCGGAGGTCGATGTTGCCCTGGTCATTATTAAAAATAGACCCAGTAGCGTCGATAGTTAACCTATCATCGGTTCCGATATCAGCGTGATGACTAAAGATTAGACTCGTTCCGTCTGTGCCTACTGCGAAATCCTGATCGGATCCGAACTTTACCTCTTTGTTATCAGCAATAAAAACGTCTCCCCACTCAGCAGTCGCGCTTCCGAGGTTCTGTCCTCCGGAGCTATCTGGAGTGAGGGACTGTGAGAATACTCCAGCGAGGACCTCAGAGAATGAGGAGCCTCCCGTAATTCTCTTAATGGATGAGGCCATAAGGCCCAAAGACGCACTAAGATCAACAGCTACTGCCTCGCTAGCAGGAATTGCACCGATGTCATCTCTAACTTTACCTTCGACATTACCTAACGATGCAGTAACTTGTGCTAACCTAAATTGTGAGCTAGGGTTGAAAGTGGCCATATCCGTGTTCTCCGTTGCTTAAGATATATTGTTTTATCTTTAACAAAAACTATCTTAACTTCGGTAACGCGACTGTAATTTCGGATCAATTAACTTATTATTTTTTCTAAAAAATCTAGCTCTTATAGAGAATTTTTTTTAATGACCTTAGATGGTTATCAAATTGACAAAAGTCGCTGTTGACATACTCTAGAGATAAATTAAATGCCTCGCCGTCAGGATCAGCGAATTCAAACTCAAATCTTCCGCCAGTTAATCGGGAGGCATTGATCAGGTTTAATCCTTTCATCATTAAAAATGCCGCAAGGGCGAGGTCTGACGTATTATATCGATTTGTGTCAGTCATGATAATAAGTATCTCTCTTTCAATTAAAAAATCATTTTCAATGAATGACTAACGCAGAAACAAGATCATCTAAAAGGAGCTGGAAGGAAAACTCAACTCCGGAGCTATCTCCTGATAGCATGTAGTCCTTATCTGATCCCGAGGTCATCAGCTGACCATTAACAAATAAATCTATCTTATTGGGATTAAATTCTCCCTGAGAGAAGTCTGCATTGACCACATTAAGTCGAACCCCTGCTGTGTGCGTGCCGGTGACCTCGTAGATCGTCTTCGTTCGGCTTGTTCCGATATTTTCAGAATATAGGGTTCCACTAATAACAACGTCGCCCCCAAAAACGGAGGTTCCTCTGATACTGCTGTTCTTGGAGTCAGCTGAGCCTGACACATAAAAATTGACATCTGTTCCGTCAGAGACGTTCACAGAGGCTGGTGCACCACCGGAAAGAATAAGGACCTGATCGGTTGATCCCTTTACATAAAATGCACTCTGGTAATTGTCAGATTCAATTCTAAAGTTTGCATTCGGAGAACCTATATCATTAAATACTGCCCCTCCTTTGATCACAAGAGGAGATCCCCCCAGTAGAGACCCGCTGATGACTACATCGCCTCCAAAGACAGCTACCCCCGAATCTGGAGCTCCATCTGATCCTCCCTGGTTTCCAGAAACAAAAAATGAGACATTATTTCCCGGCATTGGCGGAAGGTGATCATTGAAAGCCACTGACGATGTTCCAAATATTGCTGTTCCGGTAGTGGACAGCTTGCCAAAAAACTGATGGGTATCATCCGGAGAGTCTCCAAACTTCGTGCTTCCGCTGACATGAATTATGCTAGATGATATTTCAGTAATGTGATACTGCTTTGCAAATATTGATCCAGTGACCGACAGATCTCCGACCAGGTGAACCTTGTGAATAGGAGACGACGTTCCAATTCCCAATCGCTTATTAGTCAGATCAAAGACAAAATTAGCATCAGTGTCAAAGTCACCTGAGCTATTTTTAACCTGAATTGCATTAGCAGACCCTGATGGGCTTACCACTCTAATTGCTGTCATTTCTTACCAACCTAACAAACTTTCACTTTAACTATACAAATATTTTCTTCTAATGTGTTCCCACAGGAGAGCTTCCTTTATTCTCTTAAGATTTATCTCGCCTGCAGCATCCTTTTTTACATGGGCTACATCATACTTTATCCCACGATCGTTTAGGTATTCTGCCACCGCCTGTGTATTTGGCAGAGAGTCGTCAAAAAAACTTACCTCCTCCACGCCGTCGAGCATATCCAGATATTTTGCGATTTCTCTTACCTTTGCATGGGGATGCTTCTCACCCACTCCCACAACGTCAATGTTGGAGTCATCAATTCCTATGGATCTTAAAAAGTTTCTAATTCCTTCTTCAGCAAGTTGATTTCTAGCTGTCAGAATTAAAATCTTTCTTGCTCCTGGCGCATTAATAAACCTCTTAAGAATGTCAGAGACCTCAGGAATTTCAAGAGCTTTATCCAGATTTACATCATTAAACTCCTCGAAAGATGTCTCAATATCATAAAATTCACCTGGCTGAAGATCATGAACTGCAAACTCTGCAGAATCAATCATCCTGTGACTTTTTCCATCGTCAGTATAGAGCTTCACTTTCTCTCCAGTATCTGCAATAGTATCATCAAAGTCAAGAATTCGTAGAGATTTTGCATACTCTCCTTCGGAGATAAAATTTCTCCATCCTTCAATTAATATTCTACTCTTAGTTGTCATATTCAAGATCCTCTATCTAGACAGTACAGAGGCGAGTCTTTCACTTCATCAAGAAGAGTTGGTAAATCTAACCCAGCACAATCTTTTTTAGTTTTAGTAAAATTGTAGTGATTACAAAATCCATGAAACTTACCACGCTCACACTCACGGTTAACCCCGGCATCTAATAGACTTTGAGAATTTTTAGGATACTCAAGCGGGATGTCAATACCAATGTGAACTGCCTTCCAAAGTGCCTTAAGTGCCTGTAGTTGAATTGGATAAAAATCTAAAAATGGATCTAATTTTCGGCCGTGGACTACCACATTATCCTGAACTGGTCTTTCGCCGAATCCATGTTGCACATACCAATCTTGATATTTGAGATAGTATGCATTCGAAATCTCCACACCTATTCCTTTTAAATTCCCGCCCACATAATTTGCAATTCCTGCATGCCACGCTTTGTGTTGTGTGTCGAGCATTTGAAAAATTGTACCGTCATTATCAATACAAAAGTGAACTGATACACCCCGGCGGTTTAAAACTTTAGCGCACGATTCCGAACTAAGACAGACATCCCAATGGTTAACAAAAAATGTTGGATCTCGATCTGGCTTGCCCGAATAATCAGTATAACAGCCCTTATTAGATTTTAGCCCATCTTCTTCATCCCAGAGAATCACTTTATCCCATTCAATAGGAAGAAAATGACCGTTATGAACAATATATTTATCTGCTTTAAAAGAAGCCCTTACTTGCGGCTCATAATCAGAGATATTGGCTTCTCTTTCTGTCCAGATTCGACGATAGGTCATAGGACCCACCAAACCATCTCCAGTTAATCCATTATTTTTCTGCCATTTTTGAACTGCTTTTACTAATTTAAAATCAAATTCATCACAGCCAAACCAGACTGGTTTCCATCCCAAGCTGTCTGAGCTTGACTTATTATAAAAATCCTTATCAGTTGTCATAGAATCAACCCTAGTACTTTTATTGCAATATCAAGGTGACTATCATCTACCTCTTGTGATTGTCCTCCCATCTCATGAATTCTCTTTGCGAGCCATGGCATATTTTGCCATCCATCTGCTGAAATTTCTTCCTTAGGCCACTCTCCAGGATTGTTATATATCATTATCACATTTTCCAAATTATCAGGCCAGTGAGATTCTGGATTTCTCCCTATTTCGGGATCAGCAAGCCAGACCTGACTAAAGATAGGAGACTCAAGAGCTTTTTTTACTCCACGAGATCCGGCACTGAAACCCCCAAGGATCTGATCCCGATGAGTGAGGTCATGATCTGAGAAGAAGCTATCAGCATCATTCTTTAAGTCTTCAAAATTAGTATCTTCCAAGCTTGCAAGAACTATAACTCTAGATTTTTCTCTGCCCTTTGATCTTATCGATCTTATCATTTTTGCAACGCTGGACTGTCTTCCCTTGTTAATTCCAGGATAAAAATATACTACATCTGCTGCGTCTCCTGGTGATAAACCGCTCGGTGAAAAAATTAAATTTCCGTTTTTGGTTCGGGTCTCTATGGGAACCTCAGGATCGGAATCTACCTGCTCCAACATGTGCATCGATTTTAACCAGTCAGAAATTTGAACATTTACCGGCTTGTTGCTCATGTAGCTTTTGCTCGGTCCCCTGGGCCAGCCTCCATGGGGCGTGGGTCTATCTAAATAGAGATCCTTAATAGATGCTTTTTCATATGATTCTTCCGGATGGTAACCTCTAAACTTTTTCTTCTTCTTTTTCTTCTTCTTTTCTACGAGAATAGTTTCCCTGACGAACTCTCGTAAGATAACCTCATCAATATTTTCCGAAGGATCCTCTTCCGCTGCATGAAGAGCTGCTAAGTATTTTTTAATTGGGCCTTTAGTACAGCCCACTTTTTTTCCACCTTTTTTCTTATAAACACACTTTCCTCTAACTTCATACGGCATTTTTCAATTTTCTCACTAATAGACATTATTAATTATTTTCACCATAAAGAAGTTACTCGAAGTCAATGTCTACCGAGACATTAATGTTTATTTTAGGAACTCTAAGCTGATTTGCTAATCCGTGTCTTTTGCACTGATTAGCGTCCAAAAACCAGTCGGCGTGACCTTTTCCATGAACCTTCTTAAGAAAGTAATCATCTTTCTTACCGCAATTTCGAGCCATCATTGTATAGACTTTTTGATTGAGCCGATCTGTCTCCTCTGCAGATGCCTTAATTTCTTCTACCTTTCCATATTCCATGGAGGACACATCATGTATCATCACGGTTGAATCGGGATCCATGAATCGAAGCCCTTGCTCTCCGAATGAAAAAAGAATGGCACCGCATGACATAGCTTTTCCTTCAACTATTGTAGCCACTGGTAGCTCAGCATGATTAATCGCACTTATCATGGCCATCAAGCTATAAACTTGACCTCCATATGAATCAATAACAACTGGAATCACCGTTTGACCGGTGTTGTGGGCTTGAGATATCTGATCCTGAAATTCTTTTGCAGACTTTTCGTCAAATTTATTCACTCTAACTATTACTGGATTTTTTCTTAATTCCACTTCCTTGATTAAAGGAGATACTTTAGTTATCCATTTCATTATGCCTCCCTAGCCGCATCTACTATACCCGCATGCTGTGCATGTCACACACCCTTCCTGATAACTTAGGGAGTCTTCAGCACTGCAGTTTTCGCATGTAGTCTTTCCCGGTACAGTTCCATCCTTGATATAATTCTTAAGCACTCGAGCAATTACTTTAGAGAATGAAAACATGTCCATCTCTCTATCCTTTTGCAACTGCTCAACAATGTAGTGAATGGGAGCTCCGTGTCGAAGCGCTAAGGATATGGTACGAGTAAAACCGGCGTGGTTAGGGTTATCAAAGACAGCAACAATATCCTTGACCACAAGCTCCTCACCGTTCTTTCCAATTTTTAGATCATAAATAGAATTCTTAGTCTTATAAGGATGTTTGACTATAGATCCATCTCTATATTTTTTAGGAATTTCAATGTACTTCTGAAGACCTCCCATTACCTCGTACGGACGATTATCCATTAGTCCTACAAGAATGGTCCAGGCTTCTCCCTGAATACTGGCATGGTGAATGGAGCACTGAAGTTCCTTGGGGCGCTTGGGTGCCTCATGCATTTGAAATAAGCTGGAGCTTTTTTTCGAAATTAAAACTCCGGTTCGACAGCCATCCCTATAGACTGTTACTCCCTTACATCCTGACTTCCACCCCTCCAGATATATTTTTTTGATTGTTTCAGTAGTAGTATCTGAAGGGACATTAGTTGTGTTAGAAATTGCATGACATACCCATTTCTGGGCCACAGATTGAACCTTTACCTTATTAACCCAGTCGATATCATCTGAAGTTGCTTTCCAGTAGGCAGACTTTTTAGGATTTGTCTTTCCGGTAACATCCATCCATCTCTTGAAACCGTGGTGATAGACATCATATTCTTGCCATCTATCTCCAATCTCATCTACAAAATCGATGTGTCCATTGGGTTCATTCTCAGTCAATTTTTTTCTACGAGTATACATCAGTCGATAAACCGGTTCAATCCCGGACGTTGTCTGTGTTAAGGTGGAGACAGACCCTGCCGGAGCTGTAGTGGTTAGAGCTATATTTCTTCTTCCATATTTTTTACTCATCTCGTAGACATCTGGAGCTGCATTCCAAATCCTCTCTAGGAATTCATGACCCCTTTCCTTATCGTGATTATGGGCATTGAAAGCTCCCCTTTCCTTCGCCATCACACAAGAGGATCTGTAAGCGTTAATGGCCAGGGCCTTATAAAATTTTTCTACGGCTTGAATAGAATCTCCAGACCCATATCTCATTCCAAGAGCAGCAAGAGTATCACCCACCGCAGTTACACCAAGACCAGTACGTCTCCCTAAATGAGCCTGGGTTTCAATATTTCTCCAAAGATCCTTTTCTATTTTTTTAACTTCACATGGCTCGGGATCATCTTCAATTTTTTTAATAATTTTTTCAATCTGCTCAATCTCTAGATCAATCATATCATCCATTAGTCGCTGTGCTTTTTGCACCACCCTTCCAAATTCATGATAATCAAAATGTGCAGAATCGGTAAAGGGCTCCTTGACAAATGATAATAAATTTACCACCATCAATCGGCAAGAGTCATACGGCGATAAAATAATCTCTCCGCAGGGATTGGTAGAAGTTGATCCAAAACCCTCCTCCTCATAAATGTCTGAGGGAGTTAACCTTTTTGCACTATCCCAAAATAAAAGACCTGGTTCAGCACAGCTATGAGCGCATTCAATTATGTCATTCCACAGATCAGCTGCATCAGCCATCTCTGAGACATCTGGACTTTTACTATCAACCGGAAACCTCAGCTCAAAATCCTCCCTTTTTTCGACCGCAGTCAAAAACTCATCTGATAGTCTGACACTAATATTTGCTCCAGTCACCCTAGAGAGGTTTCTCTTTATCTTAATAAAATCCCTAATTTGAGGATGATGAACAGAGATGGTGAGCATGAGTGCTCCTCTTCGGCCATTTTGGGCCACCTCTCTGCACGAATTGGAAAATCGATCCATAAAAACCTCAATTCCATCGGTGGTTCTAGCACAATTTGCAGTTGATGTCCCTCTGGGGCGAATTGTTGAGAGATCAAATCCCACTCCACCGCGTCTCTTTGCAATTTGAACAAGCTCCTGGTCAGCCTTAAGAATCCCTCCATAGGAATCATAAGGAGACTCTATAACGAAACAGTTTGATATTGATTGAACCTGGTAGGGATTTCCGATTCCCGACATTGGAGAGCCCTGCGGAACAACGTATCTAAAATTTTTAAATAATTGATATATCTCTGATTCTGACATGGGATTAGGATACTTTTGTTCAACTCTAGCGAACTCCGCTGCCAGCCTATGATGCATGTCATCTGGATTGCTTTCGTGAATTTCTCCCTTCTTATCCGTCAATGCGTATTTAGTTATAAAAACATTTGCAGCTAATTCATCTCCTTCAAAATATTCAATGCTATTCTTTAATGCTTGCTCAAATGTTACACTCATTCTTTAACGCCTTACACATTATTACACCATTTATGCGGTGCTGTTTATCTCTTTCCATTTTGATTTTAACAAATCTTTCATATGATTTTCATCATTTTCTAAAGCCTGATTCAGGGTCATCTCATCAGAATTTTCAGATATGGTTATCGTAGACATCGAGGTGTCAATAAAGACGGGAAATAAAATTCCATCCTTTCCGGCTCTATTTTTAGCAATAAAGAGCCTTCCGCACCCTGAAGCCTTTTCTGATGGTTTTCTAGATAGGGAAATGACAACATCTGCAACCATGGCCTTACCGTATGCTTCTGACATATTTTCAAGACCTACGATACTCGAATTAGCAGAATCTCGATGAGCCTGAGAGGCTGTCCATATTGGAATGTTTAGATCCATTGCAAGATTTCTAATTTCCTCATAGATGAACTTTAATTCATGTCTCATGAGCTCAGATTTTCTAGTTGCTCTCATAATATCTGCGTAATCAATAATTATCAAAGCAGGAGAAAAAGATTTTAATAAAAGCTTCTCGATGTGACTTTTTAGAGTCAAAATTGATGCTGATCCTGTGGGATATTCTTTAATTATCAATCTGCCAAAATCTGGCCGTTTATATCTTTCAATGACATCTTTTTTTCTATCTATCACATCGCTACACGGGATTTTGCAAAGATTAGAATCATATCTTAATCCCACAGAAGTCTCAGAGAGTTCAAAAGTATAGTGAATTACATTTTTTCCTCTCCTAAGGGCCTCAGCTCCCATTGCAACAAGAAAGTGAGATTTTCCCACTCCAGTGTTTGCAGTAATTACTCCGATTTCCCCCCGAGCTAATCCACCATTTAAAATTTCTCTATCATCGATCTCAGCTATCCCGGTAGGACACGTAATCCTTTTAATTTGAGAAAATCGAGCGTCAGTATCTCTAAAGAAGTCATGACCTATTGATGCTGTAGTTCCGGCGGAACACGCTTCCTTCATTCTGTTAACAACACTTTCAAATTTTCCATCATTTATATCCTCAACCGCGCTCTCAAGGGCGTCTTTAAAAGCTTGTCTCTTGCAAAAGTCAAGAGTTTTTTCCTTAACGTATTCAAAATCGCCGTGTCCCGGATTAGATTTAGAACGGTGTAAAAAATCAATAATTTGATTTCTAAGAACCGTATCCTGACTTTCTTTTAGTGACTCCTTGATTAGAGTTATTAAAGTGGAAAATGTTGGAAATTCCTTATATTTCCTATAAAATGAAAAATACTTCAGGGAAAGGTGCTGTAGATACTTCAACTCAAAATAATCTGGAGTCATCACCTCCACCATCTGAGATGACCAGGTTTTATCAGTCAGAAGACACTGAAAGATTTTTTCCTGAAAATCCTTCCCGTACTGACCGAAGCAAAGCGGTGAGTCAGGTGGAATAAATCTCCCTAAGTCTTCAGACACTAGACTATCCTTCTGAGAGAGAGAAATAGACGATCAATATTAAGAGTTTTAATTCCCTCTCTGATTAAAGTTCTCATAGTGTTCATTTTATTTCTTTTTGGCTGAAAAGTATCAAGCGTATCTCTAATTCGATCAATTTGAAACGAAGAGAGACAAAATGTGTCAAGATACATTAGCTTCCAATTTCTTTTAATAATTTTTTCATTTTGGGATATTGCATTATAGATCTTAGGGCTTCTCTTTTCCTGGGATCTTATCGATGCTGTCTCAATTATATCCTCTATCGTGACATCTTTTTTAGCCTTAAGCATGGGAAATCTTTTGGCAACTGTTTTAAATCCCGCACCTTTTATCCCGGGTATATTATCTGAGGGATCTCCACAAATCGCCTTCACTAGGCAGAAATTATCTGCTAGTATTCCAAATTTTTCACATACAACATTAGCGTTAATAAATTTTTTACTTGTGGGAGAGTAGATAATGGTATTTTTATTTAGAAGCTGGTAAAAGTCCTTGTCAGATGATAGGATCACCTTTTTTTTATTCTCATAGAAATATTTTGAAACATATCCAATAACATCATCCGCCTCACAGTCAGGAACATATATCTGACAAATGGGCATGTGTTTTAATAATTCCACTATTACAGAAATTTGATCATTTTGACTCTCAACTGTGTTAGGAATTTCATCCTCATAAAATCGATTTAATTTCTGAGGTTTTCTATGGGTTTTATATTCTGAAAATTGTGATCTTCTTTTAGAAGATCCCCCGCTTTCCCACACGACTATTATCTTTTCAGGATCTATAAGATCTACGCACCTGTTTATTGAATTTAAAAACCCCACGATGCCACCCACGTGATGTCCGTGGTCACTCATTGCTGGGTGAGCAACAAAATGACGCGTAAAAAGATTTAATGCATCGATAAGTAAAACGGGACGCTCATCATTCACCGATTATACCTATTTCATCTTCCATATCGAGGGATATTGATCTCACCTCTTCATAGGATTCCACATCTATGTCTAGATCTTCATTGCTATATTTTTTAACCATCACCCTTTCTAAGAGAGAATCAACGTATCCAGAATACTCAGGATCTGTCATGATCTCCCCGAATTTTGGCTTGTGAAACTTTTTCTCAATGAGAACCTCACCAGTCAGAGTGTCAGTTACAGTTAAGCACTTCCACGATCCGGTTCCAGAAACAGAGACCTCCTTTCCATCGATCACCTCTGGACCGTGTTTTCTCAGGACATCAAACGTTTGCTCGTGCTCTTGAATCCCTTTTCCAAAGTGAATCTCAAAATTTACTGTCCTAAACGGGGGAGCCACCTTATTTTTGATCGTCTTGGCAGAAACATGAATTCCAATAACATCATCTCCATCTTTAATGGGTTGACCTGCACCCAGCTTGATCCGAGTGGTGGCGTGAAAAGGAATTGCCTTTCCGCCGGGAGTTGTTGTGGGATCTCCATACATCACACCAATTTTAGTTCGAATCTGATTAAGAATTACAAATAGAACATTTTGATTCGCAATCACCCCTGTAATCTTTCGCATTCCCTTAGATATAGCACGAGCTTGTAGTCCAATGGTCTCCTTGTCGTAATCCCCGAGAAGCTCTGCTTTTGGAGAGGAAGCTGCAACAGAGTCCCAAACAATAGTGACAGGAACATCCTTATTCATCGCCTTCGATTTCATAATTGTAGACTCTGCGATCGAAAGCACTTCTTCAGTACAGTGAGTGTCCACATAGACAAACCTCTTGCTGATGTCCACACCCAGAAGTCCCAAGTTTTCAACAGATGTAGCATTCTCAGTGTCTATATAGACAACAATTCCTCCCATCTCCTGAGTTGACCTTGCAATTTGGATTGCAATGTGAGACTTACCAATTGACGGAGGTCCAAAAATTTCTACAATTCTTCCCTCTGGAATCCCGCCGTTAGCTCTGTTTGAACACACATAATCTAAAAGCTTAGACCCAGTTGAAATCCACCTCTTTACATGTGTGGGAGAAAGATCATTGCTTAAATTATAGGCAATTCTAGACCCATGCTCCTTATTGAGAGCACTGATAAGATCTGAAGTAAAATCTCCTTCTCCGTTTGACTCAATGTTTTTCCTTGCCATTATACACTCCTGCCCTATGTTTATGATACATTGTGAATCTTAAATGTTCATCTTGGTGTGCTTAAGCACACGTCAGATTAATCAACAAGATCGGCAAATGCATCATCTAGAGACTTGTACCCTGGTGCTGATGGGGTCTCACTGTCTGTCTCTTTTTCGTCTGAAGTTGTGCTGGCTGTCTCTGTCGTTTCAGAGGTATTTCCTCTCCAGGACCCCTCATCATCCTCGTCAATGTCACCGTTTATCCAGTCATTCACAGTCTTTGAAAGCTCGTCATATGACTTGCACTCATACATGTTAGACACGTCGGGAATTTCATCAGACCACTTTTGGGAGGTCTCAGCGTCACTAGAGAGAGCAGAGCTCTTTCCTCGGGGTCGAACCTCAGTCGTGGCCCACTTTCTTCCGGGCATTCTAGCGCAAGAAACCTTAATATC
>Ga0209434_1000476_pt1 | contig 19313 bp, 8 predicted proteins | sample ETNvirnome_2_300_FD_184068 | JGI IMG/M metagenome (GOLD analysis project Ga0209434, IMG submission 184068) | Marine viral communities from the Pacific Ocean - ETNP_2_300 (SPAdes) (version 2) | ecosystem: Environmental > Aquatic > Marine > Oceanic | place: Pacific Ocean | collected 2013-06-22
GATATTGACTTCGGCGGAGCACTTGAGGCAGGTGCAAGTGCTGAGCTAGTTGAAGCCTTTGACTATGCACAAAGTCTGGATGATCCAGACTTTGAAAAGACATGGGTACTGGGTTTGTTTGATATGACGCTGGAGATCTTAGATATAATTCCCATGGGCCCGGCTGTACCTCCAATTCTTGATCCATCATTTACGATAGACTTGAGCTATTTTGACTTTGATTGCCTAGAGTTACCTGAGTTTATGGCTTGCTTTTTAAAAGCCTTAGCTGCGCCATTCGATGATTGTGTGTGTGACTGGATCACTGGAGAGCCATCAGCAGAGATTCAGGCGTGGATGGATGAAAAGGGGTATGATAATTTTTGTGATTTCTTTATAGAGATTGTACTTCCAAGTTTCTTTCCCTGGGAGCTAGGGATAGATTGGCCTCCCTCACTCCCATTTGACTTCCCGCCAGACTGGTGTGCCCTATTTTTCCCGCCTGAGATTGACTGTGACTGGGACTGGGATCTAATGTGGGATATTAGCTTTATGTTTACTTTTGAGTGGGCAATCACATGGGTGTGGGATTTTTGTCTAAAGCTTCCCGACCTATTTATTGATCTAAGCGGCTGCATAATAGATTCAGGATTTGACCCATGCGAGATTGTTGCCTGCGTCGTGGATACACTAGTTGAAATGATGCAAATTGATGCCCTTCTTGAAGCTCAGCTTTCAAGCATCTCACTCACTCTTGTGGCAGCCCTGGCAGCATATGTTCAGATCATCTGCATCTTTCTTATTCAGATAGTTTTAGGGTTCATATTTGGTGTAGGTGTCGTCGTTGACTGCATCGGAGAGTTTTTAGGACTACCCTCTTCAGCATAATCATGTAAATTGAGCTGTGGTAAGCTTAATGTTCTTAATATTTAATATTGCAAGGAGAATGTTGTGGCTGAGATTAGTTTTAAAAGTTCTGGAATACGTTCAACTGATCCTAGACTAAGAAAGACTATAGATCTGCCTCCGGTTGGCATAAAGACACCTGTTGAGATAGGGACTGGACGATCTGGAATTTTTCAGATGCATTTTGATCCGCTATCTCAAATAGACGATAATTTAAAAAATCTCATCTTAACCAACAAGGGAGATAGGCTTGGAAATTATTCGTATGGTGCTGACCTTAAGAGATTAACAACAGAGTTGTCATCTACAGATAATTTTGACTCTCGTGCTATGTCAAAGATTAGCGACGCTGTAAAGAAATATATGCCGTATGTCGAGCTTGATTCTTTTCAGTCTTCCACTGACAAGTCTATAGATAGAGATCTATCCGAGCAAGGGTCAATTACAAAGATAGATCTAGTTGTGCGCTATGGAGTTCCACAGCTCAAGGTGTCAGGAAGGGTCATATCAGTTTCATTATATTGTGTAGGTTAAAAACATGTCAACAGTAAAGAAAAATTTAGTTAAAAGCATAAGAGGAAATCAGAGATCATATCTCAATAAGGATTTTAATGCTCTAAGGGCTGAGCTCGTAGAGTATGGTCAGACATATTTCTCTGATAAGATATCAGATTTCTCTCAAAATGGTCTTGCAGGAATGTTCATTGAGATGAATGCGTATATTGGAGACGTTATGGCATATTATCTAGATCATCAATATAATGAGCTAAATATATTAACAGCTGTTGAAAGTTCAAATATTGAGAGGCTCGTAAGAACTGCAGGTGTTAAAATTAGAGGAGCATCTCCTGCAACTGCGATTGTTAGTTTTTACATAGAGGTTGATTCAACATTTACAAATAATGAATATCTCCCTGACAAGACGTTGTTGCCAATAATAGAGATGGGCACAAGGTTAACGTCTACGACAGGAACAAGATTTGAACTTGTAGAAGATCTTAATTTTGGTCTCACAGATAGCCAAGGTAAGCTCGTTGCTAAATATAAGACTATGAAGACAGACTCCAGCGGAAATCCAACATCGTTTTCATTAAAATTGAATGGAATGTGCACGTCTGGGCTATCAGTATCAGATACGTTTACAGTTCCAGATATCTTTAAGGGCTTTAGAACTTACACACTGAAAGGCGCAAATGTCTCAGAGATAACATCAGTTATTGACTCAGATGGAAATGAGTATTATGAGGTTGACTCTCTGTCTCAAGATACAGTATTTAGAAGAGTTGCTAATGTGCTCCCTGATTCTGATTTAGTCACCGAAAGTATTGAGATAATTCCTGCTCCGTACAGATTTATGTCTTCGATGAGCAGAAAGACCGGTTTGACAACTATAAGATTTGGAGGAGGAAGTGCCGAATCAACAGACGATGATATTATGCCAGATCCAAGTGAGATAGCTATATCTCTATATGGAAAGAAAAAGACCATATCAAGACTTACTATTGATCCAAATAGCTTATTAAAGACAAGAACACTAGGAGTAGCGCCCAGAAATACAACTATCTCAATAACATACAAATCAGGGGGAGGTCTTTCACACAATGTAACAGAAGGGTCAATAACTTCTGTATCTAGCCTTGTTGCAAAATTTTCATCATCGGTCTCATCCGCCCAGCTTTCAAAGATAAGAACATCACTAGAAGTTTCAAACACAATCGCAGCTAGAGGGGGCGAGTCTGCATTAACGCTAAATGAATTAAAGTCTACAGTTTTGTCATATCAAAATTCACAGTCTAGAATTGTAACAAAGGCTGACCTCATAGCCAGAGTTTACACAATGCCATCAAATTTTGGAAGGGTGTTTAGAGCAGGAATTAGGGAGCATCCAAACAATCCGCTAGCATCAATATTAACTATAATAAGTAGGGACACAGATGGAGCTCTAGTTACGTCTCCTGATAATCTAAAGATTAATCTTAGTCGGTATCTTAATGAGTTTAGATTGATATCAGATGCCGTTGATATAGTAGACGCTAGTGTTATTAACATACGAATATTTTATGCAGTCAGGGTAGATGAAACGTCAAATCAGTCGCTAGTGATTCAAAAAGTCAACGCATCTCTTTCCAAATATATGAGCATTGATAATTTTCAAATTGATCAATCTCTTGTCACATCTGATCTTATAAATATTATACTGAATACTCAGGGTGTTGTGGGCATGGTAGCTTTTAAGATTATAAATTTAGCAGGAGAGGTGCATGGAAGAGATTATAGCGAGGTTACATTTAATGTGGCAGCTTCTACAGATAGGGGAATAATCGTCCCTCCGCCTGGAGGCATTTTTGAAATAAAATATATGGATGATGATATTCTAGGACAGGCAAGATAAAAATGTATAGAATCTTAACTTCAAGCAGTGACACATATATCACAAACAAGATAATAAATAACAGCTTTAGAGCAACAGATGCAAATGTTGGTCAGGCAGCCACCCTTGATCTGTTTAAGCTATATGCTGAGGCGACATCTGGATCTGATACATCTCCTACAGAAATTAGTAGAGCTCTAGTAAAGTTTAACCTTAATCCTCTGAGACGGTTGACAGGGTCTATTCTTGACATAGCAGACACATCTTTTAAATGTACACTCAAGATGACAGATGTGTATGGAGGTCAAACCTGCCCATCAAATTTTAAAATGATAGTGTTTCCTTTGTCTAGATCATTTGACGAAGGGATGGGAAGAGATATTGTAACATTTGCAGATCTTGATGCGTGCAACTTTATAACTTCTTCAATATCTGGAAACTCAACGGTTGCATGGACATATAGCGGAGCTAACAAGCAGGGCTTTTTAGGATCTTCTGATATAGACATAATATCAAGCGGAACGCTTAGCGGCAGCTCAGCTACAGAGAATATAAATCTATGGGTTGAACAGAGTTTTAAAACAGGAGAGGAGGATCTTTCCGTTGATGTCACAAGAATAATTTCAGCCACATTAAAAAATCTAATTCCTGATCATGGATTTAGAATATCATACTCTGGATCCCAAGAGACAGATAAGCGAACTAGGTTTGTTAAAAGATTTGGATCATCACAGAATTCAAACTTTTACAATAAGCCAAAATTAATAGTTCAATTTAATGATACAGTTCAAGATCATCATCAGTCATTTTATTTTAATCTGTCTGGATCTCTATTTTTGAATAATTTTCACAGAGGCGTCCTTTCAAATATCACATCTGGATCTTCACTATCAGAAATATCTGGATTAAACTCTATAGTTCTTAGACTTAGGAGCGGTTCAAAATCAAAAGGAACTTATTATGAAAAAATTATCACAGGATCTCAGTACAAGATTGGACAAAATTTTGTATCAGGTGTGTATTCTGCATCTTTTGCACTATCTCAGTTCACTGCATCAAATAGAGGTGAGGTAAGGTTTAATGGATCTCTAGAAAACGAGATAAAGAATGCTGGATCTGCTACTTTTACAGAAATATGGTCATCATTAGATGGAAATGTAGGATTTTTAACTGGAAGTCTTGTTGTTAACTCTGTAAATAGAACTTCTTTTAAAAATGATAGTCCGAGAATACTAATAACTGTAACAAATATGAAAGACGAATATAGAAAAGATGATAAAGTCAGATTTAATATATTTGCAGAGGATGTAGACAGGCCGATAAAGTATAAAAAGGTGCCGTTTGAAACAAAGAGCCAGATATACACTTTGCTTTATTATAGAATAAGAGATGTTGAAAATAATAAAATTATTATTCCATTCGATAACTCTACACACAGCACGATGTGCTCTACAGATTCTGATGGGATGTATTTTGAGATGTATATGGACTCTATTCCAAAAGGTGTTCTTTGCACAATTGACTTTCTCCTAAAGGACTCTGGGGTTGATCAAGTTTTTACTGATGTGTCGTCTAGATTTAAAGTATCCTAAGGGTTTTGAATGTCTAAAAGAAAAATAATTGGCGGAGTACCACAGTCACCTCTTCTATTTAGATCAAGAAGATCAAGAAAGTCAGAGATTGGTGCTGGGAGAACTTCTCAAACTACTTCACTACAAGCTTTAAAAGATACAAATATACTAAGCACATCATCGTTTAGATATGAAGATCCTGGATATGGATTAAAATCTACGCAGGAAATAGCTTTAGATTGGGAAAAATTTGAAAATCATACATTCTTTAATTCAGCTCAGTCAAAGGTAAATGTAGCTTTTCATAAAATAATAAATGAGTATCCATTTGATGGATCGAGAAAGCAAGTTGAGGCATTTGAAGATTCTCTAACTGGATATGAAAAGTATATCTTAGATATTTTTCCAAAAAATAACGGATATCTAATATTCTCTGGGACATCTACTACAGAGAATCCCGGAGGGGGCCATAGTGAAAAGCTAGGAACAATAATATCAGTTGTAGATAGTGCTGGATCACAATTTCCTGATTTTTCAAGAAATAGAACTGGTGCTCCAGTTATAAATTTTGAAGAAAATGCATTTTCATTTGAAATGATGGTATATGTTCCACCCGAACAGAGCGATAATCAAATAATTTGTCAAAAGAGTGACACCAACAAGAGGGCAATCACTTTAGCTTTGTCAAAATCAGATAGTCTCACATCAGTTCCAATGCTTTTTTCTATAACTTCAGGGTCAGCAAGACTTTTGGTAAGCTCATCAATTGAAAAAGGTAAATTTTCACACATATGCGCAACATATGACAGAGGGTCAACAGATTCACTGCAGCTATTTTTAAGTCAGACACTTGTAGCATCATCCTCAACAACCTATGAATTTGATAGTCTGTCCTTCTCAGATTCAAATTTTATAATTGGATCTGGATCTGCAGTTCATGCAACACCTATGAACCTTCCCTTGTTAGAAGGATCAACAGATTCAGTTTTCACACCAGCTGTTACATTTTCAGGGTCGTTAGACGATGTGAGAATATTTCACTCCACTAGAACCATAGAAGATCAAAAAAAATATGAAAAAAGAATACTTTATTCTGATGACGATTTAAAATTATATTTTAAATTTAATGAGCCAACTGGATCTTATTCAGGAAATGATGTTGTATTGGACAGCTCTGGAAATTCACTTCACACAAGGATCTCTAATTACTCTACTGCATTAAGAGATACAGGCTCAGTAGGCGAGCCTTTAAACCCAATGTCTGGTCAGGATCCTGAGAGATCTCCCGTACTATTTCCTGATTTTCACATCATAAAAAATCTTAATACGCGGCTTTTATCATCAGCTAGCGATTATGATATAGCAAATCCAAATATTGTTACCCGTCTCTTTCCTGTTCACTATCTTTTAGAGGGTCAGTCATATCAGGGTTTTGCAACTGAAGAGGGTCAAATTGCAAAATCTTTAGCGGGTAAATCAATTCCAGGGTCTGCAAAAATTGGAAATGCACAAAATTTAACAGCATTCATGTTGCTATGGGCAAAATTTTATGACGAGATGAAGATTTTTATAGACCATATGTCTCAGCTCATTCACGTAAGTTATGATGATGAAGACTCTGTCTCAAGAAAACTGTTGCCATTTGTCGCTCAATACTACGGAATAGAGTTACCAGCTCTTTTTCCTGATGCTCCTATTGATCAATTTGTTAGAGGGGAAGATATTGAAGGAACGTTTGTAACTTCTTTAAATTCACTAAAATTTGTACAATCTGAGATCTGGAAGAGAATACTCATTAATTATAACGACATAAGAGAGTCAAAGGGGACAGTTCACAGTATAAAATCTTTAATTAGATCAGCAGGTATAAATCCAGACAATCTTATGGCAATAAGAGAGTATGGAGGACCCACAAAGAGATCTCTTTATGGTAGAAGAGAGACGAAAGTAGAAGTTGCCAGCTCTCTAGATTTTTCAGGAAGCAATTCAAGCGTATCTCCTGGAATATTAAATGTTCACGGATTTTCAAGCACGCGCCCTCATGTTGTTTCAAATTTTTTATCTGGTTCAAGAGTTGAGGTCGGATTCCCTCCCGCTGCACCGCTTATTCACGCCTCTGCTAGTATTGAAGTTTCGTCTATAACATCTATTACAGACGCAAAAACACTAACAATACAGGATGATAATTTAAAAAGTGTCGTATTCGAATTTGATAGTGGCGGAGCTGTTGCAACTTCTGGTGCCGTTTTAGTTCCTATAGAGAGCACGACGGATGATCAAGCCACCACACTGCTTCATAAGATTACCGGTAGCTTTAGCGGATCAATATCTGGAGATCTTAGAACATCGACAATAATCGATATAAGAAATATCTCAAATAAAAGGAGAAATCTTGGAAATAATACAATAACTTCTACTGTTGATCCCGGCGATCTAGTGCTGGATGGATTTGGAGGAGGCGCAGGCTTTATTTTGCAAGATACTAGACAATATGGATTGCACGGAATCTCAACGGATCCGTCAGATGGATTATTCACCTCAGGTTCCTTCTCGTATGAGGCCACGTACCAATTTCCTAAAAAGAGCGGGATTTCTTATGGACAATATCAGAGTCTTGCAAGGCTTCACGTCTCTTCAAGCAATACAGGATCGAAGTCTGAGTTAGCAAAAGGGATTCATTATGCAAACTTACTCTTAGTGTCAGGAACAGAGAATAGTATGACTTCTAGTGGGTCGACCTTAAGACTATACATGAGACCTGGAAATACTTCAAAAACTCATGTTGATCCACTTCTTAGGCTAGAGCTAACTGGTGTAAATGTATTTGATGGCTCATTGTGGAATATATCGTTCGGAAGGGAAAGATCAGATGAAAAAATTCCTCAAAGTTATGGAAAATATCTAGTCTATCCAGTATCACAGATTGGTTCAAGCTCTTACTTCTTAAGAGCAGCAAGACAATCTTATGGAAAGATAGCTGCACTATTTACAACGTCATCATTTTTCAAAGAAGCTGCCAATACCAGCGGAAGTCTTTTGCAAGTCATTGACTCTACGTACAATCCGTCGGGATCTATGATAGTAATTGGATCTCAAAGCATGGCTAACGTATCTAGCGACGGCGCCAACGGAGCATTTGGTCCAGCATACAATAGATTTCTCATAGATCCCAATCTAGATAGTGTGCCTGGCGCAATAACTGACGATAGGCTTCTAGCAAATCAGACAAATTTCTCAGGGCAGGTGGCACAGATAAGATTTTGGTCAAAAGCACTCAGGTTAAATGAGTGGAAAGAGCATGTTAGAAACTTTAAGAGCCTTGGAGTAAATGATCCTCTTATAAATTTCAATTTTGAAAAGGCGGCAACAGGATCTTTTGAAAGACTTAGGGCTGATATTTCTATAGACCAGCCAGTAACAAGCACAAATGCTTCAGGAGATATTAAGATATTTGATTTTTCACAAAATAAAATTTTTATGAGCGGATCAGGATTTGAATCAAACAATACTGTGGTCAAGCCAGAGACATTTTACTTTAGCCATCTATCTCCAAGATTTGACTTATCTCAGACAGATAATAAGATTAGACCAAGAAGCTTTCAAAATCCGATGCTCCTAGACGAATATAAATATGCTTCTCATGCACCCGTATATGATGTCCTTAAAAGCGAAGAGCCTGATGACGACACCAGGTTTTCAATTGAGTTTTCATCTGTTAAAGCTCTTGACGAGGATATCATGAATATGTTTAGTGATCTTGTCTTCTTTGATAATGCACTTGGAAGGCCAAATTTATTATTTGATGACATATACCCAGATCTCGACCAGGCTAGGAAAATTTATTTTCATAGAATTACAGAAAAATTAAACTATTCATCATTTTTTGAAATGTATAGATGGTTTAACTCATCTTTGGGAGATCTTATAGAGCAGTTGATACCTAGAAAAACAGTTTTTCTTGGAATAAACTTTATAATTGAACCGCATGTCTTAGAGAGAAATAGATTTAGATATTTATTTGATGAAATTTATCTAAAAGCTCTTGCAAGAGAGACTGATAGGGGTAATTTACTTTTATCACAAATTGTGGGAAACCTTTGCAAGTATTAGGAAAAAACAATGGCAATTGCACCCTTTAAAGAGAGACCTCGTGTCAACATAGACTACAAGAGAGACGTACAGATTGTTAGTGGGGGAATGGATACATCTGGATTTAATAAATTTAGACAAGGCGTGAGCGTGAGAGATTTTTGTGACTTTGCCTGTAAGCTAATACCGTATATATCATCAAAAGGTATTCCGCATAGAGCATCTGCTAGATTTGATCACAGCTTGGAGATTCTTAATTTTGGACAGCCAAAGCTATTTGAGGATCTCGGCCCGCAACCATCAGCAAAATTTCAACCTTTTGATGACATAAATGACATAAATGACCCAGTTGCATATCTCAATGATCCAGGAACGGCAGGGTATCCAGAGGTTCTTCTAAGTCCAAACTGGCTCGACCCGGGAATGATGGATGGGATAATAGAGCCGCTAGCGATAAGACATAAAATGCCTAATACATTAAATGAGGGGCCATTTGTTGCACATGATGTAAGAGCAAATTTAATTCCAGAGATTGGCTCTCCCATAACTGGAAGATCAGTTAAGATTTTATCATTTAGATCATTTAAAGAGTCTAGAAATCCTCCCTATACTGATGCACAGGATGTCGCCATGGATGATAAGAAGGGATTCCAGGCAGCAATTCCAGGATTTGACTATCCAGAAGAGGAAGCAATTGAACCGTATACAGACATAGTAGGTGAAAGACAGAATGAGATAATGCAGCAAGATTTTAATCAGGATTTCACTGATGCTTCTGGCTGCGGTATATATGGATATGTGACTACAACAGGAACGCAGATGCGAGGCGGATCATACTCTTCAATGAGCGGAGTAACTGGAGCGCAGCTCGTTCTAGGTGTTGACTCTATAGCATATGCGGGGACTAAGAGATAATGCCAAGAATTTTTTTAACATCAAGTAACACATACGCGACTGGGTCTGGATATCTTAATCTCTCTGTAAGGGCAAAGATTGCTGAGCTTGATAACGCAACAGGTTCATATCTATCAATTAAAAGAACGACTGGGTTTAAGTTAATTAAACCTTCTGATCCATTTAACGATACAAGAACAATTAATTATCTCACTGGGACGAATGTAAAATATCCCCTTGTTCTTGATCAGGCTGATGCCACAAAGTATGAAAGAAACTGGATAGCAACACCAAACGAACCGCCGCAGGGCTTAGACAATGTCACAGGTATTGTAAAGCCTGGAGTTTCTGATCAGGATTTGCTATTTTCTATTCATCAGGCTGGCGGGTTTACACCTTTTGATGAGAGCAGGATATATCTTGAGAGAACACAATTTTATATGACAGGAACAAGGATAGATGTACTTCCTGGTTTTAATTCACCTCTTAAGGATAAAATTCAGATAAAGATAGATATCGGCGCTAAATCACCTGCAATGATGAGTCGATATATGTACAGAGGACTCACAAATGACATGGGTAGGGCTGATGTGAGCGTTCCCGCATTTTATCAGCAAAACTACACAGGGTTTAGGTACTTCAATTTTGAAAATAGTGAGTGGGAAAGAATTGGTCTGCGCGATCCAGGGACAGGAGCAGCGTATAATCCTACCATGTGGCATCAGGTGACGTCCGAACCAAAGTTTTGGAAGCCCGGCAAGCTCGGGCCGAAGTTTAAAACATACCAGTTTGCAATGTCTTCTCAGCTGGGATACATGGCCAAAGACTATGATGATTTATATGACTGGGGATACAGGGGGATAGGATCTCCCACATCCTCTGGGGCTGCCCCTTACAGCGGGTCATATCATGCAACAGGGAGTCAGCTCTTGTCTATGTCAGACTATATTAATCATCCGTTTCTTCTTGAGAAGGCTGTTCTTGAGATTCCAATTCTGTATAAGAGAAAAGCTGGAAATCGGGGTATTGTCAGTGGTGGCGGAAAGTCATCAGCTGCCAAGGTTGACCTAGCAAATAGAGACATAGACAACTTTGTATTCTTTATATACCGTCAAGAAAATCCAGAGGTTGCAAATGCTTCTCTCATAGACTCTCCATCTTTCTGCTCTGGTAGCAAGAGATTCATAGTGATGAGTGGCTCTATGTCGTTTTATAACTCTCGTGTGTTTAACTCTACAATAAGAACATCTATCTCTGGTGGACTTCCTCACTCTCCTGCATTCTCATATGATTTTGACATTCCTGTGAGTCAGTCAAAAGGTGCGATGACGACAAATTACCCCACGTCACAATTTCAAAACACAATAAGGGTTGAGATGACACCTGGAGTACCGAGCGCGTATAGGTCAGGCGGCTCAAGATTCCCAGTGCGAGAATCGTCAACAGCTGCTTCATCGACAACTCCCACAATATTAATTCAGGATTTTTGGGCAGGGGGAACAACGTTTCCAAAACCGTCAACTGTTGGAATGACAACATTCCCGGCACAGGGAGAGCAAAATAGTTCGTACAATGTTTCAGATATTCGAGTCACAGAACAGCTTGCGTGGGGAAATTGTTTCCACGGTGCATATAATTCACAAACAGTTACAGCATCTTCTAGAGACTTTATTAGCGAGTTTGACTTTTACGATTTTAGACCGTCCAGGAGCCCAACAGGTTTGGGAAATCTATCGCCCAGCTATATGACCCCTTTCTATCCCGCGAATGCTGAAGTAGCCACATCACTTGGAACATCTGTGTCAAAAAATGTTCCCACTAGCATAAGGTCTCCATATCTTCTCTTTCCTGAGGACAAGCTTGTTTTTGGAATGGATGCAGGAATATCAATGATACCAGCAGGTATAGGCACTGACTCAAATAATTATTTCTCTTCTGATATCGCTGCTTCTCCTATGCACAGTCAGGGGCAGGCTAGAAATGATGAGATAGGTTGCGCAATGTCTTCATCGTTTATGAAGATAAAAGTAGGCGCGGCATCACTAACTCTCTATGGGTCACTTATAAAGGAGAATCAAGAGAAGCTATTTCAGCTGAATCAAAATCTCACATCTGACGCAATCCATGAGGATATGCACTATAGCAACACCGTGCTGGATCAGTTTCAAATCGAGCCAAGGTATTCATATTCAGGATCTTATATAGACAACTGTGTTGCTGGAAACATAGGAAGAGAAACAGGTCTTCCAGATTTATTTGGAGGATTCCAACCGCAGACTGTCACAAGGGGAGTCATAAGAAGCATAGGGTCTCCTGCTGTAGGTGCCACGTCTATTAGAGATTTTTACGGAACTCGAGAGCGAACTATTAGTCATGATCCGTTTGGTCTTGCGGACTGGAACACAAAAATGTGGGCACACGCTAAAGATGGATTCCTAAGAGGTACACAGTGTTTTAGTGAGGAAAGATCGTATGATACAATAATGCCTGACATTGTTGACTTTGCTTTAAGATCTGGAATGTCACTTATGACGCCTATCAAAGATAAAAATTCAACTGGCATATTGGCCACCTTAAACGGTACACTTAATGAGACTGGTCGGATAGGAAACCTCGCAGCAGGAGAGCCTGATGAAGCAAATAAGAAGGCATATCCATATGACACAGCTAAGGAAAGAGAGCTGTATCGCGATGTATCGCTTTTTGTTACAGCAAGAGGGTTACAGGGAGGCGGAGCCGACTTCGAGGGCGCCGTTGTCTATCCGTTCCTGAACTGCTTGAAAACAACAATGAGAAGAAGACGAGCAAATCCTAACCTGGTTAAGTGTTTACTTTTTAAAAATGGTATAACTGTCTCATTTGAGGGTCACACCCTTTCCGCCAAGCCCATCAGCGGAACAATTATGTATGCACCTCCTTACTCTACAGGATCCGCCACCCGCCCAAACAGCCACTCGCACGGCGCCCAGGGATTCCTATATGGCATTGAAAACGTTGCACCTGTCAATAGCAAGGCAGTCTTTAGATATGATAGATACGGTCAATTTAGAGATATGCTGGAGCAGAGAAAAGATAGGCGATATTTTGATCAAGTTTCTAAAAAAGTTTTAGATGCTGTTGTTGAGTGCATGTTTGTCTCATCTTCTGACGGAATGACTATTAGAAATCCGTACAATACGCAATCTTCCAATATGTCTCAGTGGGCAACATCTTCAAAGCCATACTTTGATGGTGTTAACACAAACACCACGTCGAAATCATCACGAAGATTTACCAGTTTCTTGCTCAGGCCAGGAAGAATTGCAGTTGCAGATGTTGGAAAGGGCTGAGCAGCATAATTAAACTTTGTCTGAAAATTTGTTATGCTGATATTTATATCTAGAGGAATTAAATGGCTGGAATACTAGATAGCAAAACCAGAATAATGGATTCTGTGATCACTGAGACTGGAAAGCGCCAGATCACGAGCGGCAGACTAAAGGCAGAGTTTATAAGCTTCACTGATGGAGCTACATACTACGAGGCTGACAAAGTTACCGGAGACTCAGATGTAACTGCTAGAATATATTTTGAATCTACCGGTCATAGAAAACAGGATTTTATAACGTTTGAGACAGATGACTCTGGAAATCTTCTGGGATATCCAACTGACTCTGAGCTATCTCTCGTGGGAGATTCAATATTTAAGTCAGATTCAAAGGCAGAAGTAGAGGATATAAACAATTTTGTATTCGTCTCAGGGTCAGGAGATTTTGCATCTCTCTCTGCTGGAATCGTAACGTCTTCAATAGATCACTTTAAGCAGCTTCGGATGATAGGCACAGTTGAAGGAGCAGTATCGAACTTTTCTCATAAGTTTGAGGTTGATAATGATAATCTTAGTTTTTCTATAATTAATACATTTCCGTGGCCAGACGGCCCCCCGGATAGCAAGTCTAATATAGATGCTGTGGAGCCATTCTTTGTAGACAAGAGGCTATCGCATATACCTAATTTTAAATTCTTGCCGCCGCTCACCGGTGAACCGTACACTACTCCTTTTAATTTGAAGACGGAGAGGCGTCGTGCAAGAAGAAAAAGTTCAAAATTTAGACATTTTTTGGGACAATATACCGCTCTTAATGAGAAAAATGGTCGAATGACATATGAAGATCTCATGGTTCACCTAAACGGCGAGGGATCAGATGGAATAGATCCCGGGTATCTTAAAGATTACGAGACAGTGCAGCAGATAGAAGCATGGTCTAGTCAGGGTGAAGATGGATCAACAACTGGAACAGTTATGGGAACAGTTTTTGCCGGTCAGCAGATGGGAATTATAAATGTAAATCCAATAGATGCAGCCAGAGAGAGACATAGCGTTAATTTTATTAAAACATCTTCTGCAAACAATATTGTAATGCAAATATTTGAGACAGACTCTGAAAAGCTTACTTTTAAAAAGCTTGATGTGATAGATTATGGAGAGATAGTAACAGAAAGTTCTATACGCCAAACAAAAAGAGTTTTCTTTGTTGGAAAAATACTTCTTAACTCTGTTAAAATACCTGTATTCGTTAACCTTTTTACTTTGATTTTAGACTGATGTTTGTTATTAAGAATAGAGACATAAAGATACTTTATAAGCCTGACATTGACGAGTCTAGAATAACTGACGTATATACAAATGAGGAGGGCGAAAAATGCTTTGACTATGATTTTTTCTTTAATGCTGATCTTAGAGCTGCACTCAATACAGGAAATTTTAAAGTTAGACTCTCCATTAGAAAGAAACCAAAAGAAAAAACAATAAGATTTATGTCTGATCTCACTGACGTATCACCTTTGGGACTGGTAACCTCTCTCTTTACAAAAGATTCAGAAAATAAGGTAAAGCTTAGGGTAAATGATAAAACAGGCCTTGTTAAAAGAAGATTTGTTGATTTAACTGAATATATTCCAAACTTTAAGGTTAAAAATGCTAAAAAGCTAAGTGATAGAGCACTATTTGGAATTGTAAAAAAGACAAATGTGTTCTCTGCTGAAGAGATTAAAAGTCAGGGCATAGATATAAATCTTCCACAGCGAAACCTAGCTATGAAAAAGGAGATTAGCAGCAAGAGATTTATTCAAAATTATCAAATAGCTATTAAAAATGGCGTGGACCCAGCTGTGTTGACGATACCAATAGACTCTATGACGAAGGCCGACCCTAGAACAAGAGGAACATTTATTGAAAAAAGGGAAAAAAAGACTTCAACGGTTATACAAGGTGCAAGAGATACAGTGTTGTCTATTCTTGAGAAGAATAGCATCAACCCAATTATGATTTCTGATATGCCAAAAAATAGCCGGATAGGGCTGACAGTTGATCAGGTTGATAGAGTTAAAATTATCTCTAAGTCAATTACATTGAAGAAAAAGTCCTTAGGCGCCAATAAATTTTATGTAAAGCTTGACGTGATATCCAAGAAAGGAATAATCGTTCAGTCTATGACAATGATAATAGACCACCTTCAGAATCTTAAAGATTATTATGTTCCTAGAGATATAGTAGACATAAGGGCAAAAATGACAGATCCGTCATCTCAAAAAAGATCAGTTAATCTTGGAGTTGTAATTCCAGATCAGACAATTAGCGGATACTCTTTATTTCAAAGAAAGCTATCTCCGACTATGATATACTCTCTATCTCAATTCTATTCTATTCGGACAGAACCTTTTAGAAAAAAATCAAGCAAGCGAAGCACATCCAGAAGCCAAAATGAAAAGCCGGTAAGAAAGAGATCTAATGAGATCCAGAGAGTGAAAACAAGGCTCGCAGTCCCAAAAGGAAACTGTCTTTATCTAACAAGAGTTACTACCACTGGCCGTCTTGGAACACAATACGGAAACTTTAATCAAGCCTCTGTTAAGGGAGGTCCTATATTGACAAATAGGCTGTCATTTATGACAAAATGCAACCCTCAGGGAATCGAACTATCTCTTTTATCTAGCGTGCCTAATCATATTTCAGGAATGTGCTATGTTAGAAGAGACATTTCACACGGTGTGACTAGAGCTAGATGGACTATGATAAGACGAGCAGGGTCATTTCCAGAGAAAGGAGTGAAAGGATTTACTCTTATAGATACCTTCCCCAAGGAGGGCAGAACATATGAGTATAAGATTAAAATCTACATGCAGAACGGAGTGTCAAGATATTCAATAAATTCACGATTTGAAAAATTTATAAAACCCACAGAGGCTCTTATACCATCTTTGACTAATTTTACAACTGTAAAAGACACAGAGAGGTCTTCTATTTCTGTATTGTTTAATATTGCTTATTCAATGAATCTCGACGACGCGGACATCTTAATGAAGCTGCTTTCACAGGCTGGTTTGTCTGACATGTATAATGCTGAGCTGGGTGAGATTAAGGACAGTTTATCTGCTTTAGTTTGCTTTAGAGTTGAAAGATTTAATATAGCCTCTGGTGAGACAATAGATCTAGGGGTTGCGACAGCAGGAAGTTTTACTGATAGCTATAAACTGGGACTAAATCCGCCTGCTTTAAATACCAATTACGTCTACAGGGTCTATCCGCAGCTTGTGTCTCCCAGTGACGTTGTTGATAGCTTGACAAGCTATACAGACGTACAGTCTTCCCCTTCGGCAATCGGCTCTACAAGCGCTATAGGTAACCCAACTGCTATTTCACGAATGAGATCAAAATTGAGATCTGATCAAACATCTGTATCTTCACAATCATCAAGAGATGAGTCGTTTTTAAAAAATAGATTGTCGACGTCTATGTCTGGAAAATCACTTAGAAAAGGAACGCTATCTTCTGCGTCTGAATCTAAAAACCCTCTAGACTCTTACGGCACTGGAGACTATATTGACAAAAAGTTTTCTACTGGATCTGTCTCTGTGAAGGTAAAACCTGGTAAAGTAACATATGGCGGCCACGGCGGTCCCATAGTGAGATGGTCATCAGATGACTCAAGTAACTATGTTGATTATTTTGCAGTCATAGCAAAAAAACAGGGCTCATTTCAAGTTGTTGGAAACTGCTGCGGATATGCTAAAACATCATATACATTCATAGATTATATGAGTGTTGGATATGTTGGGATGATAGACTATTTTGTAGTTCCTATTACTTTGGATGGATCAACATCTGCCAGACAGAGAGTAGGAAGCACAGTAATGATTGACACAAATACGAAATTTAGAAGGAGCAATTAAAATGACATACACGCCAGGAAAGCAGTTTGGACCAAAAACAATGCAGGTTCAGGCATCATCGGCAGCTCAACTATCCACGTCGACTGCTTCAGTGTCCGCAATACAATTTAATGGCACGGATGTTGAAGCAGGTGAAAAAGCAATTTTATCAGGAGACAATTTACAGACACAGGGTGTCGATGGTGCACTATCAGACTATACAAATCCTGATCTTGAGTCAGTGTTGTCTGCTTTGGGATTCTCTACTATAAGACCAGCAATGCTAGCAGCATTTGAATTTCAGCCGTTTATTGATGAAAGCACTATAAAGACCTCTTCGTCTTCTATATCGTCAAAAAATATTTCAACCACATCTGCTGCTGAGATGGCAGACATGCACAGTCAGTTAAAACAGGTTCGATGTTCAGAGGTGATGGAATTTCTTGAAAAATATGTTGGCTTGACGACAAAAGATGTGTATACAGGGACAGGGATAGAGTTTTCAACAAGCTCTGATGACAAGGGTGTTTTGGACGGCTATGAGTCAAAGATGGATGATGCAAAGGAGATTATTGAAACTCTAACAACCATATACAATGCAATTCTTCCAATGCTAGAGGCGATGCAGATAAAGACAAATGACTACAACGGTGGTTCCAGAGGATGGAGACTTGCGATAAGCAAGGGCGTCGTACTTCGAGGAAGGGGCTACCAACTACTCGCTAGCAACACAACCCCGTCTGGAAAGATTCAGGCAATTCTTGCAGATGAAGAATACAACAACGATTGGACGACTTCAGCTGTTATTTCAGATATATCTCTCAAGGAGTACATCACAGACTATTTGGGTTTTCAAAGTGAGTTTTATACATCATCATCTGGAAATGTGATATTCACTCAGCTCATGCTAGATGTTGTTATTAGACTGTTTTATCCTGTATATACATATAATGATCTAACCTCATATGAGCAATACCAGGCTGCACAACAGTCGTCTTGGATTCGAGCATCAGCAGCCGAAGCAAAAGATGCTATGTATGGAAGCGGCCACATTGAGGAACTCGCCACGGTCACAAATGCAGTGTCAAGACTTGCTCATCTGGCTGTAGGAGGAGAGGGAGAGTCCGCAACGCTCGGGGCGTTTAGCTCTTCTCATAGCTCTGGCACGAGTTCTGTATTTACCATGGGTGATTTTACCAGGCTATGGAATACGTTTGCCCCTGACGGAGATGCTGGCTCAAACGCAAGTCAGATAAACCTTGGCATGGGACTAAATATTATCGCATCAGATGTGATGGCATACTATGCGAGAAAATCATCAAAGCTAAGTCTTGATGACTACGTTGATGGAATTGGTAGTTCCACGTCAGCAGACGATATAATGAAGGCTCTTTTTGGAACAAGGACAGGGTTTTCAAATAAAAATATCGCTGATCTTGCTCCAACAAAAACTGGAACGTGTCTAGCTGTGTCGTTTCCTAAAAATACTGACGCTTCCACTGACAATGGAAAGGTTTCCACTTTTTCATATTCGCAAAATGCTCTCTCACAGGGCTCATACACTTTAAGGACAGGAAAGTCTTTCTATGTAGATGAGATATTTACAGGAGAGATGGGCAGCGTCAAGAAACGTCTTATAAAATTGCAGGATAGAATTGATCAGTCTAGATCAAATCTTCTAAACACAGCTCAGAGAATGAAATTTCCAGATAGTGTCTCAACCAGAAGTAGCTCAAGAACTAGGGCATCCATGGGGAAACAATCGGCCGTTGAAACGTTAACACCCTCAAGTCTGACACACAGGCTATATGAAAAAGCTGCAAACCAGCTTGAGAATAAGCTCTCGTCCCTAGAAAGCGGCGTGTCCAACCACTGGTGCAGGTTGGGAGTTTGCATCTTAGCGTCACAAGATAAGATATTGGCGTGGAAGCTTTTTAAGTTTTATATGCTGCTATATGCTGTAAAGGACTCTGGTCTCTCGCTAATGTCCTTGAAGTCGCACCTGGAGGACATCACCATCGAAGTCGGCAGTCAGTGGAATGTGCTGGCGGTGAAGTCGGCGGAGGCGGAGGCGGAGGCGGCCATTGAAGAAGCGGTGAAGGAGTTACAAATCTGGAATGATATTAATGATATAATAGAGGAGATAGCCAGGTGGACAATAAACGAAAATCCAGGATTTCAGGGTGCATATGCCGAGTGGTCCACCGAAGACGCCCCCTCTGGCGGAGGCTCCTCAATTTTCGCAGGAGAGGCAGAAGGTGACGACCTCGCCGACGCGCTAAAAGGAATAGGTGCTGGCTCATCATATTTCA
>Ga0209434_1000477_pt1 | contig 19293 bp, 26 predicted proteins | sample ETNvirnome_2_300_FD_184068 | JGI IMG/M metagenome (GOLD analysis project Ga0209434, IMG submission 184068) | Marine viral communities from the Pacific Ocean - ETNP_2_300 (SPAdes) (version 2) | ecosystem: Environmental > Aquatic > Marine > Oceanic | place: Pacific Ocean | collected 2013-06-22
TGACATTGCAAAGGTTCGCGAAGACAAAACCAACAAGAACTTCAAGATTGAAATGCTTGCAGAAAAGATTCGAGAGCAATCCAAGAAAATAGACAAGAAGATTGCAAAGGTTAAAAGCTCGCGAGATCAAATCTCAAAGTTTGACATTAACAAACTCATGGGCTTGCAAATCCAAATCAACGAGAACAAGCAAAACCACGAAAAACTTACAAATGAACTCGTAGACATAAACAAAAAGCAAGAACTGTTAACTGATATTCCTTGTGGAGATAGCTTTCCAACTTGCAAGTTTATCAGAGATGCACACATTGCAGTCGCAAGTAAAGAATTGGTTGAATATGAATTGAACACTGCTCTTACGGATTTGCGAGCGTTGAATCCTGATAATGTTGCTAAACAAATCATGCAATATTCAAGAATCGATAAGCTCATCAAAGCAATCGAAACAGAAATAACACAAGCACAACTTGAACGAGAGCGAAACAAGACCCTTAAATCAAAAATTGAGTTTGCGTTAAAAGATATCTCACTAAAGATCGATGAATATGAAGAGAACAAGGAAGTAATCGAAAACCTTGAGAAGCTTCTGAAAGAAAAGAGAAGCTTGCAGAAAAGTTCCGAGAACAAGCAAAAGAAGATTACATCTTGCGAAGAGGAAACACTAAGCCTCGTTAAACTTGTGGGATCTTACGAACAACGAGTTGAAACCTTTCGAGAACAAAAGCAAGAATACCACGATCTTAGATCGTCGTTCGCCGCATACGATTTGTTTATGCGGTGTATGCACCCTAACGGAATTGCTTACGATGTTATCAAGAAAAAGATTCCAGTAATCAATCAAGAGATTGCGAAGGTTCTCGCTAATATTGTGGAGTTTGAGATTTTCTTTGAAAGCTCTGGCAACAAGTTTGATATTTTCATCAAGCACCCGCAATACGATGAGCGCCCGATTGAAATGGCGTCAGGTGCAGAGAAAACGATGGCTGCGATGGCTATTCGATTGGCGCTTCTATCTGTGTCTTCGTTGCCCAAGGGTGACTTATTTATTCTTGACGAGCCAGGGACTGCGTTGGACGAAGAAAATATGGAGGGTTTTATTCGAATCTTGGAACTAATTAAAGTGTATTTTAAGAACGTTTTGCTTATCTCACACCTTGATTCGCTCAAAGACTGCGTTGATATGCAAATTGTTATAGACAAAAAGCGCGGATACGCAAGAGTAAATCAATAATGAAAATCACAAAAACACAACTTAAACAGATTATTAAAGAAGAGCTTTCAAAGGTTTTGAGTGAAAGGGTTCTTGATTTTGAGGAATTGATAAGCACCGTAAGCGCCCAATTGAAAAATGACACAGTGACCAAAGATGTAGTCCCTCAACTGATTAATGCGTTGCGACAATCACAAGACCCTGAACAGATAAAAACATTGAAGATTTTAAAAAATGAGGTGCATCATGCGACAGGTCAGATGCCCCGCGGCGCCGCATACGGCGAGAAGAGTGAGTACACCAAGGCCGAAAAAGAAATGATGCAGAAGTGGGAAGCGGAATACGGTAGTGAACTGCCGCCGGGATTTCCCGCTCGTAAAGTCTCGGATTGGTATGCTGACTATATAAGGACTGGAAATTTGAAATGAAAATCACAAAATCACAACTTAAACAGATTATCAAGGAAGAGCTTGAAGAGACCCTAAGCGAGTCGTGGGCCGACGTTGCTCGCCGAGAACAGCCCCGCAAGCAGCAATACGCCAAAGCCGCAGCAGCTGCACCCGAAGAAGCGGACACCGTTATTGCGAGTTTTAACACAGAAGATCCCGAAGAATTAAAGGAAAAATTCCGTGCTTGGCAAGTGGATACTGTCCACCTCGACCCAGCGGCCCCCAAGCCCGTTGTTAAGGCTGTTAGAGAAAAGTTGCTCGCCATGGGCATAGAGGGGATCTGACGAATGAAAATCACAAAACGCCAACTTAAGCAGATTATCAAAGAAGAGCTTGAGGATTGGTATGACAACGACGATGAGTGGCTAAATAAAAAGCAAATAGCCAACAGCCCCCGCAGTAAAATGATGGGCCCATCGCCAATCGCTGGACAAGAAGATCCTTCAGACACAGAGGGCGGTTATACAATGGCGCCAGAGCCGGAAAGCGATCTCAAAGCGAAGATCCTAGCAGCGCTGGAAGCTGAATTTGGTGTCGGTAGTGTTATGACAGACGCCGACATGGAAGCCAGCCGTGGTGCACTCGAAGCTGCGCTATCGGAACCCCTCGGTCCTGACCCATCTGGATCAGACCGCCTTGCGCAAAGAATAGCCCGAAATCGCAAAAGGTTCCCGCGTTCAACTTAATAGGATAAACAATGAGCACAGACAACAAAGATAACGAATTTGACTTTCTGCCTCCCGCAGAACCGCCACCCTCCTTTAACCAGGAGAAAGACCATTACCATGAAGAGGTAGATGCGCAAGATTTTGGCATGGTTGAAGACTTTGGACTTCAGATGGAATACTCCGACGAAGATCTCCTTGCCGAAAACACCGCACCTTCCTCAATAAACGTTGGTTTCGTTGGTGTTGGCGGTGGCGGAAACAAAATGGCGAACGCTTTCATGGAGCTTGGCTTCAACAAGACTTTGCTCGTCAATACCACAAGCAAAGATATTCCAAAGAACGTCGAAGAAGATCACGTTGTTCTTATTCCCGATAGCGATGGTATCGGCAAGAACGTCGATTATGGCAAAGAGATTCTATCACAGAACGGCGCCATCATCGAAGACGCTCTTCGCATTAAACTTGGAAAGGTTGATTGGCTAGTAGTTCTTGCTGGCGGTGGCGGCGGAACTGGAAGTTCTGTAACAGCGCTCCATCCAGTTTTTGAACGCTACATGAAATCCGTTCAATCTTCCGGAAAAGTTGTTTACATTGTTTCTTGGCCAACAGCGCAAGAAAACCTTAACCCAACAATCGCTAGAAATGCGCTAACTCTCGCAAATGATGTTACGAGACATCCGCACATTATTCTAGACAACGAGCGCGCTACGCGCTTGCTTCGCGGTAGGATCGGCATGCTCGGCATGTATCCTGTTGCCAACACACAATTTGCTAAGTCATTCGCCCAGGTGCTAAAACTCTCCACCGAGGATTCACCGATCCAATCTTTTGATAGTAAAGATCTGGAAACATGCCTGGGGAATGATGGGAGAGCCTTTCTCGGCTCGACTATGATAAAGGATCCAAATACTGGAAAGCTTGGATCGGTGATCCTACACAACTGCATGAATCGTTCTGCGTGCCCTCCGCCAAAAGGCAAAGCTGCCGCAGGTTCGTTAATCTTAGTGGCGTCTGAGGAAATGGTGGCAGATCCAAAAGTTAGTAAAAATATTGAATCCGCAATCGCTTATGTCGGCGGTCGATGCGAGACACTATTCTCTGGCGTTTACGTGCGAAAGAATGTGCCTGGATTGATTGCGATACTAAGTATGAATGGATTAGCGACATAAGGAATGGTGAAATGAAAATAACAAAAACACAACTTAAACAGATTATTAAAGAAGAGTATGATGCCTACAGCATTGAAAGCATCCGCGAACGTGGCGATGCTGTGGAAATGGCGCATGAAGTCAGCAGGATCATGAATTCAGTGGACTTCCGGTCGCTCTCAGGCGAAGAAGCTTATGGCATGATAGTGGGCGCTATTGACACCAAGGGAGACCTCGGCGATGTGGCTCAATTCTGGGATACGATGCTTAGTCCGCAGGGACCCCTTCTGTATCGAGAAGAAGAAGAAGAAGACTAAGTATGAATGGATTGGCGACATAAGGAATAATGAAATGAAGATTACAAAACAACAACTTAAACAGATTATTAAAGAAGAGCTTAGAGACTACTACGATGGAGAATCGCACTCTCAATCAGAGCGTGATGCTACGCAGCCTCGCCGTCCCGAAGAGGTTATGCGCGAAGAGGTAATCGATAAAGTGAAAGAAGTGCTTATATTCCTCAAGGGCCGTTTCCACGGCGAGGAGCTTGCTGAGGCCGGCCAGCTTTTTGGAGATTACCTGCGCGCGAATATTCAGTTACATATTGACTCCGCGCGCGAAAGAGAACCAGAAGAGTACACAGGCGAAGAACTCCCGCAGGAGTTGGAATTATAATGAAAATCACAAAATCCCAACTTAAACAGATTATTAAAGAAGAGATTGAAGAGTCCACCTGGGATAATTATGAGAAAATCGGAGTCCGCAGTCTGCCGCCGGAAGAAAAAAATGCCCTTGCTGCCGCGGCCATAGACGTTGTGATGAGGGATCCCAAATTTATCAAAAAAGCTACAGAGCTTGCGCGCAAATATCTCTGGGATCCCCCCACCCGGACTCAGACCGCCGCGGGCGCGCATGGATCGGGAGTTGAGAGCGTCAAGGATTTTACCCGTTCCCAGGGACAAGCAAAATCATTTGAAGACAAGAACCAGCAGACCGGTCGCCTTAAAGTAAACCCTCTTCCCGTATATCTTATTCCGCTTAAAGATGTGGTAGAAGGAAAGCTCGGCTGGACGGAAGACTTTCCTACCGGTCGACCAGGAGTGTGGAGTCCCTATAAGAGCGTGCTTTATGCCCCCCTTGTAGATGCTTGGCTTGAAAAAATGAGGCCCTCAGACTACAAGGAACTCGGAGACTTGGGCTACTTAAGAAAACAAATAGGAAGCTTCAATCAAGAGACTTATGAACAGATTCTTCAGGAGCTTAGCGCAAAAGAATATATCCCGAAGCTCAGCGCCCTACGAGATGGATTAGTCGGACTCGAATACGACAAGAACACAAATGAGGAACTCTTAGAAAGCTTAAAAAGAGCCTACTCCGCGCTCACGAAACACGTCTGGCCGCGGTCCTCGCCTGCGACCCGCCCGCGCCTTGGTCCCAGTCGACCACCCGGCATCACTAGTCATCTTGGCGGCGGCATGGGCGGTGGGATGCGCTTTGAAGGCAAAATGAAAATCACTAGACGACAACTTAAACAGATTATTAAAGAAGAGCTTGAAAAGGTATTGAGCGAGGCAGGCGAGGAGCGCTGGACGATTTGCAACAGCCGCAACCGCTGTGCTTGGGTACCAGCCGCCCCCACCCCAGAAGCCGCAGTCAGGTATGCTGATGGCCTGAAGCAGAAAGACCCCAGTCAACTCTCGGCTTTTTCTTTGGAGGATTTTGAAGACGATATCAAAGTTTATCGCAGCTGGCCCCCTACTGGCGAGCCAACTATCGTTAAGCCCTTCTTCGCAAGCTAGAGGATTACTAATTATGAAAATCACCAAGTCCCAACTTAAACAGATTATTAAAGAAGAGCTTTTAAAAGAGTTCGGAAATGTTAACAATGTTGGCGGCAAGGCTGGTGCCCTTGGAGCTGTAGCGGGCCGCGCAGAACCTGTATACGAAGATGGGCCAGATTCAATCGTTCAAGAAGCAGCAGCTCAGTTTTTTACAAACTTAGAAATAACTGAAAAAGTAGTTGGCATTTTGGTGAACAATATCGCTATCCCCGATCTAATAACAATTATGGAGGAAGTTCCGAAGATTGATACCGCCGAAGAAGAATTGCAAGAAGTATACTCAGATAAACAAAGAGGATGGGCCTGCGCACAAGACGAAGAAAAGTTTAAAGAAATGTGCAGCGGCCCCATGAAAAAGAAGAAAGGTAAAAAATGATGGACGAAACAAAAGGAAAACTAGATAGATTGGTCGAGAAGATGATTTCTCGCAAGTTTCTGGTTTGGCTAACAGCCACAGGATTGATGGCATTTTACGGACTTGACTCGGGTGACTGGGTGATGCTCTCCGCAATTTACATCGGCACACAAGGCGTTATTGATGGTCTTGCAAAAATGAAAGGCGTCTGATGTTAAAGATTGACTGGCTTAAAGTTCTCGATCTCGCAAAGAAAAACTGGAAAGAAATAGCAATTATTATTCTTTTGCTTACAGTTATTGGAAAAATGCGTTATGATTATAAACAATTAGAATCTGCTTATGAAGTCAGTCAAGAATCTCTTCAAAATCAGATCGAAGGCTTGCAAGCAATTCATGCCGAAGAACTTCAAAAGAAAGAAGATGCCCTTCGCGTTTATCGCGATTCAATGGAGACACTGGAGCGAGAATATCTCAAAGAGAAAAAAAACATTAAAGTTATAACTGAAGAAAAGATTGTTGAGATCGAAGTAGAGATTGACAACCGCAAGCAGTTCACCGAAAACAAACAAGAACTCGCAGACAAAATAGAAGACGCATTCGGATTTCAATATGTTCCTTAAAGTATTATTATTTTCACTTACAGCATATGCAGATCCTGCACAGTTCGCCATCCTCGGCGAAGATGAACCAGCACCCTTTGAGGGTGTTTTGTTTAACAAGCGCGGAATTGCCGAATTGCTTGTTCTTCCCGAACAATATCGCTTAGATTGTGATTTAGAAGTAGAATATCAAATAGACAGACAAGCAACCGAATTTCATCTCGAAAGGCAGAACTTTCAAATTCGTTTAGATTCACTGTTAAAAGAATATGGTTTGCGCATAACAGAAAAAGACAGAGAAATTGCTGCTCTGCAGGAGGCAATCGTAGCACAAGCACCAAGCAATAAGTGGTGGTGGTTTGCTGGCGGTGTGGCTGCGGGAGTTGTGACAACCTATGCTGCATACCGAGTCTTTAATGAGCAATGATCCTGATAAAATAGCAGCAATAGAAAAAGCTATAGCCGAAAAATACGGCAGTGAAGCAGTTCAGAATCCAAAGGGAAATTGGAACGAGAGCAAAGAGAAAGAATATCTTGAACAGTCCCGAGAGTTTTATAAGAAACAATATAAAAATGAAGAGTGGCAAGAAAAAGTAGATGTTAATGGGATTAAGATCTCGAAAAAACTACTTAATAGAGAATCTTTGAAATGTTGTCCTATCTGCGGGTCTTTCCCAAAGAAATCTATGGACGATGTTTGCCTAGTCAAGTTTGATTGTTGCAATAGATGTTACATTCAATATGTCGAGGATAGAGAAGAAAGATGGCTAAAAGGATGGAGACCTAAAAATGGCAACAGTTTATGAAATTGTACAAGGATTAGCACAAGCCGCCGCTAACGCTTATGATGGCGCACTTGGAGAAGATGACCAGCCACTCGTAGCAGGCCTTCAGAGAGAAGAAGGAGATCCGCTTCTAGACAAAAGAGTAATGGACGGATTTAACGTTAAGTTTTATGGCGACATGATGTGTTTATCATATCAGTCAGAAGTAATGCTTAAAGAGGTTTATGCTAATGGTTTTGAAGGAGAGATAGATCAGAGACTAACAGATATTAAGGGTTGGCTTGTAAAAGAATACAAAAAGATCACAGGCAAATCTGTTTCACTAACGGAAGAAGGCGAAGTTGAGATGCGAGTCGAAAGCACTTCACGCATTCGCTCCTGGGTCACAGCCAAAAAACACTATAAAGTTGGTGGCCTCTCCAAGGAAATGAATCTCGATAATGATGGCTCGACAGACACGCCGGCCCCTAGTTGGAAAACTTTCCTTGAACAAGGAGGCTGGGGCAAGCGCCCAAAGAACGATAAGAGAAAGAAAGGCTCTGAGAAAGAGAAGTGAAAATCACCCTTGAAAGGTTGCGCGAGATTATAACTGAGGAAGTTATCAAAGAGGAGCTTGCTCCCGAGATAGCTGCGCCTGCTATCGCCGCAATGCTTCAAGGGACAGAGGCTGTCGATACTTCCGAGATTTTCGGCGCCGTCTTCGATCAAATGTATGGCGAAGGCGCTTTAGAGGGCGAAGCCGAAAGAATGGCTAGCGCTGAAGAAGAGCCAGAAGAAGACTTTCCAACTGAATATCAGCCCGGCGGCGCTTATGGAGATCGCCCTGAAATCAGATTAGGAAGACGAGACCCGGTGAACGAGATCATTCAACAGGAACTAGCGCTAGTTTTAGTGGAAGGATTAGAAGAAGCCCTTTTCCAAGATCCCGGAGGCAAAGCTGATTCAGGCTCACATTGGGGCGAAGAGCGACAGAAGAAAGAGAAAGCCCGGGCATGGGCTGCCGGCGCCGATGAGCGAGGGAAAGAAAGAGAAAGGAAAGAGAGGCACCACATAGACACGCTGCTTCAAAATAAATTACACTCTTATATTGCGATGCTTAAAACTTTTATTGAGAAGGATAGGACATACAAAGGAGACTACGGCGATAACAGGAACGTTATGGACGATATAGTGAATCTTCTCTATGGTAATTTACCATATATGTATGCAGCCGATATTTCAAATGTTGATAGAGGCCTGATTCGAGACTTAGGAACTTTAATAAAAGTTTTAGCTAAGCCATATAACGTTGCCAATTCACGACTGGCGACGCGAGATTACGAGGCCCATCAAAGTCGACCACCGGGCTCTGCTGGGAGGAGCGAGTACGAGAAAGCGCGCTCCCAGGAGGCCGCTGCAGCATGGCTAGCGGACCGCGACCATCGGCTAGCGTCGCGCAGCATCCGTCAGGAAAATATTGAAAATATTGATATTGAGATAATAGATGATTAATGAGCTTTCAATTAGACAAAAAACAAAAAGTAAAAGAGATCTTAAAATGTGGAAAAGACCCGTCTTACTTTCTTAACAATTATGCGAGAATATCCCACCCTTTGCGTGGGCTTATCTTGTTTAACACATTCGATTTCCAAGACGATCTTCTTATCGAGTTTAATGATTATCGTTTTAACGTTATTTTAAAAGCACGACAGCTTGGAATCTCAACGATCACAGCAGGCTATATCGTATGGATGATGCTTTTCCATCGCGATAAAGCTATTCTTGTTATGGCAACAAAGTTCGCGACAGCAGGAAACTTGGTTAAGAAAGTCAAAAGCATTATGCGCAATGTCCCCGACTGGTTAAAGATTGCAACAATCAGCGTAGACAACCGCACATCTTTCGAACTTTCTAACGGATCGTCAATTAAAGCAGCCTCAACTTCCGGCGATGCTGGCCGTTCAGAAGCATTGTCGCTTTTGGTTCTTGATGAGGCCGCTCACATTGAAAATCTTGAAGAACTTTGGACTGGATTGTATCCCACACTGTCAACAGGTGGTCGCTGCATTGCGCTTTCAACGCCTAATGGCGTTGGTAATTGGTTTCATAAAACTTGTACAGATTCTGAAGCGGGCACAAACAACTTTAACTTAACTACTCTTCAGTGGGAGGTTCATCCGGAAAGAGATGAAGAGTGGTATAAGAAAGAAACCAAAAACATGTCAAAGCGTCAGATTGCACAGGAGCTGGAATGCAATTTCAATACATCTGGCGAAACGGTTATTGATCCGGATTGTATGGAATACTTATTATCCACAATTTGTGAACCAAAATATAGAACCGGCTTCGATCGTAATTTCTGGATTTGGGAAGAGTTTGATCCAACTTGTAATTACTTACTTGTTGCTGATGTATCGCGCGGTGACGGCGCCGATTTCTCTACATTTCATATCGTTAAACTTGAAACGCTAGAAATAATCGGCGAATACCAAGGGAAACCAACAATTGATATGTTTGCGAATATGCTCAATAGTGTTGGCAGAGAATTCGGCGGCTGCATGCTTGTGGTCGAGAATAATAATATTGGATATTCTGTGTTAGATAAGCTGATTAATGAATATCAATATCCAAACGTTTATCACTCAATCAAGTCCACGCACGAATATATCGAACAACATCAGGCCGAGATAAGAAATTCAGCTGTTCCTGGATTTACAACATCTATGAAAACGCGCCCCCTCATCGTCGCCAAATTAGAGGAGTTTATCAGAAACAAACTAATTACCATATACTCTTCTCGCACAACCAACGAGATGAAAACTTTTATTTGGAGGAATGGTAAACCGCAAGCAATGAAAGGTTACAATGATGATTTGATCATGGCATTGGCTATAGCGTGCTGGGTAAGAGATACCGCGCTGCAAGTAAATGCTAGAGATTTAAACTATCAGAAAGCCTTTGTTGATGCAATTTATACCTCAAGAACAATTATAAATACTCAAATCAAAGGCCAAGAAGGCTACAAGAAGAATGAAATATTTGATAAAATGACTGAAGCTGAAAAAATTTATGAACAATATAAATGGATTATTAAGTGAGAAAATAAATGGCCCCTAGAAATTCTAAGCAAGGAAAAAACCCCGCAAACCGTGAATCTGATTTATTCAAATCATTAACCAGATTATTTTCAGGTCCAATCGTTAATTATCGATCTCAATCAGGTCGAAAGATTCGGCGCCAGCATTTAGATAAATTTTCATCTCGATTTAAATCAGCTTCCGGTCAACAGTTTAAGAAATCTCTACATAATCCTCTTGATAATATCTCAGCAAATGCCATAGCAAATCAGCGCCGCGGCGAAAGATATGTTGATTTTGATCAGATGGAGTACATGCCCGAGATCGCATCTACGATGGACATTTATGCAGACGAAATGACCACATATTCCGAACTTCGTCCGATGTTAAACATTAGATGTCCCAATGAAGAGATCAGAGCTGTGCTAGCAATATTATTTGATAATATTTTGAATCTTCAATATAATCTTTTCGGCTGGGCCCGAACAATGTGTAAATATGGAGATTTCTTTTTGTATCTGGACATCGATGAGAAGTTTGGCGTTAAGTCTGTTATAGCGCTCCCGTCACAAGAAATCGAGAGACTAGACGGAATGGATTCAACTAATCCAAATTATGTTCAGTACCAATGGAATTCCGCCGGAATGACTTTCGAAAACTGGCAAATGTGTCATTTTCGCATCCTAGGAAATGATAAGTATATGCCTTACGGTACATCTATTTTAGAGCCAGCACGACGCATTTGGAGGCAATTGGTACTTATGGAAGATGCCATGATGGCTTATCGAGTTATTCGCTCATCAGAACGCCGATTGTTTAAGATTGATGTCGGCGCAATCCCGCCAAATGAAGTTGAACAATATATGGAAAAGATCGTCACACAGCTTAAAAGACACTCCGTTGTTGATTCAAAAAGCGGCCGCGTCGATCTTCGCTACAATCCTATGTCGATTGAAGAAGACTATTTCATTCCTGTTCGCCCGGGCTCTGCAACTGACATTACGAATCTTGCCGGTGGAGTAAATACAACTGCTATCGACGATGTTAAATATTTGCGCGACAAGTTATTTTCTGCGTTAAAGATACCTCAATCGTATTTGACGATGGGAGAAGGCGGTGAAGAAGACAAAACAACTCTCGCACAAAAGGACGTAAGATTCGCGAGAACAATCCAAAGATTGCAAAGAGTTATAATTTCAGAACTAGAAAAGATTGCCATTATTCACCTGTATACATTAGGATTTAGAGGGGACGATTTGCTAGCCTTTAAATTATCACTGAACAATCCTTCAAGGATCGCAGAACTCCAGGAACTTGAACACTGGAAGCAGAAATTTGATATTGCCGCCTCAGCAACGGAAGGATATTTTTCTCGTCGTTGGGTTACAGAACATATTTTCGGTATGTCTCATGAAGAATTTATTCGCAATCAAAGAGAAATGTATTATGATCGCAAGCACGATGCCTCGCTTCAGGCTGTAGCAGAATCCGCTGCTGCAATGGAGGGTGGGGGCCTCGGCGGCGATCTTGGTGGCGATCTTGGTGGCGATCTTGGTGGCGATCTTGGTGGTGATCTCGGAGATCTCGGAGGTCCAGAAGAAATGCCGGCCGGCGAAGCTGGAGCAGCCGAACCAGAAGCTGGTTCAGAAGATGTTGGCTTATTGGCGGTACCGCCGGGATCCAGAAAATCAACGAGAACTTATGGCCGGCCAAAAAAATCCCCTCCAGGTAACCGAGATCGACGCAGCGACGGCGCGGCATCACGTTCGATAGCGGCAAGTTGGGGCCAAGGAAGCACTGGCACTTCCCAACGCAGCACACTTCCAGGATATCGAGATGGCTTAGCCACCCTCGGGAAAGGTATAGTTGGTATGGAAGAGGGCGTTTACGGACAAAACGAGCCTATTTATAGTTTGAAAGAACAAACCGAAGAAGATAAATTATTTCAAATAAATAATTCGGTAAGAAGTTTATTGGAAAGTTTGGAGAACAAGAATGAAGATAAAACACAATAAGAAAAGAAACACAGCCTTTGTTTATGAATCTTTAATAAGAGAAGCAACAGTAGCTATTATTAAGAAAGAAACAAATAAAAAGAATAAAATTGTTAAAATTATTAGAGAACATTTTGCACCTGATTCGTTGCTTAAAAAAGATTTAGATTGTTATCGATCGCTGTATACCAATCAAAACTTAGATAAAATGACGTCAGAAAAGATTTTGTTTGAAACTAAATTGCAAAGAAGATTTATAGATCCTCAAGGTGTTTTTGACGAACAGACTGCTCTTATAAACACAGTAAATAAAGAGGTTTCTCCTTCGGTATTTTCTAATTTTGTTCCAAATTATAAAACACTCGCCACAATTTCTCAATTGTTTTCTGATAAAACTAGTCCAAAAAATAGAGTATTGTTAGAAAATAAAATCATTTTCAATATGGGGCTAGCCACCAAAGAAACGAAAGAGGCTGAACAGATCGATAAAACGGTGTATAAAGTTTTTGTGGAGAAGTTTAACAACAAATATGATCCGCAGCTTTTAGAAGAACAAAAAGAATTATTAAACTATTATGTTGCATCTTTCTCAGATAACGCTCTTTCTTTAAAAGTGTTCTTAAACGAAGAAATCGCGAGACTAAAAACAAAACTTGAAGAGGCAAAAGAAATTAAAGAAGTTAGTTCCGATAAGCAAATGCTTGAGAAGACTAATACAATTATTGATAAATTAAATTCTTTTGCTAAGAAAGAAATAAGTGAAGAAATACTTTTGACAATTATGAAGACACAAGCTCTTGTAAAGGAAATCTATAGCGATGGCGATAGTAGTTAAAATAGGCTCAGGCCCTACGACAACTCAAGTCCGCTTAGAAATGGACGTGAGAAGAAGTATGAATGGAGATCTTATGATCTTTGATCATGGAGACATTGATATTGTTTTATCCTCTGCTAAAAATAAAGTAATTGTTTTTCCTAAAGAAACCATGAATGATTTGGTTTACGGAGCACAGAATAGACTATTTGCGCATTTACGAAAGAAGGGTTTGGTAATTCCGGAATCAATTCAAGGTGGTGCATTTTATGGCGCTTTGGAGGCAACACTTGAAGCTGCTTCTTCTGATGAATTGAGCGCCCCCAAAATGACCCTTATTAATATTTCAAAGTTTATTGATGAAGAGCGCCCATATTTTGAATCTACAGAAGCTATAGTATCAATGTCAGATGACGAATTATTGCATCCCGATAAAGCAGATTCAACTGAATTGGGCGAAGTTCCGCAAAGCACAGAGCAAGGTTCCATTAGAAAATCTTATATTAGAGATCCATACGCTGTTGGATATATGTATACATTTGAATAAGGACTCCAAATGAAAACTTTATTAGAAAATTGGAACAACTTTATAAAGATTGAAGAGGGTGTAGAGGTTCCTTCCGAGATAGAACAAAGTGACGAAAAAGGTCCGGAGGCGCTAGCCGCAGCCAGCGCAGAAGCCGATAATATAATAAAGAAAGTTACAGCCGCGAGCAACGATCCCGACATACAAAGACAAACTCTTGAGACTATGGTGAGAAAGCTAATAGACTTTTATAAAAATCAGCTGAAAAAATAATATGGAACTTTTAACATTTATACTTTGCGCCTACGGGCTCACACAAATTCTTGTTTACGGCAAGATCTTTTCGAGATTAAGACCAAAGAAAGGCAAACTTGGAGAATTAGCAAGCTGTCCAATGTGCATGGGTTTCCATGTAGGTTGGCTATTAATGCTACTTTCTCCGTTTACAGAACTATTTAGTTTTGATGTAACTGTGTTTAATTTCTTCCTTTTGGGAGGTATATCATCGGGGACATCTTATATTTTAACAATGCTCTTCGGAGATGATGGAGTGAAACATGAACACAAGCTGGACTAACAAATGGATGCTGCAGCCAGTAAGACGCTGCTGTAAAGGATCGTGACTATGAAAATCACCAAATCCCAACTTAAACAGATTATTAAAGAAGAACTAGAAATGGTTTTGGCTGAGGGAGATCAGTACCGGGATGTCGAAGGCGAATGGCTCGCCGCCGGCTCGCCCGAAGCAGACTGGGAAGGCATGGCAGCGCGCCGCGGCGAGAAGGGAACCGAAGCAGCTCTAGAGAAAAAATGTAAACCGTTGCGCGCCAAGGTAGCGCAATTAGCAACTGCTGAGCCCGGGCAATTTTCTGCGGACTTCGACCAGAAAATACTGAATATCAAGAAGGCCCATTCAGAATGTTTTGGAGGAAGACTATGAAAATCACAAAATCCCAACTTAAACAGATTATTAAGGAAGAGCTTGAGGGCGCCCTTGATGAAAAAATGGGGCTTCCCCCCGAGGTAGAGGTTCATTCTGATTCTCCGGAAGGAGTTCGGCGTAAATGTAAAGAGCTGCGCGCCACGTATCTAGATATGCACAAGTGTGTGGCTGACCCGGCTGCCTATGAGGAAGAGCGGAAGAGGCTGCGGTCGAGACCCAGCTGGGATCCGCTGGAGGATCCCGATGAAATACGCCGACGATCAGGCTGGTGGCCAGAATTAGAAGAATCTAAAATCAGAGATTATGTCAAGGAAGAGCTTGAAACCGTTCTTGATGAAGGGCTTTGGGGCGATGTCAAAGCTGGTCTGGGAATAGGCGGTGAATTGGAAAAACGACTCGCAGCTAACCCGAACTATGGTAGTTCAAAGGCAGAGATAAAAAGAAGGGATCAAGAGAAGCGGATTGATCAAATATATGTGAATGTAGGCGCCATTGGAAAGGGCCTCAAATCCCATCACATCCACCCGCTGACAAATTATATTAAAGAATTAGAACAACTACCCTCCAAAAGCGACGGAGGCTCTTGGAAAAGAGATTTTGCTCTTGACCTTGCCACCAAATTGAAGATGAGATTGAGCCAGAAATGAAGGGGAAATAGTAATGCCTAAACAACTTTTACGAGAATACTATGCACTGTGCGAAGGCGGCGTCTGCCAGGATCTTCTCAACGAAGAAGAGAAAAGACAAGTCGCTGCGGGCGAATGTATGTACTTAACTGGAAAACTGCAGGAAGGCGGCGTTGTTAATGGAAATCAACGCATGTATCCTCCTCAAGTTATCATGAGAGAGGTTAAAAACTATCAGAAGCTTGTTCAGGAAAATCGCGCCCTAGGCGAACTAGACCATCCAGAAAATAATGTGATTTCGTTGGAGAAAGTTTCGCACCGCGTAACTGCCATCTGGATGGAAGGTAATGTTGCGATGGGGAAAGTTCAAGTTCTTAACACGCCTGCCGGCAAAATTTTACAAGAATTGGTTAATGGCGGATGCAAGATGGGAATTTCTTCTCGCGGGATGGGTTCTGTTCGCGAAGACAAAGGCACTACAATCGTGGAAGATGACTTTCAGTTAATTTGTTTTGACTTTGTTTCTGAGCCATCAACTCCTGGTGCATTTATGATGCAAGAATCAAAAGACTTTAAGAACAAAGTATTTACCAAGGCAGATCGTATCAATAGATTAATTAATGAGGTTATAGATGAATAAGGCAGATTTAAAAAAGATTATTAAGCCAGTTGTGAAAGAGTGCATTCATGAGGTTCTCTTGGAAGAGGGCCTTTTGTCTAATGTAGTAGCCGAAGTTGCAAAAGGCATGCAAGGAAATCTTATGGTTGAGGCCCCACGCCCGGCGCCAGTAGAGCGAACACACCGCGATACTTCTAACAACACAAGAAAGAAGATCAACGAGCATCGCGCAAAGTTGATGAGTTCAATTGACAAAGATGCTTATAATGGGGTTAATTTGTTTGAGGGCACAGAGCCGCTGACAAGCCGCGAGGCCTCGACACCTAAAGCCGGAACTATCGATTTAGGAAACCCAGAGGACTCGGGCGTCGATATTTCGTCTTTAATGGGCCCATCAACCCAAATTTGGAAGGCGATGAAGTAGGAAAAGATGGCCAATAAAATAAATGTAATTGTTAGAGCAAGAGAATGTAAAAATAATAATGAACGCTTGATACGTAAATTTTGCAAGAAAGTTAAAAAAGAACGCATCATTGAACAAGTTAGAGATCGAAAAAGATACAAAAAACCTTCTGTTGTAAAAAAGGAAAAGCGTATACGGGCTCAACGGACGCGTCAACGAGAAGCGTTAAAAAAACAAAGAGCAATAGAAAGGCGCAATAGAAACAGAAAGTGACTATTTATATTGAATGTACACTTTAAATAGGAGATTTGAACATGGGTGAGTACAGTTGGAGAATAGAGCCAGGACTAAATAACGTTGGCTCCTATCAAGTAAGTGGTAAACCATATGCGACAGGAAGCATCGATGCCAAGCATGGCCTTCGTCCAGGCGGTTTTGAAATTGTATTTCCCTATGTGGCCAGATGGTTTAAGGTTATGAATTACGATACCTCAAATTCTTGCAAAGTTGCTTTTTCTGTAAGCGGAATGACTGGTTCTAGTAATTATTTTACCGTTCCAATAGCAGATGCTGACGCGAACGGCGCCGGCGACAGTGGTGTGTTAGAACTAAAAGTATCTTCTATTTGGGTGTCGGGATCAACAAACGTTGATGTTGTTGCGGGTCTAACATGGATTCCGGCCGTGCGCACAGCCACTGCAGATGGTACTAATTGGTCAGGCTCTAGCGGGGTCGGTTAACATGGCGCAGTTTGCCTGGGCATATATTGATTGCGAGTCCGCGAAGGGATCTGGTTCGTTTGGGCCCCCCAATTCGCTGCAGTTTGTAACAGAATCCAGTAACGGGGCTACAACTGGTTCCGCTTATTTGACTTATCACACAGCATCGATGTATGGTCATCCACCGTCAACTTTGTTCTTGTCAGGCAATCTTATTGTCACTGGAGCAATTAGTGCTAGCACTTTCCATTGGCAGGATATTACGCATATAGATGCCACTGGTTCGACCTTTTTTGGTGATGATCAAACAGATTCACACGTCCGCAGTGGAAGTATGTATCTGCATAAAAATAGCAATTGGCCACCAGTATACAGATTTGATGTTGTTAATGCTAGGGCGACTATGTTGTCTGATATTTCTTCCTCACTAAAAGGAATGTTTAAGGGCGCCGTCATCACAGAGGGATATCTTCATGTGTCCGGAACTTCTATTTTAGGAAATGAATCCGCTGACAATATTGTAGCGAACGCTAAACTAACTGCTTCGCAGGGCGGCTATTTCGCCGATAGAGTCGGCATCGGAACAAATTCCCCCGGCAATCCTTTAGATGTGCAGATGAACGAGTCTGGTTATCTAGCACGCTTCTACGCGCTAGCCGGTAACCAAAACGCTGGAATATTAATTCGCAACGGCGACCGAGGATACGGGTTTAATGTTCGCCACGATCTATCTGAAACATTCGTTATTAATGAAGTTATAGGCGAAACAGATATCATGGCATTTGACGTGAATGGCAAAGTCGGCATTGGAACGAATAGCCCAACACACAAACTCACGGTCGTTGGTGGCGTTTCTGGCTCCGGCGTACTACAAGCAGTTGGAAATGCAACTGTTGTCGGTACTTTAAATGTTTCTGGTGCGGCAACAATGGCTCACCATGTTGTACCCAAAGTTAATGATTCAAAAAATCTAGGCTCTAGCGATAAGAAGTGGTCAAACATTTATTGTACGACTCTATATGCCACCACTATTGCTGGTGGCTCACCGCTGCATCTATCCGCTTCTAGCATTACTTTAACAGGGAGTGTCACATTTTCGGGCAGCGGTACCGTGCTTTCTTCTACAGGTTCTTATTATTCTGGCTCCGGAGGTTCAACAGAGATTTCTGGTGGCCATATCATTATTACCGGCTCAAGCCCTGCCATAACCATTGCGGCTGGTGATCTTATCGTATCAGGAAGTTCTTATTTAGGAGATGCCGCGGCAGATGATACAGTGATAACTAGTCGATTAACAGCTTCTCAAGGTATGTTTGTAAATGCAGACAGTCTTCCGATTCAAATAGGCGCTAGCGCTGATTTACAATTCGTTCATAATGGCACAAATAGTATAATTGCTAACAAAACCGGCCATCTTCTTATTGACAGTCAAGCAATCGGAAAGCATATTCGACTTGATCTGGGAGCTGACGATGCCACCACCGCTATTCATGTGAGAAATAACAGTGGTGCGACCAAGCTTTCAATTAATGCGGCTGGCGCCGTATCTGGATCGAGCACCCTTCATGCGGTGGGGGCAACCACGTTCGGAAGTACGCTATCTACAACTGGCTCAATTACTGCCGGTAGCCATATTTTGCCATCCGCCGATAATTCTTATAATCTAGGTTCGGGCGCCAAGCGCTGGGCTAACTTGTATACCGGCGACTTGCATCTCAAAAATGATCGCGGAGATTGGACAATTGTTGAGGAAGAAGATTTTTTGTGTGTAATTAATAATAAGACAGGTAAGAAATTTAAAATGAACCTGATCCCCTTGGAGGATGATGAATAATGCCAATTTATACTAGTACTCTTTCTGGTTCTGGAACCGTACACACGGTGGGAGCAACCACTTTCGGCTCTACGTTAAACGTCACAGGTGCGATTAGCGGATCGTCTACAATTTCCGGCCTTGCAGTAACCGCCACATCCCTTAATTTACAGAATGGGGGCATTACGAACGCCGGCGCCATTACCGGTATTACAAATTTCTCTAGTTCCGGCGGTTTAACAGTCGCAAATCCTGCCGATTTTGGTTCTACAGTTTCTACTACTGGTTCGATTTCCGGCTCAAGTACGCTACAGATTGTTGGCGCCGCAACTTTTGGAACTACTATTGCCACTACAGGTTCTATTTCTGGCTCAAGCACCCTTTCGTGTGTTGGGGCGATCACGACCGCTGGTGGTCTTAACCTACAAACTTCCGGTATAACAAATGCTGGCGCAATTGCTGGCGCAACAACTGTTGCGGCATCAACGAGCGTAAAGACCCCTCTCATTGAATATACTGACGGTGATGATGCAATAACCATTGCTGATGGCGGTGGCGTTACGTTCTCAAGTACAGTTAAACTTGTTGACGACAAAACTCTCACCTTTGGATCTAATGATGATTGGACCATTGAATATGATGAAGATGGTGACGATGACCTTGTAATGACCGGCACTACATTTGAAATGGCAACTGACACCGCGACATTTACATCGGCAAACG
>Ga0209434_1000478_pt1 | contig 19270 bp, 14 predicted proteins | sample ETNvirnome_2_300_FD_184068 | JGI IMG/M metagenome (GOLD analysis project Ga0209434, IMG submission 184068) | Marine viral communities from the Pacific Ocean - ETNP_2_300 (SPAdes) (version 2) | ecosystem: Environmental > Aquatic > Marine > Oceanic | place: Pacific Ocean | collected 2013-06-22
TAGATTATGTTGTTCAACAACCCTAAATGCCTCATTAAGAGCCTGCACTGTAAGAGTTCCATAGTTAGTGATTGTATTAGCGGCAGGAACAGCATTAAGTAAAGCATTGAAGATATTAGTATCTTCTTCTTTTTGAATAGCTTCTTTAGCTTTGATTTGAGCACGATCAACGATATAAAATCTACGTGCTTTAATTTCAGCCAAACGAACCGTAGGATTCGCAGCAATTTCAAAAGTAGGAACTAATACCTCTTCACCTTCTTGAATTTGATCGGGTACAGCACCTCTACGAGAAATAACCCATGCTATCGCAGCAACGTCTCTCTCGTAACGAGCCAATGCACCTTGAGGAAGTTCATCAACCATCAGAAGTTTTCTTCCAACGGCCTGGTATTCTAAAGAACGTCTAATAGGTTCTACCATAGCTTGAGCCAGAGCAGTTCTACCTTCGTCTGTCTCTAAAGCTTGAGCAATAACCATCTCTTTTTCTTGATCGGTTAGACTATTTTTATCAAAAGCCATATTAAAATCTCCTTTTTTTCTATTCTATTTATAGATACTACTTAAATAGCTCTATAATATAGCTAATTAAATTAACTAAATTAAATTCTCAAAACTATAGGGACATAATCCCCAAGAGTGATAGAACTTTGAACATCTGTACCAGGAACACCACTTGGATAAGCCTGACAAACACCAACTGCTAAACCAACGATATCATCGTCAGCCGCTCCGGTAACCCATTCACCAGCAGTAGCAGCACTTCTCATTAGATTACTACCAATAGCAACAGCAGTTCCAGAATCGTCAAACAGATCACAACTAATCCAGAATTTTCCTCCACCATGATAAACTGTCATTTTGTCAGAAGCAGCCGTTTCGTCGTAGAAATCGGATACTCTGTTTTCAGTCCATCTAGTTGTTCCACCAGCTTGAATAACTACAGCATCCGAATAAGCAGTTGTCTGTCCTTGAGCAGCCCTGAAGGTGTCTCCGGCTATACCTAGAACATCTTGACCTTGACCACCGATTGGCATAGCTTGGCAATCTCCAGCGGCATTCAGGTTCACCAACATTCCAGCAGTTATAGCATTAGTTCCCATAGGATACATATCTGCGACTACGTGATACTCAACAATAAGAGCCATTTTAAATCTCCTTTTTAATTTCTTAGTAAACTAAACTTAAAATCTACCATAAGTTTTTCTCATTTGAGTATTTTCATTTTGATCAGCTTCTTTATTCATTATTTCTAAAGAAAATAAAGAGGCCAACTTAGATGATAAATCTTCCTGAGAATCTTTTTGGTTACTTGTCTCATTTATAATAACAGGTTGAGACAACCCATCTGAAACCGAATCAAGTCCCTTTTTGCCAGCAAATATAGATTTTTCAAAATCCTTAATTTGGGCAGGCTCATATTTTTGTAACTCTACTACTTTGCTTTTCAAGTCTTCACTTTTAATAAAGCCTTGTTCTAACATTCTGCCAGCTACTCTATAAGCCTCGGACTCCGAATTGCTGTCAGCAATTACAGTTCCTTTATCTTTAGTTTGTTTTTCAGGGCCTTTATCTCGCCCTTCATGTCCCATTAAAGCATCATCAGCAGGAATGGAAGGTTGGTCTTTTGGAGAATCAGGACGATCTCCTAAAGCCTCATTTTCTCCGCCGATTTCTGATGCATTTCCAGATCCTTTAACATTAGCAGGTTCTTTAGCATCAAACTTTTCTTCTTTACCTATTGTTCCATTGTCTTTAATAGGTTGTATATCTTTATCCTCCGCTACTGGAGCAGGAGGTTCAACTTTTTTATCACCAGCTTCTAAAATTCTTTCAGCCAATCTACTTACTCCACCTTTACTAGAACCAAAACCTCTCATATGTTCTAAATCAAAATCACTGTCTTCTACTGAAGCAGCTTTTTCTTTCACTTCTGACTGACCTTGACCTTTATCTCCTCCAGTATAAGTAGCTTCTCCACCGGCTAAGTCAGATGACTCATTGCCCATAAGAGCATCATCTGAAGGAATATTAGGTTGAGGTTTATCTTGAGGATTCAATTCAGTATCTTCTTGTCCCATAGTAGCATTATCTCTTGGAACTGAAGGAGTATCGGCTTTAGGAATAGTTTCATTTTCATGTCCCATCTGACTTCCACCTTCTCCAGCAGAAATAGGTTGAACTTCTTTAGTATCTTGAGCTTTTTGCTGAACTATCTCTTTTTCACCTGCATTTTTAGTAATAGTATCAATAACTCCAGAGAGATCTAAATTAATTTTATTCACACTAGCTATCCTACTTTTCATTTGATTAGCTTCATCAAAACCATAACCATTATCACCAACTTCTTCTCCATTTACTGTAATTACTGTTTTTCCACCAATTTCTCCTCTATTATTTTCTTCCATTCCTAAATTTTCTCCAACTTCCATAGGTTTCATCTCGTCTTCAACCACTTCTTGACCTTGTTCTTGAACCATTTGTCCTTCTTCCATTGGTTTACTTTCCATACATTCTTCTGTTCCTTCTGGAACAATTTCATCTTCGATAGGACCTTCTTCTCCAATAGGTGCTTCATCAATTGGAGTTTCTTCGATTGGAGCTTCGACTTCTTCTGCAATACCTTCTCCACCAACTGCCTCATCTAGTTTTTGTTCTAATTGTTCTGCCACTTCAATAGGAAGTTCTATAGTTATAGTTCCAGCACCCTCTTCGGCAAAGGGATCAACATCAATATCTTCTCCAATACCAGGTTCAACAATCTCTTCTTCTCCAGGTCCTCCTAGAGGTTCGACATCTACTACTTGTAATTCATCAGCTAATAGGTCTTCAGGCCCAGCAACGGCAATTTTCAATGAACCACAAATTGAAGATGCTTCTCTTAAACTATATCCATTTCTAACTTGATCTGTGATGCATTCTTCGTCTCCATCACAATCACTCCATGTTTCTGCTAATTTAACAGCAATTTTAGAAGTGTAGATATCAGCCGTTTTCAATTGGTCACAAACACAATCAGCTAATTGTTTTCCTTCACAAGGTCCACTTAAAGCAACTGCATTTTCACCAAACTTGCGAGCTATTTTTTCCCTACATTGTTCAATGGGGAATTTATTTCCATATCCACCATAAGCCAATTTATAATCTTCTTTTATAGACCCTTCTTTACTAGCTGTTTTAATATTATTTAAAGCTTTAGCTTCTTTTAATTTAACAATAGTTTTAATTTTTTCTTGTAAATCTTGTTTATTAAATTCTTCTTCTGACATATTTATTTTAGATAAAGCCTCAACAAATCTATGTTTTGCTCTTTTACAAGAAGCACATTCAGCATTTGCCACTTTTGGAATCCATTCCCATTGACCCCAAATTGATTTAGCCGTTTTAGTATCAGTTGCATAAGCAACTTTATATTTAGTTCCTGTATCTAAACAAATATAATTACCTTTTCCAATATCTAAAGTATTCTGGCTTCCTGTTGCCGGACTTACTGAACCAAGTTTAATTTTTTCACTAGCAAGTTTTTCCAAAGCTTTAGGACTTAACCTAACCATAGCTGCCATTGGAGGCATTGCTCCCTCTTCTGGCATCTCAAATCCTTCTCCTCCTTCTTCTCCTAATCCTCCTAATTCGTCTAATGCTCCTGCTTCTTCTCCTTCTCCACCTTCTTCAGCTTCAGGAGTTGTTCCCATCCATTTATTTACAATAACATCTACTTTAAATTCCATTTCGGAAGTACAATTATTACATTTTCCTTTTCCTCCAATAACATCTACATCGCTACTTCCACATACTGGACACATTGAACCAGGAGGAGATGGCTCTAAATCTTGATCTATCCCACCTTCTTGTCCTAATCCTCCCTCATCAGTAAATGTTTCTACTGGAGGAGGACCAGCAGCACCAGGAGCAGTCGGCATAGAAGCACCGGCTCCAGGAGCCTGTCCCATACCACCTTGACCACCCATTTCCCCTCCCATCATCTGAGCTTCTTTCTTTATTTCTGATTTAGCATCACCTAATTTTGTATTTTCCTTACTATCTGCTGCACATCCACAGGGAGAATTTTCTTCTATTCCAATTTCTCCTCCAACTTCTCCTCCAATTTCTCCTCCAATTTCTCCTTCTATATCATCAGGAGTAATTTCATTTTCTGCTCCATCTTCAACATCTATAGTTAATTCTCCATTTTCTCCACATTCAATTCTAATAACTGCTGCTGCTACTGACTCATCAGCAATTTCCATTTGAGCAAATTTCTTAACTTCTTTAACAAAAGCTTCTTTATTAGTAATAGGAACTCCAATATCCTCTAAAGTAGCTTTAATTTGATATTTACCATCTTCGGGTTTATCTAAATCTTTAATAGCTCTGTCAAAAGCAGATACTTTACTAACTATTTTCTTCTCTTCTACATTATCTGACATGGTTTCTTTAACCATTTGATTTACTTTTTCCATTGCTACTTTACTTCTTAAGACTTGAGCAATAGAATCTAAAACATCTTCTGCCCTTAATCCAAATTCAGCATTATCAGCCATTGCAACTATGATTGAATCGATTGTGGAAATTTGATTTTTAGTAGAAGCTAATTTATTAAAATAAGATACATTGTTAATTAATGATTTTCTTTCTTCTTTTTTATAAGGTAACGAATTAAGAATAGCCAAATAAGAAGCTTTTGATTTAACCTTATCATTATCATTAATGTAATCAGCTATTTTTAAAATTTCTGCTGGAGATTTATTATATCTAGAAATAAGATCGGCTACTACTTTAGAAGCCATTTTCATTAAACTTAATACGTAATCTCTATTTGCCCATCTATCAATCCCCATAGTTACATCACTTAAATTATTAAATTGATCTTCAGTAATTGTTTCTACAATACCTGTAAACGTATGACTATTTAAAAGTTCTTTTAATTGTTTTTCAGTAATAACAGAAGTATAGTCATCACTAATTTTAGCACTCACCAGTTTGCTCATATCATCCCATTGTTTTTCAGTAATAATATCTAGAGCATTGTCATAGTGAGCTACACATCCATCTCCAGCAGCTTCTAATTGTCCTTCATAAATAACCTCAGGAGAACCCAATCTAGTTTGAGGACTATCGCTGGTAGTATCGTTTCTTTCATCTCCTTCTTGTCCTAACTGTTCTTTACTTTCAGTTATGCTTTCATAAGTATCATCAGTCCTTTTGCCTATAAACTCTTGTTTCTTCTCTAATTGTTTCTCGGTGATAACCTCTTGGTTGCTTTTGTCCGCTGCTGTTTTGATATTTTCGGTAGCCATGTCTGCTCCTTTTTCTAAATAATCGCCTTTTAGTATGAGATCCCCGGCTTTATCCGGAGCATTTTTAACCATTTCCTGAAGAAATCCAGGAAACTGATTTACATTCGAAACTTTAATAATGACATCTCCTGCCATTTCAGTTACAAAGATATCTTCATCAACTTTGCTAATTACTATTTTCTTTGAATTTGGATCATTAGAATCAGCAACTATTTCAGTTGTAATATCAGACATTTTCGTACTCCTCTTTGTAGTTTTAGAAAGGGACTGCCCTAAAGCGGAACCTTTAATTATTGTTTTTATATTTTTATCAAAAAAATCCTTTATTTTTCTTGAAGAAGTCTTAGGTTTTGTAACACTTCCTAGTCCACTCATCTCTGTAGATTCAAATCCTCCACCAGTTGGAGAGACAGTTTCAGGTTGAGGTTCAGGAGATGGAAAGACATCAGCAGGACCACTTTCTTGAACTCCTATTTCTCCTCCAGAAGGAGAAGGAAGTCCTCCATATCCCATTTCAGTTAATTCATCGACAGTATTTTGTAAATCTGCCATAACCTTTACTAAATCAGATACATAGTCCATTGAAACCTGTTCTTTTTGTTTCAACATACTTTTAACTACATTCTCAACTTCTGACATACTATTTTTAAGAGATTCTAATTCTTGTATTCCCCCAACTTTTTCTATTTTATCTATATTATTTTCTACAAAATCTGGATTTTGAGAATTCTTAACAAAAGTATTAATTGACTCTTGAAGTGAAGCTACTTTTCTTTGGAGTTCAGGCACATGTAAAATACATTTTACACCACAATCATGACAAGCTGGATTAACTACAAAACTATTTTCAATGAATTTAAGCCCATAATTATGTTCAAAAATAGACTGGTCATCGTGTCTCAGAACCTTTCTTTGTCCTTTTTTAGAGCCACATAAATGACATTTTTCCTCTGGACTGGAATTTTTATGAAAATTACATTCCATATTACCAGTATATTTTCTATTTTTTCTTTCTCTAACATGGGAACAGTAATCATCTGCTGTTCTCGCGAAATTGTGACAGACAGAACAAAGAGAGTGATCTACTGAACAATTATGAGTTGCTATATCATTTAGAATATAACTATGATCACTGTTTTTGTCATCAACTTCTCCTACTTGAACATAGTAAGTAGGTTCATCGTTATTTATGATTTCTACAGATTTAATTCTATGAGCTAAATAACTATGATAGAAAAAAGAATCAAACTTAGACTGTATTGCTTTTTTATTATTAAGTGCTTTTCGACTATATTTTTTTAATTTATCAGATATAGTATTAGTTATATATAGTATATGTTCTATATATTTTTTATCATTATTGACTACCGTAGAAGAAGAAGCTATTCTATTATGAGAACTAATAGTGGCTGGAACTCCTAACCTTAAACAAATCTTTCTTATTCCTTTCAATAAAGATAATGAAGCCGAAGAAACCTGCATTGCTCCTTGACCAGATGAATGTCCATTCTTTGTTTGCCTTTGCTTTACAATACATCCATCTCCATCTAAATAAGCAGAAATAAATATTTTTTGCAGTTCCTTATTTAAAACCAATAAATTTGGATGTAATTTTTTGTTATGACTGCCACTTCCTATATATTTTTTGCATAAAGATGATAATTCAGCATTATAAATAATAAGATAAAGTCCATTTCTCTCTAACTGTTTATCTATTCTAATTTTATTACTTGGATATTTACTTTTTAAAATTTTATATAATTTATTATAATTACTATCTTCAATATTTTCCTCATCTAATCCAAAGCAAAAACCAACAGAATTTTGAGAGATATAACCCTCTGCCGTATAAACTCCTAAAATAAAAGACAGATCTTTATCTATTCCTTCAATCTCTTTTTCATCATTATTAACATATTCTAAAACATAATCTCCTGGCTTAAGCAAACTAGATTCTCTAAATACCGGACTAATTGTTTCATTAATTTCATCAATTAATTTTCTATATTTTTTCTTTGATTTATCTAAATATAATTCTTCATAAGGTAAAATTAAAACAGGATGTTCCCAACTTAAAGCTAAATTATTATTACCATTCCATTTTATATCATATAATTCTTTATGTTCTTGTGTCTTGCAAATAATTTTAACTTTTTCTATATTTCCTTTATGAGTAATAATCTCATCTTCTTCTTTTAACTCGTCTACTCTTTTATAAGAACCATCAGCCATTAATGTTAAATCATGACCTCTTGATGCTCCCATACTCGTCCCTGAAACATATCCTTCTTCTATAGCTCTAGCCAATTTTGGATAAGCTACCTTATCAACTCTTCCTATAATAAAGATTCCCCCTTGTCCTTTGTCATACCAGGAGTGAACACATAGTCCTCTGGATTTCTCTACATCATCATTTTGGTGATTAGTAAATAGTGGAACTCCTACAAAAGAAGATGCTCCCTTATTTAGTTCATCTTCAGAAAAAGCATCTCCATTATCATTTACTTCATCTTTTTTAATAGCAAATATTTTTACATACAAATGATCTGGATGTTCTTTAATAGCTTTTTTAAGATCGAAACCTCCGGTATCCTCATTATTAGAATCTTTAATAGAAGCAGTTTTTATTTGTTTAGGTAGATTAAATATTTCCCAATTTCTAGGAGTATTTAAAGCAGTTATATTTAATTTACTTTCAGGCGAAATTGCTATTTTCTTAAATGACATTATTTAATTTCCATTTATAAAATATTATTTGTTTTTATCTTTATAACATTTGTCACAATAACCATTATTACGTTTTAATGTCTCTATCGTAGTAGAACTATCACATTTTCTACAAAGTTGTTTACTTGAAGGATCTGGTTCTCTATCATTAGTCATATAAGTTGGATGAGGTGGAACATAAGATTCTTTTTTTATTTTTACATAATTTTCAGTTTTTATAATTTTCACTCTTATCCTCCTAATTCAGGATAATTTAAATATTGACCAGAATCTCTTAAATGACGACCTTCTCTTTGAGCTTCTTGTTCTTGTTCTTCACATTCTTTACAAGTCTCATTATTTCCCATATCTTGCCAATGTTTCTTTTTTCCACACGCTTTACAACGATCGTATTCTTGAGCTTTTTTCTCAAACTTTTCAGTTTTTATAATTTTCATTTTTTACCCTACCATTACTGAGATATCATATTTATCTAAAGGACTTTGAACAGATCCTGCTCCATGAGCAGTTAAAGTTCCATATAAAGTAGTAGGACGACCTTTATTGTTAGTAAAATTAATTTCAAATTTCCATTCTTTAGCAGTAGGATTTCCTCTTTCATCATGTAAATATCTGTTATCAGTTATATCCCAGTTTATATTATTATCATCTAAAGCATCCCAAATTCTTCTAACTCCTTCCCAACTTTCATCAGAAAAAATTCCTGTAGACAAAGAATAAACTAATTTACTTACTAAATTTCTAGCTGATTGATTTGACTTTCCATCAAGAGGATTAGGAATTTGAGGAACAGGTTCTTGAGGAGGAATATCTTGTGCTGCTTTATTAACTACTGCAATTCCAATTTCTTTCGATATAGGACCTTTTTTCTTTTTTTTATAATTACTAGTTTTTATTATTTTCATTTTATTGCAATTCCTCTCCTATAGGATTTCTTGCCTGTTGAATTGCCTGTTGAGTAGTTATATTAGTTTTTCTCCTGCCAGCTTGTACTGAACCAATAACTAATTGTAAAGATTCTTGTAATGATCCTAATGCCATTTCTATTTGTTGTTCATTCTCAAAAGAACGCCAATTATTAGATAATTCTAAAACATTGGCTCTTAATTTTTTTATCATAGGAAATACTTTAGCTTTTAATCTATTGATATCATTTTGTTCCTGTTGAGGATCCACTTGTTCTTGAGGTTGTTGTCCCGGCATCGTCTGAAATGCTCCCATTTGTTGCTGTTGAGGAGTAACTGCTCCTCCCATCTGTTGAGGAACTGCCGGTTCTGTCATAACTTGAGCATATTTTTTAGTTTCAATTATTTTCATTTTCTTTACCTTACTGGTAATGCCCAAAGAGAAGATTCAGAAGGAGATTGTTCTGGTGGTTGTTTCTCCTGTGACGGTTGATTTTGATTTAATAGTTGTTTTGCTCTTTCTGCCACATTACTTCTCATTGCTTGCATAGCTCCAGTTTTTTGTCCAGTCCTTGGATCTACTCCAATCTGATGACTCATCATAACATTATCAAAAGCAGATTGAGGATCTTCTCCTTGATTTACTCTAGCAACAATTTCATTAGCATATTGCTCTACTTTCATTTTTCCTCCAGCAGCAATTCCTCCTCCAAAATCTTCTAGAGCTTTTTCAATTCCTCTAGGATCTTGAGCTTTTTTATAATTAGAAGTTTTAATTATTTTCATAATTTTATTTAATTACCTAACTTAACAAAAAAATCCTCTAAATTATCCTTTAACGTGTCTCGCTATTTCAACATTTGCCAAGTCATTTAAACTATAATTAACAGCATCTTTAGGAAAAGGAACTGCCCATTTTTCCTTAACATGAGATAAAGCACTCATTGCATTGGAAAAATATTCTCCACTAGGAGCATATACTTTAGCTTTAGGATCTTTAGGTAATTTTTTAATACCGGCAAAGAATTGTTTTTTCATATATTTATCTAAAGCAGGACCCATTATTACAAAATAATCAGAATCAGTAGTATAATCGTGTCCTTCCCATCTTATATAAGATTTACGACCTATTTCTTTATCATATCTATCTTTTAATCTTTTAGATCTTTCTCCATATCTCTCTTTCCAATTTATACCTCTATCTTTAATTCTTTTTCTATAAGCTAATTTTACAAAAGAATCTGATTGAGCAGTAGTTTCTATAAAATCATATGAGTCAATTGCCCCTTTTAAAGTAGGTTTGCATTGATATGCTCTATGAGTATTACAGACATACCAATCGTTCCCATTAACAACTGCTTTCCAAACAGCAGGAGTTTCTTCTCCATTAGGTCCATGATGCCAGACTGCTCCTCTATTCATTACCTCTTTTCTCTCATCCTCAGAAAGAGCAACTTTATTTTTCTTTAAAGTTTTCATATCAGGTTCGTTTTTATTACTCATTTTCTATATTTCCAATTAAAATTAAAATTCCCAAATTATTAGGTAAATCTATAATATTCATACCTAATTTTTCTTCTTTCATTAATTCAGAAATAGAAGCAAATTTCTCAATATTTACTCCTTCCTCTCCCTTTTTCTTAAGTTGTTTAGCTGCTTCTAATATATTTTTAGAAATAACATCTCTTACAGTATCTAAATGTTCATCAATAGCGGCCTCTTTAAACCTTAATATCCTCCAACCAACATTAGCTAATTTTTGATCTCTTTCTAAATCTCTTTGAACAAAATCCTCTCGTTGATGCCAAATAGATCCATCTGACTCAATTCCTACTCCTAATTTAGGATAAGCAAAATCTATTCTAAATGGTCTTTGTTCCCCAGGAACCTTAACCGAATATTGAGCAAACAAATTAGGAACATTAAGTTCCTGTAAAAGTTTATACATTTTCTGTTCTAATTTAGTAAATTTTATCATTTGAGGAGCCGGAGGTTCAGGTTGCTCTTGTTCTTTACCTTTCTTAGTAATTTTTGGTAAAGCTTCTGCTCCCATCCCCATTCCTCCTCCAACAGGTGCTCCTCCCATTCCTCCACCCATATCTCCACCCATTCCTCCTGCCATGTCTCCTCCCATACCACCACCTAATTCTCCTCCAGGTGCTCCTTCTGCTCCAGGCATTCCTCCTCCCATAGCACCGCCCATTCCCATCGTTCCTAAGTTTCCTGCTGCTCCTCCTTGAGGAAGCATTCCACTAGCACTTGCCATTACCTGTTCGTCTCTTAACCTTTCCACTTCTACGTCATATTCTAAATCTAATTCTTCTAAAATAGTTTGAGCTGATACTAATCCTTTATCATTTAATTGCATTAAAGATTGAATTTTATTAGTTTTATCTCTTAATTGTAAATCATTCCATTTTAATTTAGGATAACAATATTCAGTAGTTCCTAATATTTTAGATTCTTCGTCATCTGTAAATCCCTGCATCATAGCAATAGGTAGAAATATATTTTTCTCAACCCATTCTTTTAACTTATTTCTCCAGTTCTCTAATCTTCTAATTAAAACTTCTACTCCAACTTGAGCAGAATTATAACTAGCTGCTTCTCCATTTAATAATGCCTGATTTAACATCAAGCCATCTAAAATCTCTTTTCCTATTTGTTCCATTTCTGGAGTAATATTATGTATCTTCCCAGTTGCACCTATCCAATCAACATCCACAGCATGGTGAGTAACTATAGTTAAATTAGGATCATTAGCAACTGCTCCTAACTGATTAGCAATGTCTTGAATATCTTCTACAATAGCAGGACGATCTTTATCTCCTACTTTTACTAATCTAACAGGTAAAATCATTCTTTCAGCCACTATCCAGTTAGCAGTCATTATTTTAGTTTTATAAGCTAAATAGACAAAAAGACGTTGAACAAAGGGATTTCCATATGTTCCATAAGGACTGGGATTAAACTTAAGATGACTAACACATCTATCTGAAAGAGGAATTGGTTGACCTGAAGAAACTAATCTTCTTAATTCTTCTGGTAAACTTTCATAAATTTTAATAGGATCTCTTCTGGAAACAATTAATTTCAACTCTTCATCAGGAACTAAATAATATTCTGGTTTATTAGCCAAAGGACTTGACCTAACTTCTAAATAATCAGGATTCATTATTTTAATAGATCTAAAACTTCCATCTGGATGATTACATTGTTCTCCACTAGAATTAACATTTTGTCCCAGACAATGAGGACACTGTATCTCGACAAAAGGAAAAACATCTCCTATTAAAAAATATTCATGACTAATTTCATTTAATTTTTCTGCTAAATCTAATTTATCAATTAATTTCTCATAATATCTTAAAACTTTTTTATTTTTACATTCTAGTTTAAATCCATTCATAGAAAAATTAGCATAAAAATCCACCCCTGCGGCTACTTTAGGTTCACTGGAATAATAAAATCTACAATTACTAGTAATAAATCCACTAGCCACAAATGCTTTTTCAGGATCTACCTGTATATCATATCCTTTGCCTGAATAATTAAATTCTTTAATCTCTGAAATTGGTTGAGCCAAATATTTAACATTCTCTTCTTCATAAATAAATCTTAATTTTCTAGATTTTTTAGGTTTAAAATCGTTAGGAATTTTTCCATTTCTCATATAAGGAGATAATTTAGGAATTTCAGAAGAAGGAATAAAAATTCTATAAACCCACTCTGCATCAGTATTATAGTGTTCCCCATAAAGAGGATATTTGTTTAGAGAACAAGAAATGCCACAAGATAATAATAACCAATATATCTGATCTGCCATATCACAGGAATAATTATTTGCTATTAGTTTCTCTTCTTTTTTACTAAAAGAACCATCTCCGTCAAAATAACCTCCTAATATATTAAGACGAGATTCCCTGTCTAATTCAAAAACATCAGCAGTAAATTTCTTATTACGAGTTTTTCCTGTAATATATTTAGAAAAGAAATTATAAGATTTTTTTGTAGAAGTAGAAGTTCTCCATCCATTTCCTTCTCCATGTGAATGAGAACCAATAACTCCTGAAAAAGATAAAGATAAAACTGATTGAAGCTTCTTTTGGTATATTTCATTTCTGTCATGAGTAAACCTTACACTATATCCTTCTCCTTTATAAATACAACCATCAGCAATGCATAGCCCAAGAGACCAGGCAAGGTCATTTTCTATAGTTTTTTCCCCAAGTTCAGGAAGAGGAGATAATAAGAAATCTTCTTTAGAAACATTTTGAGCTTCTTTTCTACATATTAAATTTTTTGGAATTTTTACTTTAGGTCTATTTCCCCCTTCTTTCATCCCTTTTGATCTTCTCCATTTAGCATCAGCTTTTAATTTGCTTTTATGTCTATATAATTTTCCGTCCAATATAATAATAGGATGTTCTTCAGAAACTTCTAATTTTCTCCAATAACCATATGGATTAAAAGAAAAACAACGTTTATTGCTACAATCTCTAACCGAATAATGTAATGGCTTTCTAAATTCTCCAATAGCTCCTAAAATTGGTTCACAATTTATATTCTCATAAAGTAGTCCTCCTGTTTTTATATCTTCAACTACTTCATCTACCATAAATAAAATATCAGAAATATTTTTATATGTATAATCATAAGTTATTATTTCACAAGAGTTTATGGTCATCCATTGATAAATTTCTCTTCTTTTCGAAGCAATTTGCCAATTTTGAGGAGTATGCAAAGGAGAGAAAAACATAGGTTGAGTCCAAAGAGTATTGGAATTAGAGGCAGAAGTTTGAGCAGTTATATTTCTAACATTATTGGCATCTTTAGTAATAGCAAATCTTACATTAGTCGATTTACCGTAATTTCTAGTCTCATTAGTTTTAGCTAGTTCATTTGCTCCATAAGCTCCAGAAGCTGCTGTCATTCTTCTTTTATTTTCTTTAGAATCATCAGGTATAGTCAATTTTATCATTTTTTATTTTCCTTTTTTTTAACCATCTATTGCTAAATCAAGGCAGGACTTCATAATATCTTCCTCTGTATAATCGACCTTTTTTTTCCTTTTTCCCTCATTTAAATTAGGACATTGTTTTATTTCTTCAGAAATATAATTTTTACTAACTCTAGGTTTCTCTTTTTTAGCTTCAATCACTTTAGAAGCTACTCTCTGATCTTTAGGAGCATACATAGGTTCTCTAACACTAAAGGGATTATATTGTTTACCTTTTTCATCTCTTTTTCTTTTATTTAGTCCTACAATAACACCAGAATTTGCTTGTCCACAATTTGGACAGACATCGGATGCTCCCTTATCTTGCAAAGGTTTAGGACTTTCCATCATACTGCCGCAGTGACGACAGACAATCCTTTGAGTACATGGATCTGGTTCCCCCGGAAATTTGAGTGGTTTTAAAGGTTTAAGTGGTTTTAATTGAGCTAACTTTTTTTTTTAGAACTGGCTTCTTTCCAGTTAAAAGGTTCTCCATCAGATACAGGTTCATAACCCCTGTCTTTTTTAGATCTCATATCTTCTAATCTAGCTTCTGTACTATTATATTGAGGTAAAAAGGGTTTTCTTTTTTGACCTGGCTTTAATTGCATATCATTAGCAGCAGGAACAAAATTATCAACTTCAAATCTCTTATTTATATATCCTCCTACCCATTTCCCATCCTTATCCCTATAAGGACGAGAATATTTATCCATGATATTCCCTCTCCAAATTGTTTCCCAATCAATATCATAGATATCACCTATATTAAAGTTATAAGCTTTATTACGTTCTATAGTATGATAATCAGAAACAGGTTGCATATAGAAAGGATCTATTCTGGTGCTTTTAGGTCCATACATTAGCACATTTGAATCCATTGCTTTATGTTGTGCAGTTTTCTTTAAATTAAAAGATTTACTTTTAGAAATTTTAACATGTTCTTTAGCTAATTTTTCAATATCTTTATTAGTTTCTTCCACTAAAGCTCTTACATAAGGAGCCATTACTAAACCCTCCTCATTTATGTCTGGTTGTTTTAAGGTATCAGGTAAAGTGTCAAAGACAATACTTGCTATTTTTAATTTTCCATTACTATCTAAATTTTCTTCATAAAAGCGATTTAAAGAATCTTCTATTGATTCTTGAGTTTGAGGATCTTCTACATAATTTAATAAAGAACTTCTAGCAGTCAAAAAATCATTACTCTCTAACCAGGTTTTTAACTCTGCTCCATCTCTAAATTTAAGTGATTCTCCTGTATTCATTTCATCTTGTTGCTCTAACTGGTCTCCCATTAGTTCCGGTTGGTCATTTAATCCCATTGGATCCATTGGAGGAGCCATTTCTTGAGCAGTTTTTAAATTAAAAGGTTTTATTTTCATTGCTATTTGTCCCATACTTTCTTGAGGAATTCCCATTTCATTTCTAGACTGTTGAGCCTGTTCTGCTGCTTCTTCTTGAGCTTTTCCTACTTCCTGCAAATTAAACATCGCATCTTCTCCCTCTGATGCCGATGTCTGTAGCTGTACAGCCCAATCAATAATTTCTTCTGGTGGCATACCCTCAGGAATTTCTAAAGCCATACTTGTTAAATAGGCAATTGCATCATTAAATTCTCTTTGTATATCTACTTGTGATTTCTTTAAATTAAATGTCATTTCTTTCCATTGTTCATTAAATTATTAAAGAAATTATTAGTTATTTCTTTAGTTGAAGTAACTCTATTGTTCTTCCAGGACTCATCTTTTTGAGAATCTCTCTCTTTTTTATCTTTAGATAACTTTTCTCCAGAAGTCGCTTCAGCCAATCTTTGGAAGTTCTCATTATCAAAAATACTTAAATTTTCTTTAGGGGAATTATAATTACTTTTTGGAGGTTGAGGAGAAACAATAGTAGTTTTATTAGAAATCATAACCTTACTTGGTTGGTTTTCTTTACCTAACTTTTCTAAAGCTTCTCTATCAATTTTAAACTCTGACTCTATTTTTTCTTCTTTTTTAACAGCCTCTTTTTGTTCTCCCCAAATAGAATTAGTTGAAGTCACTCCAGTAAATTTAGAAGAACCTCCTAAATTAGAAATATTCCCTCCGGTCGCAGACATAACACTATGACCAGATTTTAAACCATCATCTTTGCTACTTAGTTTTTGAGATTTTTGACTTTCTATAATCTTACTTAAATCCATTCCTTCATTTTTAGAAACTTGTTCTGCTTCATTACTTATTTGAGTTAATTCATCAGATCCTGATAAGATATTTAAATTACTTTGATCTTTTACTTTACGCATTATTTTTTCTCTCCAATAATCTTTATTAATTCATTAATTACAGCATCTTTATTGAGTTTCATCTCTGTTTCCACTTTAGCTGCTTTATCTCTATTTTTAGTAAAGTTTTTACCTGGATTGCCATAAACATCGTCTAAACTATCTCCAATAGCACCATCTTCGGGTTCTTGTTCAACTTTAGCAGAACTAAAATCAATAGTCCATTTACCGTCTGCCCTATGAGCACCAGTAAAATTAAGTCCAAAAGATCTGCCTACTTCTTTAGCAATTCCAGTTAAATCACTAGTTTCAATAGTATCGGCTTTACCTGTAGTTGGATCTGGATATTTTTTATCTGGCATCTCTATTTTCACTGTTTCAATCCCATCAGCAGAAATATCCTGATTAACAAATTTAGCTTTAAATTCTTCTAATCTTCTAGGAGGATAACCAAACTCAACTAATTTTTTAAATACAAAAGTAGTTAAAGTCATTTTACCATCGTTACTAGTATCTTCAGCAACAGGTTCCTCCATTGGAGGTTCTTCTATTAGAGATTTATCATTTTGAGAACTGTCTATACCATTATTTTCTTCAGGTAATGGTAGAGTTCTAGGGAAAGGATCCATTGCCGGTTTATTTTCCTCAGGAGCAAAATTTTGAGGCATAGAATCTCCCATAACTTGTGCCATCATCATACGGGTTTTGCCCGATGGAACAATAGTCATATTATTGCCTCCTATATATTATTTGTCGGCAACCATTGCATCGACGTATTCTGCTGGATAGATCTGTTTCCAATAGTCACTCAACCAAGCTTTGGTTTTTGAGTCAAGATTAGAAACTTTCACAAACTGAGTTGGTGAACCAGCTTCTTTTTCATCTTTTTTCTCTTCAATTTCTTCTTCTACTTTTTCCTCTTCTTTTTTAGCTTCTTTAACTTCTTCTTTAGTTTCGGCAGCTTTATCTTTACAATCTTTATCTTCCTCTTCTTTTTCCTCTCCTTTTTCCTCTTCTTCTCCACTATCACCTTCTTTAGCCTTAATTTTATCTTTTATAAAATCAGGTAATTTTTCTTGAGCCGGAGTTAGAGCTTCTTTAATTTCTTTTTCATCTCCAGAATCTTTTTCAACTTTAGGATCATTAACTAATTTACCTTCAGCTTCTGGTTGTCCACTAGACGGAGCTTCTTTTTTATCTTCAGCATCCGAACCTTTAGGTTGATTAGTAGATTCACCTGTTTGGTGAAGAGGTTCCACATCTAATTGTCCACTGGAAGGACCTTCATCTGTCTTCTCCGCTTCTTTTACCGAAGCAGTCTTAACTACAGGTTCCTTTTCCTTTCTAATAGATGCTAAAATATCATCCATAGATTTAGGTTTACCAGTAGAAATACGATTGGTATAAAGCTTCATTATCATATCTCCTTATTAAAAAAATCGCTTTTTTTTCTGTAATAACTTAATATCGTATAAAAAATTATAAAATCCTTTATTTTTTTATTTATGGAGTGCCGGTAGCCGTTGTTCCAGGATTTCCCTGAGAAACTTGTTGAGATTTACTTGCTAAAGCTTTTTGTAAAATATTAATTATACTTTGTATATTCTCAGGACTATATTGATCTAATTTAGACATGTCTACGATAATAGGAGCAGTTTCTCCTTTAGCAGCCGGTTGTTCTCCTTGAGAAGGTTGTTCTGCCATTGTTCCGGCTGTTGCCATTATATTATTCAATTTATTAGCTAAGTAGTTTGTAGCAGAGGTCAAATCAGGAGCACTATTCTTAAAAGCCACTAAATCATTCAAATTTTGAGATAATCCACTAGTTTTTTTAAAAAACTCTTTAATAGACGCTAAAGATTTTTGAGCAACATCTTTAACTTGAGGACTTTGAGAAGTTCCCGATATTTTTCCCAAATTAGTTGATTCAGTTCTTAAATGTTCTAACATTTGAGCATAAACATCTCTTAATCTAGTCATATATTGAACAGCCATTCTGTTCATTTGATTTCTTACATCTGGTTGAATTTGTGGAGTTGCTCCAGGAGTCGGTGCTACTGCTGGTGCTCCTACTGGTGATGGAGCCGGAGGTGCTGCTCCTTGTGCTTCTTTTTCTAATTCAATTTCTTCTTCACTGCTTCTCATTCTATTTAAAATTTCAGGACCCATTTGCTTAAGTTTACTACCAACCTCTTGTCCTTTTTGCCCTAAGAATCCAGCAGCTTGCCCTACTCCTTTTCCAACTGCTTGTCCTACTCCTTTAGCCTTATCCCACCAACTAGCACCTGGTTGCTGTGGCATTGCAGCTTCAGCAGCTTGAGGATTTACCTCTTGAGCCAGATAATGATTAATTGCTCCAAATTCCTGAGCAAATTGACCTACTCTATTAGCTATTTGACTTATTCTATTAACAACGTTTTTTAATTCACCTTCAGGAGTCCTTCCTCTCCACATATCTCTGACTCCACCTAAAAATCCACTAACCCCCCCGCTTCCAAAAGGGCTTCTTTGCGCTTCTTTTATGAACGCCATTGATAACTCAGCTACTTTTTCTCCTTCTTCATTAAAATTATTTTCTTTAAGAGATGTTGCCAATTCTAATAAAGAATTAGCATTATCTATCAAAGTATCAACTTGTTCTTGCTCTTCTTCTTCTAAAGTAGCATAAATAGCTTCTCCAGTTTTAGATCCAGCTTTTATTTTCTCAGAAACTTTTTCAGCAAACTTTTTATCTCTATTTCTTAGTTCTGTTTTATCAGCAATTTTAATTTCTGTTTTTTTATCAGCATATTTTTCCCAACCGCTTTTATCATCATTAATAGAATCCTGATATTCCTGCCAGCATTCCATCCAAACTTCTTGAGCCGCACTATTAGGTTGAGAGGCTCTTTTCTGCCTATAACAGTTATCAAAACATCTTCTATTTCTAATCCAATAACCCTGAATTCCTACATATTGAGCTTCTTTAATTTCTTTCAACTTATTAGAAGCATCATTAATAATTTCAGCACTTTTATTAAGTTTTAACTGAGTCAGCCTTTCTCCAACTTTCTTCATGTCATTAAAAATATTC
>Ga0209434_1000482_pt1 | contig 19233 bp, 27 predicted proteins | sample ETNvirnome_2_300_FD_184068 | JGI IMG/M metagenome (GOLD analysis project Ga0209434, IMG submission 184068) | Marine viral communities from the Pacific Ocean - ETNP_2_300 (SPAdes) (version 2) | ecosystem: Environmental > Aquatic > Marine > Oceanic | place: Pacific Ocean | collected 2013-06-22
TTTTTGTGCCCTCTATTAGAGGTAAAGTCGTATATGAAAGAACTGAACGGGTACAAGATTCTCATAAAAGGTAACCATGATTTATCAAAATCAATGATGCTAGAGGCGGGATTTGATGAATACCATAAGAGCTATGATTATACGATGCCAGATGGAAGAGTTGCACTTCTAAAGCATTATCCTGTTCCTGACTGCCTACTAGATATGTACGATTTAATGATACACGGACACATACATATATCAAAGAGGCTACGAGGCAAGAAGATTAATGTGAGCTGTGATATATGGGATTTTACGCCTATAGGTGTAGATGTTTTAAACGAGATGGATACGCGATCTATTTGCAAGGATGATTCAGAATTTGTTGAGGTATCTTTAGATGATGATAAAATGTTAACAATGAATGTAAAAATACCGATGCTTGATGTCTCAGGATTCATTGATCATATGTATAGACAAATGAATGGGAAGTGGCCGCGGAGTAGAGAATGAAATTAGGATTATTTGGCGGAGGATTCAAACCATTCACAACTGGTCACTTTGCTAAATTAGCAAATGCAATAAGAGATAATGATAAGGTTTATCTATTCTATGGAATTCAGCAGAGAAAGCCGATAAAGATTGGAAAAAGAGGAAAACCGTTAAAGTCGGGACAAAAGTTTAGGCCAATAGGGAGTAGTGGAAGATTCTATACTCCGGAGGTATCTAAGCAAATTTTTGATATATACGAAAGTGCAATTGAAAGAGAGCTTCCAATGGTAGAGGTTGAATCTACACTGGGCACTACGCCTATGAGAAGAGTGTTTGAAACTGTTGAAGAGTTTGCATCAGATCCTGATCTTTATGATAAGATTACAATTTATGGTGATGCAGACACAATTAGGGAGTATCTTGGGAAAGCCTCATATTTTGAAGGTCTACTAGAGACTGGAAAGGTCCAGCTTGGAGCAATGTCTCCAGAGTCTATGAATGACTATCTCGATGAGGATAGACTGTTAGACCTGATAACCGCAAGTGAAGAAAGCGCATTGTCATCATTAGGTTCGTATTATTCAGACATGTCTCCAGAAGATTTAGAAAGACTTCGAAGTGTGAGAGGTACAGAAGTGAGGGAATTCGCTTCTTCTATTGAGGGAGTAGAAGAAGCAATGAGGTTTCTTCCTCCCTTTTTAAATGATTCAGAAAAACAAGAAATAATAGATTTATTGTTAGGAGAAATTTCATCTTCACAGGATCAAGAGTTATCTGAGCTTTATTTGAGAAATTTTATAAGAGGGATTATAAGAGGTTGATGTGGCTATAATTTTAACACCAGACATGATTATGAGAGCATCACATAGGTTTACTGCAAAGAAGTTGATGTCAGAACAGGATGAACCTAGCCTTTCACGTCACATACAGCATTTCTATGAAGATTTTGAGATGCCAATAATCGAGCTGTTTGAGCTAATTGACGCAGCTAAGGCTGGCGAGCTTGAGGCTGTAGAAGAGAAACTTGACGGACAAAATATAACGTTCACTGTGAGAGATGGAAGGCTATTATTCTTTAGCAAGGGCGGCGGAGGTCAAGGAAAAGATAGGTCTGACGTGATGAGTCATCCTGTTGAGAGCGTTCGAAACGCTTTTATCAAGGCATATGATGCCATTGAAGAGGTTGCAATTCCTCCTGATGATCCGAGCCGCTGGCAAGATCTTTTTCAAAATGGTTCTGTCATGATAGAGAGCGCTGTTCTCACACCAGAAAATCCTAATACAATCGTGTATGATGAACCCGCAATACGATTTATTCAAACATCTCAAACTAGCCCTAGCATAAATTCATTATTTTCAGACTTTAAATCAGTAGCAAATGCAACTGTTAATGAAGAGTTTTATATGGGCCCAGTTCCGTATCTTAACCTGAAGTCATCTCTTGATGCAACTGATCAGGAGGCTGAAGATATCAAGAAGGGTTTGTCACAATTAATCTCTAGCTATGGAGTTTCTACAAATGGAACAGTTGGAAATCTTATTCATGCAATGGTTAGGAGACAGCTAGCGCAAAGTGGTCTAGTACCTGATTCTCTATTGGATCTAGCAGCTACGCGCGTTGCAACAGGAAAAGGTCCTGTAGGAAGGGTGTTTCCCAAGACTGCTGGGAAAGACGCGTGGAAAACATTTCAGAGAGACATCTTAAGTAATAGGGCGTCTTATCTCGCTGAATCTATAATTCCTCTTGAGAGAATAATTCAGAGAGTTGGATCTCTAGCTTTTAGAAATCTTGAATTCACGCTTGCTGCAGGAAACAGAGATGATCTGATTCAGCAGATAGCGGACACTAGAAGAGCATTTGAAGGTGGACACATACTCGCCAGTCCGAAGCAACTGGAGGGCATCAGGGTGGCTCTAGATAGGATTGGCAGTGAGGGTGTTTCAAATAGATTCAGCATGGCAACAGAGGGGATAGTTTTTCAGTGGAAGGGCAAGACAAGAAAGCTAACTGGTCTCTTTACTCCTATCAATAAGCTTAGGGGATTCTTCGCGTATGGAGAAAACAGGGCAACAATACAAGAGCCTATCGAATCAGGCGAGCTTCAAGAAGCCATTAGAAAAAATTTAAATAAGCTATTATTCGAGGGTGGCAACGCTTTTAAGGACGCAGAGGGAAATATTGTAACTCGCCAGGATAGGATACCACGAGCTGATGTTGAACCAATCGTATCTAATTTTGTGAAAGATATACTAGAACCGCTAGGGATGGATCACGTTGGGGTCGGCACCACAGTGACGGATACTCCAGATGTCGGCGACGTCGATGTCGTCGTGAGTGCTGATAATGCGAGAAGTCTTCACTCTAAGCTGTCATCTCATCCTGAATTACAGAGTGAGCTTAGTGAGGCACCAGGTGTGGAGAGACTATACACACTTCCCGGTGGAACGGGTATTGCTGTCCTATATAAGGTTCCCATAAGCGGTGACCTTGTACAGGTTGACGTCATGCCAAGTAAGGGTGTGAATCTGGATCACGTAAGCTGGATGCTTGCCGGTGCAGGAGCTGGGGGTGTAAAGTCAAGATATAGAAATATACTCCTAGCGTGGATAGCAAAAAATAAAAGTGAAAAAGAATCATCAGAGACTGGTCAAAATATCAAATACACGTATGCCAGGGGACTTCTGAAAAAGATAGATGGCGTGGCTGAGATGGCAGGTAGAGTCACTGATCCTGACATCTTCTTACCAATGTTAGGTATAAATGCATCAAAGGATGAAGTACGATCATTTGAAGGCCTTGTTAACGAGATGAGAAAGGATCACTTCCTAAATTCAATTTTACAAGGATATAGAGAGTATCTTAATAATAGAAATCATCTAACAAGCCAAGACCCTAAGAGGAGATCTGATGCGGAGGCAGCTGTGAGTTATATAGAAGGAGGATCCGTGGAGGAGGCCTTTAGAGAATTGATAAGACAACTATTGACAGAGGGTGGTAGTTCCTTGGACTCTCTGGTGGGCGCAGATACATCATCTGGTGGACGCGTATCGATGGGGGGATCAGGTCATTCACTTGGGGAGCCCAAGCTATTCGTCTCTGATGACCCGACTGGCAAGGTCGAGCCAATTAATCACAAGTGGCTTTCTGAAAATTCGGTTGATGACCCATTATATACAGGAGGGCCTGGCAGCGTAGGTAAGCTGTTGTCAAAAGGCTACGATGGAATGGCGCTGGGAATCGCGACAAGCTCGCAGCAAAATGATGGCGAGAGATTTGAGGACGGAATGGTGGGGTATGCAAAGTCACTGGGCATAACTCTAGTGAGACTTGGTAAGCCTGGCGCAGATCTAGAACTTAAAGAAGAAGGCGGTCTTGGAAGAACGTATGAGCTTAAAAAATCAGAAGGCAATACTCCAAACCTAATGCTCAACGCATCATTTCCAAAGGGAGCGCCTAATCACTACTATGTATTTGTTATCAACCTTCCAAAGTTTTCAGGCTCTGGAGGTGTACAGAAGGCGTGGGACGAGATAATAGCTGATGCCGGAGGAAAAGATCCAAAGGCAATACAAAAGGCATTTGACAAAATGGAGCAAAGTGTTGACCGTAGAAGGCAAATAGAGAAGGAGTTAAGTTATTTTCTTGACAATGCACAGGCACGAGTGAGCGTCGATACCTACATGCCTACATCAGATCTCGGTCCAAGAACTACATCAACACAGGATGCAGAGGGTGTTAAGGATGAATTAAATACAGACGTCCAGAGATTTTTAGATCTTAAGAAGGAGGTTGAGGAGCTTGAGGGGGAAGAGGTAGCTGCATTGTTTTTTGCAAGCAGCGGAAGGGTGACAAAGGACTCTTTGAAAGCTGTGAAAAAGCACATGAAACAAGAATATTACTCAGAACCTCGTGCTGGATCACCAAAACCTGCAGGAAGGATAGGGTCTCAATTTAAAAAAATTCTTGGAGATGTAAGGCTATGGATAGTTCCCAGCTTAACTATAAGGCTTGCTATTCTAAAATCTGCATTTCCATCAGGTGCAGGAAATATTTATGATCCAGAGACGGGACACGTCGATCCGCAAGGATCCGAGCAGATAGCTGTTGCGCTAAAGACGAAGCTAGACAAGATTGGCATTGAAAAGAAAATAGCTGACAAGATAGCTCCAGTTGCAGCTGAGCAGATGGAAAAAGGAAGTATAAAACCAAAAGATGTGCCCGGATTCACATTCGGATTAGGACTCTTGCAGGTTAGAGTGAGTCTTAAGATAGAGCCGCCAACCGCAGTTGGGGGTCCCAAGATTAGGGATTGATCTTGTGTGACGTAAAAACAATTCAGGAGAAATTGAGATTTGTCTCCTCTTATGTGGGGGACTGCGATGACTGGGTGACAGTTAAGAAGCAGGTCATGCTAAATCTCGCACCATCACTAAGGAGGAACTTCTCCACCAGAGATCCTAAAACTAAAGAGCAGTGGTTGAATGATTTTGAGAAGGAGCTGATTAATTACTATAGAGAGCTAACAGGTGTTGATCTCATCTTGAGAACCCTGGCTGAGAGAAGGGAGATGTTTGATGTTCTATGATGAAATAATGCTTAGGGAATACGCTCGTGACTTTTCTATGACTAGGGTTGATGAGAGAATCTCAACTCAGGCAGGAAAGAAGATGGGTGCTGTAACCATGGGAGCTCCTACTCACACAGCATTTGCTGATCGATGGGGATGGCATGGAACGGTTGAGAGGTGCCCTAAAGCAGACTGTGGTATACTTCACACGCTAGGCATGACTAAGAGCACCTGGGAGTGGCCAGGAAAGATGAAGGACTTCTTCGAAGCGTGGTGGAATCTCGCAACAGAGGTCGGGAGGACCTTTCTCGACCTATTAACTAATGTTGTCAATCCCAGCCCTGGTGCAGATAAGAATTGGGCATTTCCAAGAACACAAGCATTTATAAATAAGGTGACTGGAGGAGGAGCTGGGGCCAGAGCGTCGTGGGGAGCTTCCTCAACACCTGTGAGATCACCATCTAGCATACTTCAAGAGTCAAAGGTGGCAAGATTTATTCTTAAGGAGGCAGAAGAGGATTATGAATTTTTAACTGCTTTGGCTGCGGATCTTGATGACATAGTTACATTTGCCAGGAATGTTAAGAGAGGTCTTGGCATAATCGATACTGTCTCAGAATGGTCAGATGTCATAGAAACAGAGGGCTCTATTTCAGAGATAAAAGAAATAGCGGAGATGTTGACTGATGAAGACCTTGGCGGCACCATGGATGAGTTCCTATCAGAACTTATAGATGAGGTTCTAATGCCCTATATTAGGGAACTTCTTGAGGAGCTTCCAGACGCTTTGATTTCTCTTGGTGCACCTGATGACCTCTTGCCTAAGATTGAAGAGATGGTGAGATCAGCATCTAGAAAAATTTAAATGATAAACTTATTGAGATCTATGAGATATCATTATTAGATTTTTTGAGGAGAATGTAATGCCCAACAATTGGATTCCAGAGATAATGTATGAGGAGGATGAAAGTGGAGTATCTACTGCGATTCCATTTATAATGGTGCCAGAGTCCCAGGATATGCCAAACCTTTTATACATCTTTGAAAGTAGAGAGACTGGTGAGTTTGAACCAGGGCTTGAGGGAGAGGATGTACCTGTTGTGCAGTGGGATCTTCACCAGTATGCAGATATGGTCGTTCTTAAGGATGGTTTAGATCCAGATACTTATGATATTGTTAGAGCAGCTTTGAATCTAGAACCCATGATTGATGCTGTTAAAAAAGGAAAACAGATAACAGATTCTGTTAAAAAAAATTTTGAATAGCTAATAAATTCAAAGAGTCTGTAATTTCCCACGTTAGTTAATATTTAAATAATGTAATGGAGGTTTTTTAAACCATGAAATTCAACGCAGATAGACTTAGCCAGCTAGCAGGAATACGTCCAGGACGTGGATCGCTTAACGAGGCTAGCAATAGAAGTTATCACGATAAGGTTGCAAATGATGATGCCGACTATAGATTTGGTAAGAATCAACTTGCCGAGCTTGACAATGGACGCGAACAGGGACGTGAGCCTCTGATGCAGTATGAGGAAGAGGAAGTTGTGCCTATGGACGAGCGTGATGACTGGGGCGGCGGAGAAGACGAGTATAAGCGCAGCGGCGGACATAGAACCGGTGATGTAGGTGGACACTATAAGGATTATGAGATGGATGAGGCTGACTGGGACGACGTCAGCGAGCTGGATGATGTCCAATATAGGGGAGAGGGTGAAGAAGAAGAAGATGTTGTCCTCGAGCTAGATGAGAGAATGCTACGCGGTGAGGTCCGACGAATGAGACGTGAGAGAGCTTCTAGACTGGAAGAAACCAATCTAAGAAAGGCAATTAGAAACGAAATAAAGGGAATCTTTTCAGAGCTAGATCTTTATAAAAATGATAACCGATGGGTATATGGAGACAAACAACCAAGAAATAGTTCTCGCGGACGTGTTAGTCTGGGATTCTCGGGTCCCGGATTTAAGTAGACCTTTAAAAATTAATGAATTATAGCGGACCTTCTTGTGAGGTCCGTTTTTTTATATAAACTTTTTACCCTGTCGTGATGTATACTCTCCTGTGTATAGGTGAGATTAATGAGCTATAAGGTTGGACAGATATTATATCTTTTATCTAAAAAGGAAGTCAAGATATTTCCAGCTCTGGTAATAGAGGAGATAAGAAGGAAAACGATAGACCAAGAGATGGTTTCGTATATTCTTCGGCTTCCTAATAAGGATAATTCAGAGGTGCTTCTAGAGGAGATCAAGGCAGATGTTTTTACGTCTCTCGCTGACGTTGAAAGTCAAATGGTTAAGAATGCACATGAACAGATCAAGGTATTCTTGAGAATGGCAAAGGATATGGAGTCGACACTCAATGCGTCATTTGAAAACGGAAAATCAGAAACTAATGATATGATCTCTGAAGATGTTGCAGAAGTTGATCTTGGAGGCGGCGTGAAAGGAAAGATCAATCTTAGTGAAATTCCGGTGTGAGGAAAATATATGGAAAAAATTTTAAATGAGTCCCAGTTGAATCTTTTAAGAAAGAAAGGTATAATAACAAATCAAGAGATAGCTCTAATTGCAGGAGATCTTTTTGTCGCAGAGGATGTAGTAACAAGAAAGAGAAGGGTTATCAATGAGGCTGAGTCTGTTCTAGATGAATCAAAGAGATTATTAAAAGGTTAAAATGATTAATAGAACAAACAAGATAATTAAATTTGATCTTGAGGCACGGGAGAATCTGCTATTAGGAGTTAATATTCTTGCAAACGCAGTCAGGGTTACAATGGGTCCCCGTGGCAGGAATGTTGTAATAGAGCGGCCCGGCGGTCATCCCGTACTGACAAAAGATGGTGTAACCGTTGCTAGATCTGTAAATTTAAAAGATCAGTTCTTAAACTTAGGTGTGCAGATGATAAAGGAAGCAGCATCTAGAACAGCTGAAACGGCAGGTGACGGAACTACAACTGCGACAATTCTATCACAATCTATATTTTCTGAGGGATTAAAGATGCTAGCTGCAGGTTATTCTGCGTCTGAAATAAAAAAAGGAATAGAACAGTCAACGCTCCAGATAATTAAGTTCCTTGAAGACCACACTATTCCCATAACTAGAGATGAAGAGATAAAACAGGTGGCAACAATATCAGCAAACGGTGAGAAAGAGATAGGAGATCTCATATTTGAGGCGGTTAGTGCTGTAGGAAGTGATGGTGTCGTCGCAGTTGAGGAGGCCAAGGGATTTAATAGCTCTCTAACAATTGTTGAGGGAATGCAGATAGATAGAGGTTATCTCTCTCCGTATTTCATAACAAATCAGGAAAAGATGATAGCTGAACTTGAAAAGCCGTATGTTCTTCTTTATGATAAAAATATAGAGAACATGAGAGAGATCATGCCTATTCTTGAAAAGATAGCATCTGAGCAGAGATCTCTTTTAATAGTTGCAGATGATGTATCAGGCGACGCAATGCAGGGAATTGTTGTTAATAAAACTAGAGGCGTCTTGAAGGTGTGTGCTATCAAGGCTCCGGGGTTTGGAGAAAGCAGAGTCAATATGCTAGAAGATTTAGCAGCTGTTTTAGATTGTAACGTTATCTCTATTGCAGACGGCAACACTATTGAAAACGTTGAATTATGTGATCTTGGAACATGCAAAAGAGCTATGATTGGAAGAAGCTCATCTATATTCATAGATGGATCTGGAGATGAAACTGTGATAAAGGATAGAGTTGATAATCTAAAGTCACAACTGAAGGATATATCTCTTGATGACGATGATAGAAATCATCTGAAGATGAGACTGTCCAGGCTCTCAGGCGGTGTGGCTATACTCAGGGTTGGCGGAGCAACTGAGACGGAGCTTAAGGAGAGAAAAGATAGGGTTGATGATGCTCTTAATGCGACACAAGCCGCGATAGAGTCAGGAATATTACCAGGAGGAGGCGTGTCTCTCGTTAGAGCAGCGTCATCTCTCATCTCTAATAAAAAGCTAGACGGTGTTGATGCTGGCTTTCAGGTTGTTAAAAATTCATGTCTCGTACCGTTGCGACAGATAGTTGAAAATTCTGGAGGAGCACCAGATCTAATCTTAGAGAAGATAAAGAATATGAAAAAGGATACCCACGGATATAACGCGCTCACAGATACGTTTGGGGACATGTTTGAGATGGGAATCATAGATCCTCTAAAGGTTGTTAGAAGCGCGCTAAAGAATGCATCATCAGCAGCTAGCATGATGCTCACAGTTGGATGTGCTATGATTGAAGATGATTATGATAAAGATGAATAGTCATAATGGGACTGTATCAAAGAAATGATAGGGTTATACATTTTATTCACATTCCAAAAACGGGAGGAATGTCTGTAAAAGCGCTTCTTCGAGATAATGGCTGGATTGATATCACACCATCTATACGATCATATCTTAGAGGCCAGATAAAAAATAATCATCGCGGAGCGAAAAGTGATCATATTCATAGAAGAATATGGAAAGAATGGAATCAAAATTACGAATTTCAATTTACAATAATTAGAAATCCATATAGCAGACTTGAATCTCACTTGAATCAAGTTTCACATAGTTTAGATCTCACCAATATTCAATTACTGCACCACGTTCAGCAATTTTTTGATGAGATAATAGATTCAGGAACTGTTGTAACTCCAGATGGCAATCTCACAGGCGGAACTGGATTCGCGGATAATCACTGGAGACCTCAAGTTGATTTTATAGGACCCGATACATCTGTTTATAGGCTAGAAAATATAGATGAGCTCGTGTCTGATCTTAAAAAAAGAGAAATTATCTCTGACTCTTGTCAACTGAATCATTTAAGAAAAGGTATTAAGAAATTTTCTGGAGATCTTCCTTGGGGAAATTTTTTAAGAACTCACCAAAATTTTATTGAGTTTTATAATTTAGATTTTAGATTATTTGAATACAAGATTCTGGACTCAGATGATTTAGAAAAATCTAAAATCTAAAATTTATAATTTCTCTCTTTCTTTGAATAATTATATTTGATATGATACAGACGTCTTTAATTAAAGAATACGTGAATCTTCTTTTAGAAGCTGATACTAGTAGATTGAAACATGAACAGATGAAAATTGGATGTCATCTCATAATGGATCCAGACGTTCACGTGCCTGACACGTTAACAAGAATAAGGGCTCTAGCGACTGTTACAGTTGTGGGACAGCAGAAGCCTGTTAATAGAACATCTATGGGAAATACCATACTTGACATATACGTCAAGTTTCTTCCATCGTCTGCTAGCGTCTATAAGAATCTCACGTCAATAGGAAAGCTTATTAGATCATTGCCTGGGATAAGGATAGTAAAGGTTGTATCAGTAGGTGGTAGACCAGTCCTCTACAAGGGTGAGAACATAGTTATATGAGCGTGAAAAAGCCAAATAGCAAGAAGGCAACCATTATAGCAGGATACGACGCAGATCTCTCACTGGTCTTAAACTGGTTGCGACTTAACAAGGCTGTCTCTAGTGTAGGAAATAGAAGAGAGCTCGAGAGAGGATTTGCTGTGACAGTAAAAAGCAAGCTGAGTAAAAAAGATCTTAACACTATGGTCAAAGATAGATTTGGAATTTTTGCAAAAGTTGTATAGTTGCATGTAAAATGACAAACCGTATGTTACAATATGTCTATGATTTAATAGATCATCAACACGAGACATAGTAACAAAGATGAATAAGACAAATACTGATAAGCTAAAGCTAATTACTGATCACGATCTTGACAAGCTGTATGGATGGATAAAGTCAAGAATACAAAAGTTGAATGTAATGCTGAAGAAGACTCGTGACTACGATATAATTAAAGATTTAGAAAGTTTTCAAATTGAATATTGTTATGTAAAGAGAGAGCTTGATACAAGATCTGCTAGAAGGCGAGCTCACATAGAATATTTGGAAAATTTTCAAAGAAGTAAAAACAGATTTTAAGCATAATTGCCTTTTCTTATATCAATCTGTGATTAGATTTAATGTGTAAAATATTTGCCTATTGTCATAATTCATGCATTTATGCATCACGTATGATATAATTTATTTAGATTTAGATATGGAGACTAAATTTTGAAAAATTCACTTGACCCCTATTTTAAAAACGTTGGAAGGCGGAAGCTCTTAACAAGAGAGGAGGAAGTTTATCTCTCAAAAAAGATAGAAATGGGAGATCAGTCTGCAAGGGCCCACATGATAGAGGCTAATCTGAGATTAGCGATTAGTATAGCTAAGAAATATTATTATAGCGGTTGTAGCATGGATGATCTGATCCAGGAATCGAATATAGGTCTTATGAAAGCAGTTGAGAAATTTGACTGGAGAAGAGGCTTTAAGTTTAGCACATATGCAAGCTGGTGGATTAGACAGTCAGTATGTCGATATATTAGCTCTCACAAAAATACAATCAAAATTCCAGCACATGCAAGCAGTCTTTCTCATAAGGTAAAGAGGCTCATGGAGGAATATGAGGATGAATTTGGGCAACAGCCAACTAATGCAGAGATGTCTGAGATTCTTGGCGTGACTGAAAGTATGATCAAGGATAGCCTCAACTCTATAAAATTACAGCATATTATTCCATACGATGGTACAGTGGGAAATGATGAGAATGGAAGAAATATATTTGAAACAATACCAGATGAAGATATAGTCCTTCCTGACGCTATGCTTGATAGAAAAAAGCTATCAATGATAATATCGTCATCTCTATCAAGATTGACAAAGAGAGAGGAACACGTGATGCGTCTAAGATTTGGTCTCTTTGAAATTGATGAAAGTGACGATTTTAAAATGAGTGAAAAAGAAATTGATGAGATTAGGAGTCAATAAATATGTCAATGCCAAAAGGTCATAAATCAAAACACGGATATGCAACAGTTTCATCTATGGATGGAGGTCTTGGCTATAGAGAGATAGCTGAGAAAATGACAGAGCTGGGCGACAAGATGAATCACTCGACAGCGAGAAATGTTTTTCTCGCAGCAATGAGAAAAGTCGCTCGTGACTCATGTTCTATAACAGGTGTTGCTCCAAGCGATGAGAATCTCAAAAGAATATCTTCTGATCCAAGATTTCAGTCAGGCGTAATAGATATTCTTAGAGGTATTGATGTTTGACAACATTATGTCTTTATTCTTTGGTCTCTCATACGAGACAGCTATACTTGAAGCATGTGACTGGGATGAAGAGAGAGCAGAAGACGTGACAAAGATTTTTAGTCGTACATTGAGCAGGTGCATAACTAAAGACTTAGTGAATAAAGAAGATGCTTTAAATAGAGTCAGTGAAGATCTTTATGATTCTACAAATGAAACCGAAAGAAAGGCTTTAATTGAATTGCTGGAAGAGTCATTCAATAATATATCTCTACTTACAAATTCGAGTGATGAGTATGAAAATTGATATTAAGAAAGGCAGTCTTGTCAAAAATATTAGAAGTGATGAGATAGGTGTGATAGTTGAGGAAAATGTAGAGATTAATGATTCACAATATTACAAGGTGCTTTTAGACGGTAAGATTGTAAGTTGGTTTAAACCTAATATAGAGACAGTTGAGAATTCAGATGAACGAACCCACAGAGATAGCAGAAGGCATCTGGCTTGACACCGAAACTAACACGGTGATAGTTGGAATAAATGAAAAGATCACCATCTCATTTGAGGTGCCTGAGTTTTGGGATTTTTGTGAGATGATATCAAGCGCACAGCTAGAGATCAAAAACAATTCAGATTTTGTTATAGGAACATATGAAGATGAAGGTGTCACAAAGACACAGCTTTTTTTAAAATCTGACACAGGTGATATAAATTAACAGCTTAAATCATAAGAATTAGAATAGACTTAATCTATTTTATTTAATAGTTATTGTCGTACAGGAGATATAAGTGGGACTCAAACAACAGATTAATCCAGGTGTTAATTTCACACCAGCATACCAGGCATCAGGCACGCCATGGGTGAGAACATATCAAGGTTCTGGAACCTACCCGGCTATAGATAGTACAGCAGTCAATGTCAAATTTCCATATGTCACAAGATGGATAATGATATCAGCTAAAGATAATGCCTTTGGACAGATTCGAATAGGGTTTTCAGAAAATGGTGTAGATGGCGCAGAGAATGCTGATTACTTTCTTTTAAATCTTACAGAGGGCACAGGCGTGGATGATGCTTCTTTTTACATGGGTCAGACTCCAAGATTAGAGCTCAGATGTAAAGAGATATGGATTCGTGCTGAGAGCACTGGGATTCAATTCGTATCTATTATGGCGGGTCTCACAGGAATCACAGTGGGATCATTCCCGGTATTAACTGGTTCTGAGGGATTTAGAGGTATTGGCTAGATATTAACGAAACTTGTGATCTTATTATATTTGATCTATGGATATTCAACAAAATATATCACGAGGTTCTCTTGTTAGATTATCAGAGACAGCTAAGCTGTCCATCGCAATTGACCCCACAGATGAATTATTTGGATTAGTGATTGAACAAGTAGATTTTTATGATGTAACAGGGATACAAGATCCAAAGCCTGTATGCTACTCTGTATTTTTAGAGTCAGGCATCACTGAGACGTTTTACAATGAAGATCTGGAGGTCATCTGTGAAGAGAAAGACGATAGCAGTTAGTGGTGGATTCGACCCAGTTCACGTAGGGCATGTTAGGATGATATTAGATGCTTCAACACATGGAGATGTCATAGTTATTTTGAACACTGACGATTGGCTCATGAGAAAGAAGGGCTATGTGTTTATGAATTGGGAAGAGAGAGCAGAGATTCTCAGGTGTATCAAGGGTGTTATGAATGTTGTCAGCGCTGATGATAGTGATAACACTGTATGTGAAACGCTAAGGAGCCTAAAATTCGATACAGATCTTGATATCTTTGCAAATGGAGGGGACCGTGTTACTTCTAATACACCTGAGATGGAGGTGTGTAAGGACTTAGGAATTTCTTTGTTATGGAATTGCGGAGGCGGAAAGGTTCAGAGTAGTTCATCTTTAGTTGACTCAAGGGTATGGAGTCAGGATGGAATGTGGAATAGGTCGTCAAAGAAAAAAGGTAAGAAATAGACCATGTGTGGATTCTTGACTTACCTTGGCCCGAATTGTAATCTATCTAGTCTAGATGCAGCGGCTAAAAAAATAATGTATCGAGGGCCAGATTCCTCATCACGTGAAATGATATCGTCAAACGTAGTAATGATATTTCATAGACTTGCTATAATGGATACGTCATCTCTTGGAGATCAGCCTTTGTTTCATCCTGAAGATCATAGCTTATCTTTGGTGTGTAATGGGGAAATCTATAATTACAAATCTCTGATACAGTCTCATAGGTTTCAAATGAGATCTAATTCTGATTGTGAAATTATCTTGCATCTTTACAAAAGATACGGAATAGAAAAGACAATCAAGATGCTAGACGGCGTCTTTGCATTCACATTGTATGATGCAAAAAATGATATGTTATTTGCAGGCAGAGACACATTTGGTGTCAGGCCATCGTTTATTGGATGGGATGAGGATGGGGGAGTTGCCATTGCAAGTGAAATAAAAGCGCTTATTGATATCTGTGATAAGAATATAATTCCATTCCCTCCTGGGTCATGGTGGGCGTCAGATGTCCCTTGCGCATTTACATCATTCACAAGACACTTTGACACAAAACTTGAAGATATGAGTGAAGAGGATGCGTGTAAGAATATAAAAAGCATCTTAACAGAGTCTGTGAGAAAGAGAATGATGTCTGATAGAGAGGTTGGATGTCTATTATCTGGCGGCCTCGACTCAAGTCTGATTTCAGCTTTAGTGTCTTCGATGTCAAGTGATAAGAAAAAATTAAAAACATTTTCAGTTGGGATGAAAGGGAGCCCAGATTTAGATTACGCAAGTGTAGTAGCATCTCATATCGGATCTGATCATCACTCGATTCAGCTATCACAACAAGATTTTTTGGATGCAATAGAGACTGTTATCTACAATATTGAATCATATGATACAACTACTGTGCGTGCTTCAGTGGGTAATTATCTGGTTTCAAAATATATTAGAGAGAACACAGATGTTAAAGTTGTTTTTAACGGTGATGGTGCAGATGAGGTGTGTATGGGATATGTGTATAATCAAAACGCACCTTCCCAGATAGATTTTTACAATGAGAATGTCAAACTACTAAATGAAATCTATATGTTTGATGTACTGAGATCAGATAGATGTGTGAGCTCTAATGGCTTGGAAGCTAGAACACCATTTCTTGATAAGAAGTTTGTAAAGTATTATATGTCTATTCCTATTAGAATGAAGATGTTTGGAAATAATGGCAAGCCAGAAAAGTATCTATTGAGAAATGCTTTTTTCGAGTCTGGATTACTCCCACCGCAAGTTATTAATCGCCGCAAGTGTGCATTTTCAGACGGAGTAAGTAGCATTCAAAATTCATGGCATAAGACTCTGTATAATTTCATAGATTCTAAAGTGAGTGATGAAGAATTTCATAGAGATAAGTCTAAGATCACTCACTGCACGCCGATTCTCAAAGAGAGCTATTATTATAGAAAGATTTTTAAAAAGTTTTTTAATGGTCATGATCATATTATTCCTCACTTTTGGATGCCACAGTGGACGAATGTTGATGACCCGTCTGCTAGAGAGCTATCGGGGTATCAAGAATAGAATTATGAGTCAAATTATATGGAAGGTAGTAGCGTGGAGAATTATATCTGTTGTAATCGGAACTTTTATCACAATTCTATATACAGGAAACGTTAACAAGTCTATTACTTTAGTTTTATTATTAACAGTTATTTTAACCATAGTACACTACATTTTTGAAAGAGTGTGGGAGTCTCACATCAAAGGAAAAGGAATACACCATGGAAAAGAATGAAGTTCAAAAAATGATAATGCTTCGAAAGTTCGTTATAGAAGCATTTAACTCGCTGGAAGGTAAGAATGATTCTCTATCAATGACTAAACAGCAAGACACAGCTTATACACTGTCAAGTGTTATCAAGAGTCTTGATGAGCTATTAAGTGACTATGTAAAATTTGATTAATATAGAATAAAAAGTTTAACTCCTATATTTAAAATATAGGGGTTTTACATTTATGATCAGCTGGATCAAATCTTTTCTCACACATAGGAAAGATAAAGAGCATAGAGAACTTTATTCTCATACCAGCGTTATAGACAAGGGCAGATATTTTTTAGTATCTGCCCTTTTTATTTTTATAAGCTGCCAAAGTGATATAACAGTAACGAGCCATCAGGAGACAGCTGTTGTAATTGATTCAGTGTTTCAATCTGAACAGATAGAAGATCTTGATGTTCTTGTTGTGCTAGACACATCTGGTTCAATGAGAGACAATGATGAAATTGTAGGAACAGGAATAGAGATATTTAGAACTGATGTAGAATCTTTAACATCACAATATCAGTTTGGATTCATTACAATGGATTCAGATTCATTAAGTTATGTTGGCCCTTACGATAGCTCTTCCTCGTCAATTGATCTTATACTAGCACCAAGTTTACTTTCTTCAACATCAGGAGAGGCCGGATTTGAAGCAACTTATATATTCTTGATGAGTGAGGATGGCATCTATTTTAGAAGACCTGATGCTGATTTTTTATTATTTTTAATATCTGATGAAGAAGAACAAAGCTCTCTATCTTCTCAAATTTTTTATGAATGGTTGCACGAATTTTTCCCTGATATCAGCCACGATGTAACTGTAATTACTACAACACCGGGCGGAGAATGCAGTAGCGAGCGGGGCCAGGGAACGGGATACAAGTACGTAGAATTAGCGAATCTTTATAACAAAGATGCAATTGATATTTGTGATGAAGATTGGGAAGTTTGGCTCGCAGAAAGCTCTTTCTTAACTCAGATGATAAGCTCAATTCACCTGAGTCAAACTCCCATACAGGAATCAATTATAGTATATATTGACAATGAATCAATATACGGATGGTCCTATGACGAAGAATCGAATGTGATTCATCTAGATGACACTCCGAACTATGGCGCTTTGATTGAGGTTGGATACAAAGTATTAATAGAGTGAGGTGATATTATGAGATTATTGTTTATTTTGATAACTATGATGGCTACGATAACAGGATGCAGTGACTATAATCTCACAAAACATATAGATGAAACAGAGTCGGGAATATCAGAACCTGAAATAGAAGTCACTCCTGAGGAGCATGATTTTGGAAATCTCAATGCTGATGGTGAGACTGGTAATCTTATCATTAGAATATCAAACGAAGGATCAGATACTCTTTCTTTAGACGCAGCTTATTTGGATGATGGTAACGAAAATTTTACTATGACATCATTGCAGGTGGGATCTTTAGAACCTGATGACTCAACTGAGTTAATTGTCACATATGATCCTGGAACATACGAGTCTAATAATGATGTCGTGAGTATCTGGTCTAATGATTCTGATGAGCCGGAGGTCCAGATACCCATTGGAGGTGCCGGAGACGCTCCAGTTATTAGAGTTACTCCTGAATCTTACGACTTTGGAGATGTGTATGTAGGATGTGATGACACACTGGGTATTCTTATTGAGAATGCTGGAAATGTTAATTTAGAAATTACTGATCTTGAATACTTTGCTAGCCTTCCAGTTGATTTTTCTATTGAAGATTTTGAGTCCTCAGAAGGACCGCTTCCATGGACACTTTCAACTTCTGACTGGGTTCACTTGAGAATTGAATACACACCCATGGATGATCTTGATGATGGAGCGTGGCTTGAGATCACGTCTAACGATCCTGTTTCACCGATTAAGACATCTGAGCATGAAGGAATAGGAGATTATGAATCATGGGTGGTAGATAGCTTTGAACAAGATGGTGACGCGATGGTTGATATCCTCTTCGTTATTGATAACTCAGGATCAATGAACTCAAACCAAACTAATCTAAAAAATAACTTTGACGATTTCATGGCAGTATTTGTCAGCGCTGGAGTTGACTACCAGATAGCTTTAATTACAACTGACGACGCAACATTTGTTGGTGATATTATCACACCAGCATCTACAGATCCCACAACAGAATTTGAAGATCAAGTCGATTCAATTGGATGCAGCGGTGGCACATATGAAAAAGGGTTATGGTTTTCATATGAGTCCACTTCAAGTGGAGGCGACGCTGCACCCGGATCTTCAACAGGATTTTTTAGAGAACCAGCCAAGTTTGTAGTTGTCTATGTTTCTGATGAACCAGATATTTCAAGCTCAACATATGGTAGTGGCGGAGATCCATCCTTGGATCCATCAGATTACTCAGCGCATCTTCTTTCATTAAAAAGCTCTTCAGACTTTGTTGCAGCACATGCTGTGGCTGGTGATTATCCATCCGGGTGTACAGCAAACGGGGGCGCAGCATTCGGCGATGGCTACTACGACGTAGTTAATGATCTTGGCGGTACTTTTATGTCAATCTGCGCTGATGACTGGAGCACTACGATGGACACACTGGCTAGAGACTCAATGGCGATGGTGTCATTCGTGCTGACAGAAACTCCTATAGAGGACACAATTTCAGTTACAGTTGACGGATATGTTTCAACAGACTGGTCTTATGATTCGTCCACTAATACAGCAAACTTTACAACAGCACCAAGTGATGGAAGCGCTATAGAGATAAATTATGCAATATTATCGGACTGTGAATCAGATACTGCTGATACAGGTGGCAGATAAATGTTTGGACTCAAAAGAAAGACATTTTGGACAATTCTTGTAGGTGTTAACATGACTTCAACGATGATATGCACATTCGCTAGAAATACCCCTGGCACATTATTTGGGCTCATGTCTGTAGTTGCATGCTACTATATGCTCATGATATGTGAAAGAGAAGGAAATTAGCGTATAAACTTATGACTCTTGTGATTATAATTTATAATCATTAAGGCTAAATAGTGAATAGAAAGCAGAGAAGAGAGATACAATCCCTGGCTAAAAAGGCAGGGAATAAAGATATAGAAGAGAAGATGAAACTTTTCTCAAGGCTTGGAGATAAATGCAGAATTTGTGACTCTCCTTTTGATAAAACTGATATGAATCAACTTTCTGAGTGGATGGTCATTGTGAGAAAAAGTGAGAGAAAGCTCAACCTTTATTGTCCTCCATGCTGGGATAAA
>Ga0209434_1000485_pt1 | contig 19193 bp, 16 predicted proteins | sample ETNvirnome_2_300_FD_184068 | JGI IMG/M metagenome (GOLD analysis project Ga0209434, IMG submission 184068) | Marine viral communities from the Pacific Ocean - ETNP_2_300 (SPAdes) (version 2) | ecosystem: Environmental > Aquatic > Marine > Oceanic | place: Pacific Ocean | collected 2013-06-22
GCAGGAATTATCAAAGGATAGAACATGAAGAAATCAGACTTGAAGAAGGTTATTAAACCCATCGTAAAAGAGTGTATTCACGAAGTCCTTCTCGAAGAAGGTCTTTTGTCTAATGTGGTAGCAGAAGTGGCCAAGGGACTCCAAGGCAACACGATTGTAGAGACCCACCAGCCACGACCCGAAGCACAACAGATGAAGCAGTCCAGTCGTCAAATGAAAGAACACAAAGAGAACTTAATGAAGTCTATTGGGCAGGATGCCTATAATGGAGTTAATCTTTTTGAAGACACACAGCCTCTTAATCAGGCAAGACCCGCGCAAGGACAAGCGGATCTCGGCAACCCCCACGACGCGGGAGTAGATATTAGTTCGCTTGTTGGAAAGTCGTCAGCCATATGGCAAGCATTAAAGTAGGAGCAGAAATGGCAAAAGGTGCACACGTTAAAGTTACAGCAAAAGAGTGTCGAGGAATGGCTGATCGAATGATTCGGAAATTTACAAAGAAGGTCAAAAAAGAGGGTGTCCTGGAGACAGTAAAAGAAAAGCGTTATTATAAAAAGCCTTCGGTTGCCAAAAGAGAAAAACGCGCGCGCGCAGCCAGACGCCGTGTCAGAGAAGAACAAAAACGCAAGAGAGCGCAAGAAAGGCGCAATAGAAAAATTTAGAGACTATTTATAATGAATATTAAAATTTTAGGAGATTTATAATGGCGACAAATCCGAATTGGCCATCACCAGGATTACGAAATGTTGGCTCATACCAAGTAGCGGGTCATCCATATATATCCGGTTCAACAGCTATCGGACCCGGGCAACAAATGAAATATGAATTCCCCTATGTAACTAAAACCGTTACTGTGGTCAATCATTCAACTCAGACACTGCGAGTACATTTCAATTCTACCGGGAGCGGAGTAGGGCGTATAGTGGCTGGTGTCCACTATGTTGAATTGGATAGTGACGAAGATTCGTATACATTCAATGCAAAGTGCAAAGAGGTTTATATATCGAGAGCCGATGGGACCTCTGGTACCGGTAGTTTTCGCGTAGTGGCAGAACTCACCGGGATCCCCACACAGAGCATGTATAATTTAACCGGTTCTGGTTTAACCGAATAGGAGAAGGATAAAATGGGCTTTGGTTCTGGTGACGGGTTTACCCCGGGAAGAAATGATGTAAGTGGAGACTTCACAGTTGCTGGTAATATATCAGCTTCGTCCGGTGTTTCAGCCGGCTCGTTTACAGGCGATGGTTCCAATCTTACTAATGTAGGCGGAGGCAGTCTTACGATTACTGTCGGTAACACTGTGGCTAGTGGCACTGGTAATCGAATCTTATATGAAAGTTCTGCAAATAAATTAGCCGAGAGTGCTAATCTTACATTTGATGGAGCAACTTTAACTGTTGCTACTTTAGATGCTAACGGTGGTGCAATTGACGATGTGACCGTAGGGGCGACCACCCCATCTAGCGTGAAGGCAACCACTCTCAGCGGCTCCGGCAACGCTGATATCGATGGAACGCTACAGCTTAATAATACTGTAACAGTTAAGAGCGGAGTGAGCTTTGCGGCTGACACTGTTAATATTGATGGAGGCAACATTGATGGTTGCACCATCGCAACTTCAGATGTGACAGTCGGTGCAGGCAAAACTCTAAATGTATCAGCCGGTACTCTCACAACTTCTACTACGCAGGATGTAGCTATTCTCGCTAGCGCAGCATCCAACAATGACGCTAATTTAGACTTTGGCGCTTATGATGTGAAAGGACAGACTCTTACATCGGATGTCACCACGGGCACTGCTCCACTGACGGTTTCTTCCACTACAGTGGTTACCAACCTCAATGCCGATCTTCTTGATGGCGTTGATTGGGCAGCCCCCGCCGCACTCGGTTCTACTACTCCCGCAGCAGTGAGCGCGACTGCAGTCGATGTCCCTGATGACGGAACAGTTGGCAATGCATCGGTTAGCGATTTCATTACTCTGGCTGCTACTCAAATTACAATTAAAGATGGGGCTTATGATTTTGATATCGCGTCTCACGATGGGACTAATGGTCTTGCGCTGGGAGGGACGGTGGTTACTGCCACCGCAGCCCAGCTTAATTATGTTGATGGGGTCACGTCCGCTATTCAGACACAACTTGATGCAAAGCAGGCAACATTAACATTTGGTATTGCAGATACTAATGCTTTACAAGTCGATCAAACCACGACTGCAGCAGATGATGACTATGCTAAATTTACTGCAACAGGTATTGAAGGCAGAAGTTATAGTGAAGTAAAAACAGATCTAAGCTTAGGCAACGTAGAAGACACTGCCCTCTCAACTTGGGTTGGCACAACGAACGTTACCACGCTGGGAACAGTTGCTACAGGCGACTGGCAAGCAACAGATGTGGCTGTGGCCCATGGCGGCACAGGCGCCTCCACTGAAGGCGATGCTCGTACAAACCTAGGTCTCGTGATTGGAACCAACGTTCAAGCATGGGATGCAGATTTAGATACTTTATCCGGAATGCAAAGTGGTGCCCCCGGCGCTTTAGCGCTGTTAACTCAAACCGAAATCGAGATTTTGGATGGTGCAACAGTAACGTCTGCAGAAGTTAACCTTTTGGATGCATCGGTCGTCACCGAACCAGGACCAGGAGCCTGGGCCTCTCTGACAAGATGGGCAAAAGCTGAATATGATTTTGGTATAAACGGAGGAGGCGTATCCGCTATTGGCTTAGGGGTTACTATTCCTGACAATGCTATCATTACGGGAGGCTTTGTGGATGTTCTTACTGGTTTTACCTCTGGCACCACCACCGCTACAGTAGCTATTGGAGTTCAAAGCGCGGTTGATATAGTAGCCGCCACCCAAATCGATACCTTGACTTACGACTCGGCCGGCGTTAAGAGTGTTGTTCCCGCCGGCACCGGCGCCACTGCAGTTAAGGTTGACGACGGGAGTGGCAAAGTCATTACTTTGACAATTGGGGTCGAAGTCCTTACCGCTGGTAAAGCTAATGTGTGGCTACAATATGTGATAAGCGAGTAAGGAGACTAGATGGCAAAGTTTGGATGGGCATATGTAAACTGCGGGTACCCGGTGGATCACGCCGGTCCGACCGGTTCTCTTCAATTCTTAACAGGAACTAACTCTAGTAGCGGTTCCGTAAACTTAATGTTTTATACCGCTTCGGGTGAACCGGGCGGGCCACCCGCCATGGACTCATTGTTCCTTAGAGGAACTTTGGTTGTCTCCGGAACGATTAGCGCTTCCCATTTTCACATTGAAGATGTGACACGGATTGATTCTACGGGATCAACATGGTTTGGTGATACGAATGACGACAGTCATATTCGTACCGGTAGCTTATATATAGGAGAGGTTGGCGAGGATCCCTTAATGGAGGTCTCCACCACCACAGATCAGGTAATTTTCAATGACTGTGGCCACCGGATTAATTATGATGCCGCAGCCGCAGCATCTCAATCCACCACCGCAATAAGTCATATTATTGGAATCACCCGGGCCGGAGATGTGCTGATTAATCTTCATAGTGCTTCAGGAGGCGGCATTGGTCAAGTGTTGGTTATTAAAGATGAACTAACGAGCGTTCGATCAGGGGTTATTACGATTTCCGCATCAGTTCCGAAAGGAGGGTTCAAAATTGATGGGTCGGCTCATTATGAATTATCAGGCACAATGCCTGCGATCAATCTATATTCTAATGGGACCAACTGGTTTGTATACTAATGTTATGGGAGAACTATTGATAAATGTCGCACAACAAGCTTTCTGGTTCGGTAGTAGCTCCCGAGTATTTCGGTCCCAAAACAGGCGCCCCAGGAACTAATATACTATCTGGCACCTTTAAGGGTGATGGAGCAGTGGTTAACTTAATCTGTCTCAAGGTATCATCTTCGCTTCCGGCCGGAAATGGTGCACTGAACTGGGGTCTCTTCTAAGATTCCTTTAGGTGGTATAACTTTAGTTATCCATTTATTTCCTGGGCACCCCTCTTTATGGGGGGTGTCCTTTTTTTCTGACTATTTAAAGAGAGAGGGATAAAAGAAAATAGTTATCTATTTATTTCCTGGGCACCCCTCTTTATGGGGGGTGTCCTTTTTTTCTGACTATTTAAAGAGAGAGGGATAAAAGAAAATAGTTATCTATTTATATTAAGAACGAGGGATAACACTATATGGCCTTTAATACCTTACGCGGCACAGTAAATTTTTCTAACGCCACGACCGGCACCATTGAGAGCATGGTCGATGATTATAGCGATCAGACTATCGGAGGGGTAAAAACATTTACTAGTATCGTCTCGGCTAGTGCGATTAGTTTGGCTGGAAGCGCCTTGGAACATCCGGCGCTTACCTCAATTAGTGGGGACGCCGCAACGCGTATTGTAGTTTCAGATGGCGATGGGACTGCGACATGTGATGCGGGACTTGTGTTTTCCAAAAGCTCCCTTACTGCATCTTATTATTCTGGATCTGCTATCGGTTTGACCAATGTTAACTTGGCCCCTCATAAAGTATCCGGACAATTATCAGCCTCTAGCCTTTTTTATGGTGTAGGGCTCTCAGCTTCTCAAGGAAACGCTATCGCTGTCTCGGGAGGCGTGGGAATTGCATCCACAGCACAAGGTGTCTATGTTGACCTGCCTTCCAACTCGGGTCTCAACTTTAGTTCAGATAAGCTTATAGTAGATCCCAACAATGCGACTACCAAGGGATCCTGGAGCGCAAGTGATGAAGTGTTGATTGCCGATTCGGATGCCTCTAGCGCCTTAAAGAAAGCGACTGTGACCACTCTAGCCACCTACATGCAGAATACATTAACGTTTACTACCCCCGGCGGCTCTGATACTGCTGTTCAGTTCAACAGTGGTTCTACCTTAAGTGGTAGTGCCAAATTACTATTCCAGTATGCCGAGAGCACACCAGTCTTAAAGCTGACTGGAGAATTTAGTGCCTCTAGTGAAGCCACCGTACGCGGCCTGGATGTATTTCATGAGGGAATCAAGCGCGCATATTTGAGTTCTTCCGGAGAGGTGTCGGCTTCAGCCGCCCTTAGCGCTTCAGCGGTGCATACCTTAAATACGGTGATTAATGCAGCACACCTCTCTAGTTCTTTAAATATTTCCGGATCTGCTTTTTATGGCGATGGCAACAAGCTTAATAATGTACCCATTAGTGGATATACGAATACACGACTTGTCTTCTGCGGGGCAACCACTGATACTTTAACCACTTATGATGGCTTGACTTGGAACAACCCAATTATGAGCGTGCCTGGAACTGTCTCGGCCACTAATCTCTCCGCATCAACTCTTGTGTCAGCCTCCGCTTTTTATGGAGATGGCTCAGGATTAACAAATGTGGGGAGCGACCCAGGAGGTGGCAACACGGCTGTTCAGTTCAACAGTGGTTCTACCTTAAGTGGTAGCGCAAAGCTACTTTTTGATTATGCAGAGAGTACTGCTGTTTTAAAACTAGTTGGAGAATTTAGTGCATCTGGGGACGCGACGACAGCCGGCATTGATGTTTTCAATGCAGGAATAAAGCGCGCCTACCTCAGTTCTTCCGGGGAAATTTCGTCTTCTGCTGCAGTAAGCGCTTCTTCGATGCATACTTTAAACAGCGTCATCAATACCACACACATATCGAGTTCTTTAAACATCTCTGGATCGGCGTTTTATGGTGATGGTTCTAATTTGACAGGCCTTTCTGCTGGCGCCGTTGACACCTATACCAATAGCGGAGATAACAGAATCATCACTTCTGTCAATTCATCTACTATTAATGGTGAAGCCAACTTAACTTTTGATGGGGCTGTTTTAGATCTTACTGGGCAAATTTCTGCCTCGTTGGGCATTAGCGGGTCCTCTTTTTATGTTGAAGATCAAATAGTCCACACTGGAGATTCAGACACCTACATTGAATTTACCGAGGATAACATTGAATTTAAAGTAGGAAGTGTTAAGATGCTTGAGCTTCAAGAAGCAGCAACCGACAAGGTTACTGTTGGTAATGGAGGCGATGTAGACTTCCAGGTTAAGACAGTCGCAAACAATTTTACGATTTACGCAGAAGGAAGCACTGACAAGGTAGGTATTCGTACCGCCACCCCCGCGGCTGTTTTGCATATTACTGGCTCCGGTATGCTGACCGGAACTGAAGAAGAATTATTTCGAGTAGACGGCGATGCCGGCAGTGGAAGCCTGTTTGTGTCTGGTTCGGGCCGAGTAGGAATTGGAACAACCGATCCTCAAACCACCCTGCATATCAAAAGCGACTCGGGGTCATTCCGTATAGAAGATACAACGACGGATTATACCTATACCATCGACTGTGAAGGCGCCAAAGTCGTCACCCACTTTGGTGGCGTTGCCGATGAAGCTTCTTTTATGAGCTTTGGAGCATACGGCGGCATTAACCGATTGGATACATCCACTCGCGATTTCCATCTCTATGGGACCGCCACCCCCACAGGCTTCTACTTTGACGAAAGCTCGGGATCGTTTGGCTTTGGCACGACTACTCCTGAAAAAACGGTTACAGTTGTAGGACAAATCTCGGCGTCTCTCGGAGTGTCGGGATCTACACTAGAGACAGGAGCTACTGTCATTAATGCGACTCATGTTTCAAGTTCACTAAATATCTCCGGATCTAGCTTCTATGGCGATGGCTCTAACTTGACTGGTATTGCTGGTGGTGGCGTCGTTGAAACATATACAAATGCTGCTAACAATCGTGTTATCACATCGGTTAATGCTACTAGTATTAATGGTGAAGCAGGCCTCTTGTTTGACGGGAGTATGCTAGAAGTAGCAGGCGAGATATCCGCGTCCTCTAATATTTCCGGTGCTATCTTTTATGGCGAAGGAAGGCGCCTAACTTATCCTGGCGGAGTCACAACCGCGGAAATCCCTTTCTTTAACAGTGGCACACTAGAACAAGATGCATCGCTGTTGTATCTTGAACTTGGAGATGCCGGCCCAAATACAGCCACGCTTGTAGTCGGCGCTCAACTAAGTGCAAGCCAAACCATTTCGGCCTCTTTCTTTTATGGAAATGGCGGCAATCTCACAGGTTTGCCCGGAGGAGCCCCCGCCACCGCATCGGGAGGCACCGGAGAAATTCAATTTGCAAGAACTACAGACGGAGAATTTTCATCTGATGGCGCTCTCGTTTTTAATACGGGTTCTGCTGGTGCGTCAGGCACATATTTGACTTCTTCTAATTTAGTGGTTTCTTATAACACTCATTTAACGGGGGCCCTCTATGGCGGATATAAAATTAAAAACTCGAACTATACTCTTACATCTGACGATCATTATGTATATTTTAACACTACTCCTGCCTCCAATTTAACAGCATCGCTGCCGGCAGCAAGCAATGTAGACGGAATCATTTACGTCATTAAAAATGTGGGAAGTGGAGAGTTAAGAGTAGCGGCTGATGGGTCGGATGTAATTGATGGAGCCGCTTACGATGAGTCCGGCGCGGGCCCAGTAGGTTGGGGATTATCAGTTCAATCAATTAATGGCACCGGGTGGGCCATTATTCATCGTGTATAGGTTACTTTATTTTTGCAATCTATAGGGATTTTCAAGTTTTACAACACTATTTATTTTGAATTAATGTCATTTTAGGAGCATATTAATGTCCAGTTTATTAAAAGATGCCATCGTAGATGCTAAAGCATTGCGAGAGGCCGCTTTAAAAAATGCAGAATCAGTCGTTATTGATAAATACTCGGCCGAAGTAAAGGAAACTTTAGAAAACTTGTTGGAACAAGAGCCCTTCGGCGCCATGCCTGATTTAGACGATCCGGCCGCGGCGCCGCCTGCCGGCGGTGATCCGCTCGGTGGCGGACTGGCCCCTCCCGATTTAGGAGCAGCACCTCCACCGATGCCCGGTGAAGCCCCCATTCCCGGCGATACCCCCGATATAGAAATAACTGATAGCGATGTTCCTTTGGCAGCTACTGACAATCTGTCGGAGAACGAAGGTGAAGATTTGAAACATATTCCTAAAGCCGGCGAAGAGGTTGATGTAGAAATTAACCTTGACGCACTTCAAGAAGCCGTTACGCAGTTAACTAAGGATCAAGAAATTGAGCTTAACGAAGCCGATCTGCGCGCTCTTCTCGATGAAGATGAGGAAGAGCAAGAAGAAGTTGATGCCACTACAATGTCTGGAAAAGCGACGAACGCGAATCCGGACACTGGCGGCGCAGTTGCAGCCGAAGAGGAAGAGTTCGAAGGTTCCGGCGAAGGCGGCGAAGGACCAGTATCCGAAAAGACAAACGAAGAGATGGAAATCTCTGATGAATTAATCGATGAGATCGTTGAACGACTTACTGTTGATATGGGCGCGACCCTATCCGGTTGGGCCGGCCGCTCATCGGAAGATATGAAATATGAATTGGAACGAGCGCTCGCACATCGTCGTAGCACCGATTTCCAAGATGATTTTGAGAATTTAAAGAAGGCACACGAGGAGTTAGTTTTTGAAAATAAACAACTTAGTGCGTCCCTTGAAAAATATGAGCAAGCAACTCATGAGCTAAAGGAAGGCATACATGACGTAAATCTTTCTAATGCTCGCTTGCTTTACACGAACCGTGTTTTGAGAAATACCTCCCTAAATGAGCGGCAGAAGACAAAAATTGCCGACGCTATTTCGAAAGCTGGTTCAGTCACAGAAGCAAAGACAATATACCATACGCTTGAAAGCACAGTGGAGTCCACCCCTAATCGTGGGCCACAATCACTTAGCGAAGCAATTGGTCGTCCGCGTACTTCTGTACTTCGTGCTTCCCGCAAGGAAAGCATTTCATCCGATCCCCTTGCGGATAGGATGAAAAGACTAGCAGGTATTAAGTAAAATTAATACAAATACATATATTATAGGAGGTATTTTAAAATGGCTGGTATTATTGAACGATTGACCGAAGGTGTTGTCAATCGTGATCTGCGTGCTGAAGGGCATGCATTGCTAGAAAAGTGGGAACGTACCGGACTCTTAGAGGGTCTGGACAACAATCGCTCTCGCCAATCGATGGCTCGTCTGCTTGAGAACCAAGCAAAGGAGCTTCTTCGTGAGAACTCGACCATGGCCGCTGGTGATGTCGAAGGCTTTGCAGCCGTCGCATTCCCCATCGTTCGACGTGTTTTCGCAGGTTTGATCGCAAACGATCTCGTTTCGGTTCAACCGATGAGTCTCCCCTCGGGACTTATCTTCTTCCTGGATTTCGTGTTTTCGCCCAACTTGGGTGCGACCGGAACACAGACTAGTCGCTTCGGTAACTACCAAGAGAAATCTATTTATGGTGGTAACCGAGTAGGTTCAGAACTTACCGGTGGCTTGGAACTCACTGGTGCTTTCGCACAGGACCTTTCTGGTCCGCGCACCGTTGGTGCCCGTGGTTATGCATATGCATCTCCCACAGGTTCTACATCGATTTCGTGTAGTAACATCAGCGTTGCTGGTTTCCAAAACTCGTCTGTGTCCGCGGCAAACAAAAAGAAGATTGAGTACGATCCGGATGTCTTAAATTTGAGTACGTCTCATTATGTGCTGGAATTGATAATTGCTAAGTCCGGTTTTGACTCTCAGGCTGACTGGTACAACTTGGCCGCCGTTTCGGCGTCTGTTGTTGCTCTCAACGCAATGGTGAGTACGTCTCATACTCCTGCTAACACTAAGTTGATTCGCAGGTTGACGCGGAAGGACGGAACTAATATTAAGATGTACTGGACGACTACTACAGACGTCACGTCCGTGGCACTTACCACGGGTCTTGATATTGACCTTACTTGTAGTTTCCCCATCAATGATAAGATTCAGGCCGGCGGCGGCGTTGGTTCCGTAGTTGGAGCTAGCCAGTGGGGACTGGAAAACCAAGATAAGATCCCTGAGATCGACATCAAGGTTGACTCCGTGGCTGTCACCGCACAGACCAAGAAGCTCAAGGCTAAGTGGACTCCGGAGTTAGGACAAGATCTTAACGCCTACCACAACCTTGATGCAGAGGTTGAACTCACAAGCATTCTCTCCGAGCAAGTTGCTCTTGAGATTGATCGTGAGATTCTTGGCGATCTCGTCAATGAAGCCACTGCGGCTACTTACTACTGGTCCCGTTCTCCCGGTCTCTTCGTGAACCGTGAGACTGGTGCTGAAATCGGTGCGGCTGCTAAGGCTCCCGACTTCACCGGTACTGTGAGCGAGTGGTATGAGACCCTGGCTGAAACCGTCAATGACGTATCAGCGCAGATTCACCGCAAGACACTGCGGGGTGGTGCTAATTTCATCGTCTGTGGACCTGAAGTTGCAAACATCCTGGAGTTCACTGCGGGATTCCGTGCGACTGTTACTCATGATGATGAGACAGGCTCTGTGGGCGCCGTTAAGGTAGGCTCGCTTTCCAAGAAGTTTGATGTCATTGTTGACCCATACTTCCTGCGAAACGTGATCCTCGTTGGACGTCGCGGATCTTCTTTCCTCGAAAGCGGATACGTGTACGCACCTTATGTGCCACTGCAGACTACTCCCACTATCTTTGGCCCTGAAGACTTCGTGCCCCGCAAGGGCGTGATGACTCGGTACGCCAAGAAGATGGTGCGTCCCGATATGTACGGTCTTGTGATTGTGCGTGGACTCATGGGTGAGTCAGGAGGAACCTGATAGACCGCGACTAACTTATAGTCAAAACATTAAGCCCCTGGTTTTATTAAAACCGGGGGCTTTTTGTTTATCAGGGTACTACTTAGATTTGAGGACAAAGACCAAGACCAAAGGAGAACTCTTACTATGCCCGTATCACAAAACATTGCCCGTTTAAGGCTCTTACTCTCAAACTATGAGACCTCTGTCAACTTTTCCACCGGGGATTGGGAGGGACTGACTGTGGCCACAAAAACAGATGCCAATTCGCAAGCCGGATTCGCCATGGCATCCGGATATGTTTATGAAAATGCTGTCTCTGGCGATACCGGCGCCTCGGCCATCACATTGCCGGCAGCTACGGCAGGATCGCTTGTTGTGCATCGATTCGTTGCACAGGCAGATGGTGGACAAAATATAACATTCACCACTAAGTCAGGTGATTACTATGCTGGAGGAACACTTATGCTAACTGTTTCGAATGTTTCCGCTGGACAACTCATGACCCGCTGTACCCAGACGGACTGGACACAATCCTCAGTCTCACCCAGCAATGGCGAGATAAAGACCTTTAATGGCACCACCCACAACACAATAACCATTGCAATGACCGCTACCAATAATCAAACGAATATTGGCGCTGAGATTGCATTTTATTGCGCTGTCGATGGCAAATGGCGCGTGTCCTGGAGAGGCGCACAGCTTGGTAGTGGCATCGTCAACGCCACATGGGCAGTCAGCGCTGCATAATAACTGAGTCACACAAGACTTCATACTTATTGCCCCCTCTTCGGAGGGGGTTTTTTTATACAAAAAAACTTAAAATATTGACCGGTCTAATTTTTTCGCCGGTAAATTTTTGAGATTTTCGTTTTTATGTTTTAAAAAACTAATTAGAATAGCGGGAGTCTAACTAATGCCAACTAATCTTAGTCCAAAATCTCAAACAAGCCCCATTGTCCTTACATCCACTGGATCCGCCGCCCTTGTCGCGGCCGGATGTCCTTTCGGGATTTACACCGGATCCGCTGATTTCTTAAGCGGGGCTGCAATACAAGTCGCCTATACTTATAAGAAGCTCGGGGGCGATGTAGTTGATATTGAACTCACGCCAGCAAATGTGTATGCGGCGTATGAAGAAGCAGTTTTAGAATATTCTTATATTATTAACATCCATCAATCCAAAAATTCACTTTCAACTTTCTTGGGTGAACAAACTGGTACATTCGACCACAAGGGAGAGCTTAAATCAGGCCCCGCTAGCATCAATTTAAAGTACCCCAGATTTACTATTGGATACTCACGTCGAGTAGGCGACGGGGCGGCAGCAGCAGGCGGATTTGGAGGCACTGTGCCCCAATATTCAGCCTCCTTCAAGCCTTCAGACAACGTTCAGGACTATGATCTACAATCTATCGTTCAAACTGCTTCTGAATCGGGCTTAGACGATTCTGGCGAAGCTATTAATTTCAAAGATAAAGTTGATAATAAGCGCATTGTTATCACTAAGGTTTATTATAAGTCTCCTAGGGCGATGTGGCGCTTCTATGGTTACTATGGAGGTGTTGGTGTTGTCGGTAACTATTCTACTTATGGTCAGTTTGCCGATGACTCTACTTTTGAAATTATTCCCACATGGCAAAATAAAATGCAAGCAATGATGTATGAGGACTCTATTATTACGCGTACTTCTAACTATGGATATGAAATTATCAACAATAATCTTCGCTTGTATCCAACCCCCAGTCATTGGAGCGATGGATTTGATGATCGCGTCTGGTTGCGTTTTTATGTAGATATTACCCCATGGGAACAAGATGGCACAACGAATGTGGGAGTCAATGGTATTAATAACCTGAATACCATTCCATTTGATAATCTTCCGTTTATTAATATTAATTCGATAGGCAAACAGTGGATTCGCAAATATGCGCTAGCTGTGTGTAAAGAAATGTTGGGACAGATTCGAGGAAAGTTTACAACAATGCCCATTCCGGGCGAAAGTGTGACTTTGAATCACTCGGAATTATTAAGTCAGGCAAAAGAAGAGCAAACAGCTTTAAAAGACAAACTCATGGAAATTCTCAATACCATGACATACGAGGAGCTAGCTAAGACAGATCAAGAGCTTACAGATGCTGCAGCAAATATTTTGAAGATTACACCTCTTCCAATTTTTCTAGGATAATGAATAATGGCCGATAATGAATGGGAAAGACCAGCCGCACCACCACCCCCTCTCTTTTTAGGAAAGAAAGAGCGTAATCTTGTAAAACAGGTTAATGACGAACTTATAGAGAAGGTAATTGGCCAACAAGTTCTATATTATCCCATTGATCTGGACCATACCGATTTCCATGAGTTATATGGAGAGGCTATTAAAAAGACGTATCTCCCCCCCGTGCGCGTTTATGCGCTTGTAGAGTTTACTTCTGAAATGACGGAATATATGGAAGGTTTTGGCCTTGATAAAATATGGGAGATTAATGTTCATTTTCATCGTCGTCGATTAACCGAAGATCAGAACTTATACGTTAGGGAAGGAGATTTTGTACTATATGGTGACTATTATTACGAAATAGTGAAACTATCGGAGCCCACTAAGCTGTTTGGGCAAGTAGATTATAGTTTTGAGATTAGCGCCACATGTAAGAGGGCGCGCAAGGGGTTGTTCGATGCTACCTGATAATTTTGACTTTGCAATGTTGCCTTCTGGTAGCCAAGAGACTACTTTAGAGGCGCTCGGGGTGCTAGGCTCTACTATTGAAAATATTGACTATGCTTTGGTTTCGTGGATTAAGGAAGATCTTGATATTAGCATTACTACTAATGAGGGGTTTACCAAAGTACCGGTATTATGGCAAGCACCAGAGCGCGCCTTCCAAATTAAGAATGAAAAGCAGTTACGTGACGACGCTGGCGCCCTTAAGCTCCCTTTGATTAGTGTAGAGCGCACAGGAATCACCAAAGACCCCAATAATAAGGGATCTTTTCAAGCTCAGATATATTCTAAACGCAAAAATGGGCGCTCAGGACGATTTGTGGTTGCTAAGCGTATTGTTCCTGACAAGACACGCAATTTTGCGGTTGCTTCGGGAGCGCGCACCAATACAGGGGCCAAACGACAACTCTATTATCCACGGAAAAATGCGAAAATAGTAATCCAGTCTTTGTCCATTCCTATTCCAATATATGTGAATGCCGAGTATAAAATAACTATTCGATCCGAGTATCAACAACAGATGAACAACCTTGTTTCTCCCTTCATCGTGCGCCCAGGCCAAATCAATGCTTTCGTGGTTAAACGCAACAATCATTTATATGAAGCTTTTATTGATCAAAGCTTTGCTCAAAGTAATAATATCAATAACTTAGCGGAAGATCCGCGTACTTATATAACGACCATTACTATTAAGGTTTTGGGGTATTTAATTGGCGAAGGTGAGAGTGATGATCGGCGCTTAGTGAGAATAGACGAAAACACGGTAGAAGTTACATTTCCCTCCGAAAATGTCGGCCCACCAGGAGTACCTAATATTTTTGGAAAGTTTATGCCATTAAAAAATGACTAGTTCCTGAACTAAGCCCCAATTTTTATTTAATGGTCCTGAGCTTTTAGAGAATGCGAATACTATTTAATTAATGATTATGCTATTGAATTTTTAGCTTAAGTTTAAATAATAAGGAAACTAAAATATGTCTGTAAAGAGATTTAAGTTTGTATCTCCTGGGGTTTTCATTAACGAAATCGATAATTCGTTTATCCCGAAGTCGGCAGATGCGATAGGGCCAGTGGTAATTGGGCGCGCCGGCCGCGGATTAGCGATGCAGCCTATTAAGGTACAATCTTATTCAGAATTTGTGCAACTGTATGGGGATACGGTGCCCGGAAATGGCGGCGGCGATATCTTTCGCGCCGGTAATTATCAAACCCCGATGTATGGAACCTATGCTTCCAAAGCTTTTTTGCGCTCCAACGTCGCGCCCCTAACATATATTAGACTCCTTGGACAACAGGACAACAACGCCAACTCTAGTGGTTATGCTGGATGGAAAACAGACAAAACTCCATCGACCGCGGTAGGTGAAAATGGTGGGGCATTCGGCTTGTTCCTTTTTCCCTCTTCGTCTACAAGTAACTCGATTGTGGGAACTGGCTCCTTGGCGGCTATTTGGTACCTGGATCAGTCAGCTTCTATCGCGTTAAGTGGGGCTGTCTACGTGCCGGCCAATGCTGCTACGGCTTCATGGCCCGCCGCATCCGGCGTCGGAAAGGTTGTTCTCAACAATAGCACGACAAAGTTATTTACGGCTGTAATTTCAAGTTCCCTCGACGGAAACAAGAAAATCGGCTTTGGCTTTAATGATACATCTGAAAACTTTATTAGAAAGCGGTTTAACACGAATCCACAACTTGCTGGAGGTAGTTCTGCTACTTTCTTCCCTGCGGCATCTCGTAAGCGCTATTTCTTGGGCGAAACCTATGAGCAGTTCATTCGTGATAAGAGCTTAGTAGACGCCATGGCTTATGGAGTTATTCTTCCGCTTGCCGCGACTGTTATTGCTGGCGATGGAACCGCAGGCACAAAGGGTCCTCATAATATGAAAGAATCTGGCTTGCCTTCTCGCGAAGCAGTAGCTGGGTGGTTCATTGGCCAAGATATTGGTACTGCAGCCAGCTATATGCCCATTGATCAGCAAAAGCTGTTCCGGCTTAAAGGCCGCGGCCATGGTGCATGGATGCAGAAGAATTTGAAAGTATCGATTGAAAAAATCCGAGCCTCTACTTCTACAGCTACGGAATACGGAACCTTCTCCGTGGTCTTAAGGGCCATGAATGATACCGATAATAATGTTCAGGTAATTGAGCGCTTTGACAATTGTACGCTAGACCCGACTTCTCCCGATTTCGTCGCGCGAAAGATGGGAAACCAGTACACCAATTGGGATAGCACTAACCGGTCCTTAAAGACCTACGAACAATATCCCAATAAGTCTAAGTTCGTTTATGTAGAAATGGAAAGTGATGTAGAAGCCGGCGCAACAGACGCAACTCTGCTGCCCTTCGGTTATTACGCTCCTCCCCAATTCCGCACAGTGACTAATGTCTCCGGCACTTATCTCGATAATGCCTTAGACGCTCGCTTCGTCTGGTTCGGCGGTGCTACTGATCTTCTGAATGCAGATAGTGTTGCTGTGCTCTCTGGAGCGCAGGGGTCCGGCGCCGACGCAGCGATGGGCCCGAATGGTTCAGGACATATGAGTGGTTCCTTAGTGTTCCCCTCCGCACGCTTGCGCCTTTCAGCTTCCGATGGTGGCCTCTCTAATCAGACCAACGCATATTTCGGAATGTCGAACACACGGACTGCAACCAGCACACGCCCAGATAAGAGTGTGGCCAGTATGCACAACCTGTTATACGCAGGCATGCCTACAGATCCCACAAGTTATGGCTCTAAATATCCGAGTCAGCTTTCGGGCGCCGCGGCATTTGCTTACATTTTCTCACTCGATAATGTGAAGAAAGACACGACAACTGGAGTATATTTCTATCTCTCCGGATCCCGAGTAGCAGGCAACAGTCAAACTAGTGGTTCTTATACGAATCTCTTAGATGCTGGTTATAACCGCTTTACCGCACCCTTCTGGGGCGGCTGGGATGGTTGGGACATTTATCTCCCAGATCCGTTATATAATAATGGAATGGGCGTCACTTCCACAAGTGTCTCAGAGATTAATAGTTCCCCCTATCACACGATTAAGCGAGCCATTGATACTGTAGCTGACCCCGAGTTTGTCGACATGAACTTGTTGGCTGTTCCTGGCGTGACCGTGAACAAGCTCACTACTCACATGATTGATGTTTGTGAAGAAAGAGCAGACTCTTTAGCCTTGATTGATTTGGGTAACGTTTATATTCCCCCCGCAGAACAGTATTATTCAGATACAAGTTCCCGTATTGGTACTACTCCGATAAATGCTGCTAATAACCTGCGGGATCGGAGACTGGACTCCAGTTATGGAACCACTTTCTATCCTTGGGTTCAGACTATAGATGCCGGGACTGGTATCTTAGTGTGGCTGCCACCTTCTGTCGCTATGATGGGAGTGTTGGCTAGTTCTCAGGCCAAATCTGATGTGTGGTTTGCCCCTGCTGGTTTCAACCGCGGTGGCCTCACAGAAGGTGCTGCAGGAATTCCAATTAATGCCGTCACAGAGCGTTTAACCTCTAAGCAACGCGATACGTTGTATGAGGCACGGATTAATCCCATTGCATCGTTTCCCAACACGGGAATTGTGGTCTTTGGACAAAAGACCCTTCAAGAGCGTCAATCGGCTCTTGACCGAATTAATGTGCGGAGACTGGTTATCTACCTTAAGAAGCAGATTTCCATTCTCTCCACCCAGGTGCTGTTTGAACAAAATGTTCAAGCCACATGGAACCGATTTAAGTCATTAATTGAGCCGTTCCTGGCGAATGTTAAGACTAATTTTGGTATTACCGATTATCGATTGATTCTGGATTCGTCAACGACAACCCCAGACCTAATCGATCAAAATATCATGTATGCCAAGATTATGATCAAGCCCGCAAGAGCAATTGAATATATCGCAATTGACTTTGTGATTGCATCCACAGGAGCATCATTTGATGATTAAAAGAAGTGGGAGTTTTTTCTCCCGCTCACTATTTAATTTAGAATAATAGGAGTTACTAAAACAATGCCATTCTGGTCTACAAATTTTGGAGAAGACGCCACTCTACAAGATCCAAAGAGAAAATTTAGATTTACCGTAGAGATTCAAGGCGTTCAATCGGCCCAAGGAGGCGCCACGCTTTGGTACGCCAAAACGTGTTCCAAGCCCGCTTTCCAAATTGCCAACACTGAACATAAGTATTTAAACCATACATTTTTCTATCCTGGTGCTGTTACATGGCAGGATGTGAGCATCACGCTCGTAGACCCGGTGAATCCGGATATGGCTGCCACACTGTCAGACATTGTTGTTCAGTCTGGATATTCTCCTCCTACTGATGCTAATTCATTAACCACGATGTCTAAGGCAAAGGCCGCAGGCGCACTTGGTTCGGTGATTATCACGCAAATCGATCATGATGGAAACCCGCTTGAAACGTGGACCCTTTGGAACTCGTTTTTGACCGAGGTCAAGTATGGTGATTTGGCATATGGAGATGATGCTCTGACTGAAATGTCTATAACTCTTAAGTATGATTGGGCCCGCGTAGAGACTGTTAATCCGTCTGTTGCAGTTGCCGGTAACCAAGGCACAGAGTTCTTCAACGTTTAATACGACATAATAGAGGTGAATATTGTCAAGAAATAGAGACCGTACTGGCATGGGTGATACGAAACCCGACGTTAGCGCTCCCCCGCCACAGGCCTTACAACAAGAAACTTCGGGTTTCTCATTTGTTATCCCTACAGAGTTTGTGGACTTACCTTCTAAAGGAAGGTTCTATCCGGAAACTCATCCCCTACATAATGTAGACAGCATAGAGATTAAACAAATGACCGCAAAAGAAGAAGATATTCTCACATCGAGAACTCTTCTTAAAAAAGGTATTGCGCTAGATCGAGTAATTCATAGTTTAATCTTGGATAAGAAAGTAGATCCCGATTCTTTATTGATCGGAGATCGAAATGCAATTATTATTGCCACTAGAGTTTCTGGCTATGGAAATGAATACGCGACTAGCGTAGGTTGTCCTGGCTGTAGCACAACGCAAGAATTTTCATTTGATTTAAATGAAGCGAGCATCTATGAGGGGGAAAACATTGGAACCCTTGACATCACAGATAATGGAGATGGAACTTTCACAACTCTTTTGCCCAAAACTGAATTAAATGTCACTTTGCGTCTTTTGACGGGAAGAGATGAAAAAAATCTAATACAAGCGACAGAGAGTGATCGCAAACGCAAACGACCCGAAAGGGCCGTCACCCACCAACTGCAAAGCATGTTGGTATCAGTAAATGGAGAAGATGGCGCTGAAATGCTTCAGTATTTCGCAGAGAATCTTCCTTCCATGGACTCCCGCCACCTTAGACTGGCATATCGTCTAGCCGCACCCAACATTGATCTCACACAACATTTCGAGTGTGCAGACTGCGACTATGAAGCGGATATGGAGGTTCCGCTGACCGCGGACTTTTTTTGGCCTGACCGATGAATATATGGAGAACGTGTATGAGCAGTTCTTCTTTCTGAAATACTCCGGTGGTTGGGCTTTCTCAGAAGCTTATAATTTACCTCTCGGATTGCGTAAATGGTTTGTTGAAAGACTAATGCGGCAACTCGAAGATGAAAAAGCGGCCATTGAAGAGTCTTCCTCCTCAAAAGGTGGCTCCAGTGCACAGACTTTGAGTGCCCACAATCAACCACAGATGCCACCACATTTAGCTAACAAGAAGAGACAGGGTTAACCGCCTGTCTTTTTTTTATATAACTACTTATTAGAAGCAAGAGAGGATTATTGAATGACCATGACCGATGGC
>Ga0209434_1000486_pt1 | contig 19190 bp, 7 predicted proteins | sample ETNvirnome_2_300_FD_184068 | JGI IMG/M metagenome (GOLD analysis project Ga0209434, IMG submission 184068) | Marine viral communities from the Pacific Ocean - ETNP_2_300 (SPAdes) (version 2) | ecosystem: Environmental > Aquatic > Marine > Oceanic | place: Pacific Ocean | collected 2013-06-22
TTCATACGTGCGGGAAATAAAGTAATCAACATTTCCATTTTCATTAAACGAAGGAATGATGATTCGGTTTTCGTATTCTCCTGTTGAACAGTATCCTATCTTCCACCAAATAATGTCTTTCTTCGTTATACCCCTCTCTTTTAAATATTTCCTCGCCATAAAACCTGTCGGAGGCATTTCTTTATTTGCAAGAGAAATATACTCTTTTGGGAGGGGAATGATCTGTTCTGGCTTTTTCTTCTTCTCAAAGTGGTCTAAAAGATCCCAGCGATCTAGGTCGTTATAATCTACTTCGTTGTCCAGCCTTAACCAGTTTTGGCGGTGTTTATACTCTCCATATTTTCTAATAACATGATAGAGATTGCGACCCCTAGTATCGCAGACCCAACACTTGTATACGTTTTTGGCTAGATTAACTGAGAACTTGGGCTTGTGATGATCACAATAGGGACAGTTAAAAAGATATTCCCCATTTGTTCTTCGACACGAACCGAGAATTTCTCTTAAAATGAAGAGCTTTTGTTCTTCCATAAAGCATGTCCTGCGCGGGCCATGACTACGCTATCGGCCCTATCATAATAACCCGGCTTTGGATTACCATACTTTGTATATTCTACCTTAAATGCAGGCATCTTGTCAAGAAGAAACTTTAAAACTTCTTCTTTTGCTTTGGTTCCACGAGGGATCTTAATCTCATTAAGCTTTCGCGCCTGACTGGCGCCTAGATACTGTGGTTCTATGTGAAACGCATCCTTAATGGCAAGCGATGCCATTCCATTAAATCGTTGTAGAAGCGCCATCGTTTTTCCACTCGAGCCGCCGCTATTAAAAAATACGAATGGCTCCTCAATCCATATCTCTCTAACCGCTGCTTGCAAAAACCTTGCGTTTCCTAGGAACTCGCGGAATCTATCTATCTTTGCAAAGAGGCCTTTCTCTTTTCGGAGATCGCAATGTTCACAAAATATTATTTCGCCATGCGAACTAATGCACGAGACTCCAATAATACTTGTACTAATATCAAATCCTAGAAACACTAAATGTCCAGCTTCAACTTGAAAGTCAGATCGCGATCTTCCAGCTTCTTGACGGGCTTAGCCAACTTGGCAACCCCCAACAGGTTCCGGTTTTCATCATAGATATTAATCTTGGTGATGTACGTGGTCTTCATAAAACTTCCTGTAGGATCATTATACGATGAACTGACAGTATTTTTAATGCTTAACTTCTGATTTTCAAAATATCCTTGAGAGCCTGTAGATAAAACGCGGGCCTCTGTATTAGACACCCACGTAGGATTGTTAGAATGATTGAGTTGATTCTTTTTAGCATGAGCAAACATTGTCAAGGTTGGAGTAATAGTGGTACCCTTAAATCCCAGGTGATAGCTGGAGGAGAGAGTAATATCGGCGGGTGGCGAGCCATCGGCTGTGGGCGCCATGGACTGCGCGAAATATTTCCATGCCGGCGCTACCTGGCCCGTGCCAATATAATCTTCAGTGTGTCTGCCGCCAGACAAGTCCCATGACCCTGTAAGAACAATGAATCCTTCGTTATATAATACAACGCCGGCAACCGATCCGGAGCGAGTGCTTCCCACTGGCAATGTTTGTATCAACTCTCCGTTGCGATTAATATCTTCGAGCTGCGCTATTAAAGTACCGCTGATATAGGTTTTTAGTGCCACGGAGCCCCTCTTTATGGTGGACCCATAAAATATAGACGGAATGGAGACGAGGCCCACATCGCAGGCGCCCGGGTCCACTGTTGCATATTTGACGGCCGCACCGCCGTCCGGCATGGTGGTCGGCCCGGTGCTGGCAACCGATGATCCCGTAAGATTTCTGCCCGGGCCCGTCACTCCGGGAATGGACCATTTAGAAGAAGACACAGCATAATGCGGACTTAGCTTCTTATAGTAATCCATGGTGGTCGCCAATGCTGCCAAATAAGATACACTGCCGCTTCCCTGAACGGTAGTGGGTGCGCCGTCGGAGGCCGGTCCCACGTTTGGCGCGCCTGTTCGAAGATCGGCGGCTAGCCAAAGATTTTTGGAGATCGAAGCGGTCAAGGGATAATGAGTGCTCATCACCTGTCCAATTCTCTCGGCATTAAAGGTTGCTTTGCTTACGGTTTTATAGCCCATGCGCGAACCGTCTTTGACTACGAATGGGCGAATAAGAGGATTTCCGGCAATCTTGCCGCCAGCGCGGCCGTCACTGTAAAATATCGTAGGGCTGACGCCTGCTCTGACAGCAGCCTCAAATGGGGGAAGGCCCGGGCTCCCATCGGCCTGAGTTGGCAATGCCTTCTCTAGGCCTGCCGAGCCTGAGCGATCTACATTCTCTTCGTAAAGAGATATGTAACCAGGGGTACAACTTAAAATACTACCCGTGAACGCTCCGCTAACGGGAAGGCGGTTATTATAATACGCCGTCGACCCATATATGTCAAAAGACACATCTGGATAAGCTTTTATTGAATTAATGAGAACATCGCTGTTTTCGAACTTAAAGATGTAAGACATGATTATCTACCCTATTAATTAGGTAGAAGATTAATAATCTAGCCGCACTCTCAAAGTAAACTCATCATCCGCGGTCTTCTTCAAAGGCTCACTCAACTTGGCTGTCGCCAGAAGCTCATTGTCGGCCGAATACATACCAATCGTTGTGATGTACGACACTGAAGTGTCAGTACTATTATTCTTCACCACCATCTTGCTAGCAGACAAGTATGTAGGATTAGCAGAATAGTTAAACTCGCTATTGTTTGCGCGACAGAAATAAATCGTAGAGTTAAGTTCTGTGGTGTTATTGAAAGACATGTTAACAAATCGGTTTCTAAGTCCATCACAGGAGGCGCTAATGGCCGACCCGGTGAGAGCCTCGTTCATATTTCCGAAGCCGGCAGGCAGTGGATCTATCTGCCCAAAATAGTTAGAGGTGCCGTCCGTGCCGTAGTGGGCATCCGGATTAGATCCAGACTTGGTTGGCTTTCCAAAAATACTGGCAGTGAGAACAACAATGCCGGCTTGATAATAGATATGTCCCACCGGACTTGTGCTGGTCTTTGCGTCTGTAATGGCTTGAGTGTTCGAGCTGGTATAAAGGAGCCCGTATTCGCCGGCCGGGGAGTTAACCTTATAAGTATTGATTGCATCGTAGTCTTGAATATTTAGTGGGCCAGATTGCACACCTGCGCCAGCTCGGCCGCTCTTAGGCAGCTGGACGTTGCCGCCGGTCAACACCGATAATGTAAAGCTGCCCTTCTTAACTTCATCTTTGCTTAGTAGGCGTGCAAGATTAATAAAAATACATTCTGTCATCTTGTTGCCGCTAGACAAATCACCATCGCGATCGAAATCGCGTACGCTTCCGCTTACATCATAGCCTGTCAAAATCTGTGCCATCTCGGTATAGATGTTGATTTTCTTGGCTTGTTGGGGGTTTAAGGTAGTGGTGGGAGCCGACGCAGAATACCTGGAGTTGGCTGAGAATCCTACGGTGATATCAAAAATGTGATTTGCCGAGGAACTTAGATAAGGATAGTCGTAGACTTGCTGGAACATCCCGTGAGTAAAGTTTTTAATATTATTGTCAGCATAGGTTCCTGAAACTATGGTGCCCGTTACGGGGATTGCTTCGTGAAGCATAGATCGTGTGGAGACCACATCGTTATTCAAAAGTGTTTTAAAGGTACTAGCCATTATTATTATCCTTCTTAATTTTTCTTAACATATCTGATTGGGATGTCGATTCGATACCCCGTTGTCAACCCCGTTACTGAAAGTATAGTGTCGATGAACTTGTAGGTTCCGCTTGTCAAGCCGCCTTGAACGGTATCAGTCCCGGAAGACCCTAGCACATTCATAAAAAAGCTGTTTGTTTTTAGAGACATGGTGGAGGCTACTGTTATATTAAGGGACGAGCCGCGTGGGCCTGCGATATTGGTACCGCCGCGAGTAGTTAAGCTTACGCCAGGCAGCGAGTCGAGGCGCTTCACGAAAGCGGTGTCTGTATTCTCGGTGAGATAATACGTTGCAATGTTATCATCGTCTATAAAACTTAGCGTGGCCGCCAGTGCTGCGGCGCCTCCACTATAAAGGGTTCCCAACCGATTATCCATCTCAATGAGATATTGGGTTTCTCGGAGGTCTGGATCTAGCGGAAGCGAAAAGGATATCTCTGCGGTATCTAGCCCCTGATCTACTCGAATAGAGTTGCCGCCGCCGCCGGGCTCATTTCCGTTTAAGACGCCGGGAAGAAAAGTGGTGCCGGCTGACCCAATAGCAGACGTCACGGTGCTCTCGTCCACTAATATCACAAAGGCCTGGGCGTTGGCCTCCACCGTGTACCCGGGCCCATCATAGAGCTTCAAAACCGGCAAGTAAAGCAAGTCGTTGCGAGCAATGCTCAACAGCTTAGATTTCATAGAGGAGCCGTTATTGGTAAAAGCCTCTAACACGGGAGTTTGTAATATTTGGAGATCATAATAAGCGGATCCGCTTGCATTGTTTTTATCATATAATGCGTAGTTGATTTCATCATCAGCTAAAGCAAACTTAGTAATCTTAAATGTTCCGTCCGCCTTGGCGAGACGCATTCGACCTGTATCTGTCAATACAGCGTCTAAAATAATATCTCCCGAGTTGTCTAAAAATGCCATGGTTGTTTGTCCTTCCTTTTAATTAGTCATTAATATTAAATAAATCCCTTAGTTTAATCCAACCCATCGGGATTAGGCGACGAGGTTTCTACAAACTGTAGATTTAGATCTATTTTTTTACCAGTCTGTTTTGAGGTGAGTCTAATTTTGAAAGTCTTCTGCGCGGTTGGTGCGTTGCCCGCATCTGCTACCGGCTTCGACCACACGCCGTCATTAAGCACTCCCAAGAGACCTATTCCTGGTGCATCCGTGGGATCTAAGGTTCCCTCTCTGCCCTCTAGCTCGGTCTGGTTAACTGTCATCTGTGATAATGTTGGGGAAAGATGTAGGTACCTGCGGAACGGCGCGGTGGTTTCGGCGCTGCGCAAGGGGCTACTATCAAAATAAAATATATCTACAATGGGGTACATTCTGCCATTGTCGTCGACGATCTCTACTTGATAGATCGGCGAAGGTATTGAAAGCGATCCGTGATAATCAATAGTTCGGAAAGTATAATAATATTTTGTATTGGGCTTTATATCATCATCATAGCCAATATTCACGGCCCGGGCGCCGTCCGGGGTGACTCCGGCCACGCTATCTAACATCATTCCCTCGAACGACCTATAAGATGTAGGCCGTTCGGTGGTTCGATAAATCTCAAATGTGATTTCCGTATCATCCGATCCAAAAACCAAAGGCCCTGCGGGGCGCCCCTGAAATGTTCTTTGACGATCATAGTTCTCTGTGTCTCCAGCGCTGATGATAAAACTATCCGGATCGAATGCATACTTTACTCCCTGCGTTTGAAACAGCAAACGAATCTTGTTGTTCACCCCTCTAAACGGCACCACCTCTACTTCCGGAAAGACGGGGGGTAAATCTCTTACTTCGACCGGCTCATATGTGTAGTAGGGGGCTTCTATAATCTTTACTGAAGTAAACTGGTGCGCATCTATTGTAATCCCCTCGCTCCAAGTAGTGGTGTCGGCTGGGTCAGTATTGCCCAGGTCCTCCACTCTCGCGCCTTTATAGTTATATTCGTCGCCTATCACCAGGTTGTACGCATATACTTTATACACATATTTCTGACCATATTTAACCTGGGTATCAATATACTTGAGCTTGGTCATTAGTGTGTCCTCATTCCCAGCTGTCGCATTCCCAATATTGGGAAGATAAAAGTTTTGAATAGGGCGCGCTTGCACGGCGCCATCAGAAAGAACTTTATGCTTGGCAATACGAAATGCTATTGTTTCACAATAAGCCAGGTCTCCGTCTAATATTTGCGTATAGGTACGCCGCTCTTCATCTATTACTCTTTCGAGGGCCCTGCATAAGTCCCAAAAGGCCGGCATATCTATAAGAAGAGCATCCGGAATACACTCGGTTGCGCTGTACAACCGGTCGATGCGCGAGGGGCCATGCGCAAGATAATGTCTGCCCACAAGCATCCCCTTTCCAAAGGCCATACCATAGTTCTTGGTCGGGCCTACTAAAAGCGGCGGTACGGTGGGGGTGTGTCCATCCGAGTTTTTTGTCCGAAGCGCATATGCCATAGCTGCAGGCAAATCTAGCATTTTAAGATTATAGGGGCCCTTGTTGTCCCATGGACCGTTGGTCTGCTGAGACCCCCAGCTTGCCAACCCAAACCCATAATGTTCTATTGGCGCGGCTGTAGAACTTAGCTTTGCATGAAAGGAACCCGATACACCAAACAACTCTTCGCCGCGATAGATACGCACCAGCCCCTGAGCGCCGTCGACGTTGCCTTTCAAGCTCCAGCCGGGGAAGGCGTCCGGGTCGGCTGCAAAAGAGTCGGGCGTTTGCGAGATATTCATCATCATTATGTTTGCGAGCAAAAAGTCATGGGCGCCGGGAATCTCTTCAATGGCCGTCACAAGTTTCTTAGGATCGCCTATGCGAGTGTCAAACTCTATATTTATACCAAAAGGCAAATTAACTTGACTATTGTAGTTGGCAAAGTTGTTAGCTACAAAGTCTCTTGCATAGCCAATATGCTCGGCGAGCTTTAAAGCATCCCCAATGCCCGAGGCTTGCATGTCGACGTTGGCCACGGCTGAATAATACTGCTGGAGATAGGTTTTGTTATTATCTCCATAGCCAGCATTGATAGGGTTGCCGGTAGCATCTGTCTCGACGTTCATGGTTGTATTTATCTGGTCTCGTGAAGTTGGCAGTCGGAAGGCGCCATCAAGGCACTGAACCTGTTCATAAAGCTCTAGCACCCGGGATATGAGTGGTACTGTCTCAGGATCCGAATTGTCTGGGCCGGCATCCACACCATTAAACAGTATATAGGGATTCGGGAGGAGCCTTTCATCAACTTCTCCGATCGCGTTTTCGTAATGTTTGGCAAACATATAGTAAGTGGCCTCAATGGATGCCACTTTCATTCCGCCGGCGCCGGTGTCGGCGGCCGGCGCGGAGACGGGACTCCAAAACACATGTGCGTGATCATAAAATGGGAATGAACCTGGAGGAAGAAAACCAGGGTAGGCGTCGGCGGGCAAGCTCTCCGGCCACTTCATGATACCATGACTGTTATAGTCAGTGCCTAACGCATAAGTCTTCCATGTGCTATTGGTAGAGATAGTCCAGAGGGGATCGGCGTCGGTGAGTTGTTGATAACTGCTGCCGGCGTGCCAGGTGTCGACATCTCCTTTAACTTTAATCGTGTTGAGTGCACTCATATTATGATCTGTTGAATAGGTCTTATTGCCGCGGTGGCCATAGTCGTTAATGTTCGCCGGGTTGGTTCGAAACACCATAGCGGGCTCGATCGTAAGTGGCATCGATGAGCCAAAATACATACTAAGCGCCTGGGGCAGCGCCTCGTAGGCAGCCAGGTTGACCAGCGTCGTCGCGTCTACCCCGGGAAAGTTGGCCCCAGGCGAGGCTACGTTGTCGGTCTGCCTGCTGATATTGTTAATTTTAAATCCTATGAGGTTTTCGGCATTGTGCACATCTAACGTCGCGAACAGATAAGGCTGCGACTTGTTCCAATCAGAGTAGTTGAGGTAGTCAAAGTCTCCATAATTGGGGCCGTAGCCGCCCAGTTTATATCCCCAATATCTTGCGCCGGAGCCGCGGAAGCGATCTAAAGCTCGCGCGCCATAGACTTTTTTCATGCAAGGATGCCCCGCAAAACGCTCTGGCTTGCCAGGTGACCGCGATCTCTTTCGCACAGTTTTGGCTTGCCCTACAATACTGCTGTCTACTATTAAGTTAACTTTTGCCATTTCTAGTCTCTTTTAAATAGTTTCCATACTTTTTTGTGGCTCTCACAAAAGCCCAAACAAAGGACTTACAGATCCTCCGTAATCCACCTCTGAATCATATGAGCTTGCAAACTCTAAACTCTCAGCAAACTGTTCCAACTCTTGTAGCGCCTCAAGGGGCACCGGATAAGGAGGAGCAATAGGATTTGTCCCCGGGGCTATGGTGGGAGAAATACTTCCATTTCCTAGTATGAAATACTTATCATAAGTGGGCACTTCTAGGCCCCGAATGTTGCCCATGGGACTCGGATTTCTCCTTAATCTACATAAAAACGATTTCCCCTGGTCCACTAATCCCAAAATAGAATCATTCAGGTAGGCCCAAATCGCCTCAGAAAGAAGCGACTTGCCATCTGCCACTTTATATCCTACCATATATTCTACCACATGTACAAACCCATATTTAACCGCATCTAATGCAATGTTCTCAGGCTTAATATTTCCAGCGATCGCCGAGTTAACGTAGCCGACGTCCACCTCAGACACCACCATGGGCTGCGGTTGAGGGCTCAAAAGCAGCGTAGGGCCACCTCCGGCATTTGCCTGAGAAAACCGAGGGGAGTTCATATAACTTACGATAGACCGCTGCTGGCTCTTGACCGCTTGTAGTGTCGTGTTGTTATTATAAATAGATTGTCCGGATTTGGGTAAATTGGGCAGTGGCGAGGAGGGCCCGGGATGAGTAAAAAAGTCGGCCTGCAGCAAATATTCGCTGATTAGTGAACTATTAGCCTCTTGTGCTTCTAAAATATTAGCACCATCTCCACTTACTCCGGGAAGCATTAATGAATCATCGTTGCTTCCTGATGTAGAAAAATTTAAAACTATCGATGGTAGCGGGTTGGCAAACTTAGATGTTGGAGAAAAATATTCATTCGTATCAATTAAGTGTTTATAATCGTCGGCACTTATTGTTGTTGCTTCAGATATGGAAAAAATATTAGCTATCGGGTTTTCGTTTGATTGTTGAAAAACAGAAACGTTGCATGAGTTCTGTTGCATTATTTGATTTTGAACCAAATATTTAGTGGACTGTGCCATCGGAACCTGGCTTGACTCATTGTTGGGTGCGGGGCCATTGTTCCCCAAAACGGGCGGCGAATTGCGCTTCATATTCATGAGCAGCAGTTGATATATCTTATCCGTCGCAGTGTCGTCTTGAAGGTTCCCGTCGGCATCTATCATATGTACGTTAGATACCGATCCATCCGGCATTTTTAAAAAGTTGGGAGTTAAAAACTTAACATTTGGATTCTCAACTATTCCCCCTTCGCCCGGGCCGGATAGTTTGGTTAGTTGTAGTTGCATGAGATTGCTGAACTGCGACCGTGTCAGGCGCCGAAGAGATGCGGGAATACCGGCGCCAGGCGGCTGCGGGGCAACGCTTAGATAATCAAATCCATAGTCTAGCAACTCATCAGCATTAAAGGGGTTTAGGAAAAACTGCTGTATTTTAAATACTTTCAGTCGTGATGACGCCCCCTGTGTAGAAGCCACAGCAACCTGCGCAGCACCCGGGGCGCGAGGATGATCTTCACCAATAGCCGTCCGCAGCGAAGAAGCAAAATTTTGAAGAATCTTAAGCAGAAACTGCATCCCAGCTGGGCCCGAGGCTGCTGGATCAATAGCATTTAATAAGGTAGTGCGTAAAGTTGCCGCATCCCCAAACTTGGTTCCAAAAAGAAGTCGGAGTGCTCCAATATATTTCATGGCGGCGCGGACCCACGGAGTGCCGGGCGCCAAAGTGGTGCCGTACGTCGCTTTAAGTCGACTTAAAAACTCTTTAGTATAACGATTTGTAATAATATCATAGTTGTTTTTTAACAAAGATTCGGTTAAAAAGTTTTCTATTCCTGGAATAAGAACATCCAAGCCGTCTTCTCCTCTCAGAATGTTCATTAGTTTGCTCTTTGTATTGTCTATGATGGATACTTCTATCCCATATTCATAAAGTCCGACCGTGATATCGTCCATCGTTTGATCCGTGATCATGTACTGATAGACGCCAGAGTTAACCCCTAGCGTTCCGATTCGGAGGGGCTGCCCTACAATCTCTAGGGGCTCTTCATCATATATTCGTTGTGGAGTGTCTCCTCCCGTCAGCTTATTATAAATGTTGGGAACTTTTACTCTCCGGCGCACCACTCTAAAAGACTTTACCGTACACGTCTGTAATAAATCATTATTCTGCTCATAAAGAGGGGCATATATACCATTTCTCTTAATGGCCTCCAAATAGTTAAATGCAAATGTGAGTCTTAAGTTGTTGGAACCCCCCTTCGAATAATGAACGTCCGAAATAAAGGAAGGCGCCTTATTTTTAAAATGTTCGCGAACCTCTATTTTTTTGCGCAGGGCGCCCTTAACATTGGCTCCCACTAAACTAGTTGCAGACCCAAACTCAACCTTAAGCCTCTCTATTCTGGCTAGATTTCTTTGATCAAATATTTTGCTGCTTTGTATGGTTTTAGGGGTCAGAAACTTTCCGAGAAAAAGATTCCCTGCCGGTGCAGCCATGGGCCCTGTTCTCCATTCGCCGTTGCTGGCCTTGTGTACGTCTCCGATCCACAAAACTCCACTAGCTGGATCCGCTACAAGATTGTGTGTATGAGGGCCCCCGCCGGCAGGCTGGACCACACCATCTATTATGGCGTGTGAATGACACACCACTGGGGTCCCGGGCGGTATCTCGGGTCCAGGGCCGGTTGTAACGGGCGCTCCTAGTTGCGCCTGTGCAGCGGCTCCCTCTAGTAAAATGCCGCCGGCCATGCAGACTTCTTCGGCAGTCCCAGCTTGGGCCCCTACATAGTCGTGCCGATGGCCATGATCATAAGAGGTTTTGCCGCTTGGGCCCGGGAGAAAAAATAATATGGAGTCAGTATTCAAAACTCCATTTTTTATCACCAACTCGGAGGCAAGCAGCCCAATAGTGGTTGTGGACGGCTCCCATAGATCGGATACGCTTGGTTTACTAATGGGCGCCACAAACACGGCCAGGTAGTCGGGATTTCTTTGAGTAAAGGAAACGCCTTGTCGATAAGGCAAATCAACACTATTAAGTGCCCCCATTTGTGCCAGCTGTAGATCTGTTTTCTCGGCGGCGGTGGGAATTCCCATAATTATAGTCTTGGTAGAACTCTCATTAGAGACCGGCAAAAAGCTTTTTAGTCTATTACGATCTTGAAAAACGGACCGAGCAACATCGCGATCGGTAGTAACCACAAGTAAGACTCCGAGCTTTCCCAAAAGACGGTCTCGTATATCGGCTGCCCCCTGGACGCTACCGCCGGCGCCCAGAACTTGTTTAAGTAAATAACTCGTTTCTATAACCACCGTATTGCCGCGGTTAAACAGTGTAATGTCTTTAATATAGGCCGGGTAATCGCCGGGGTTTATTGACTCATCATTTATAATAGGGCTAGTCATTATTCACACAAATCCTCTTCCGGAATATACAAGTCTTTAATGAAATATTGGCGCGTGCTTAGAACGCCGGCGCCCTGATCGGGCCCCAAAGCCGTAAAATCTTGAATGTTTGCTTTGTCTAATACTACAGAAGCAATCCCATTGTCTGCTCGGATATCTAAATAATATTGCACATCATCAGTTGTATAGGCTCCGAAAGCACTGGTATTAAACTTAAGCTGTCGAGTATCAATATCGGGCATACTACTGGATAGATAAACCTCAATATCAAAGTTCTCCTTATAAAAGTCGGCATTCTTTTCCTGAACTCCTAACACTAGCTCGCCCTTTTGAACTACAACATACTTGCCGCTGGGAAGTATATCGGTCGTAGCTGAGGTTAGATTGTTCGCGTCTGTCGGCCCGGTGAAGAAAAAATCAGCATTAGTCCCCATATCTTCGGTATAATCCGGGATCTCGGCCACATAGTTGTTGTACTTCACAGTAATATTTATTTGAGGAATAGAAGCCGTGCCCTCTGTGGCGTCCAAAGAGCCGCTAAAGGCGCGACTGGACGAGGCGATTTCTCCAAGATATGGTCTAATCTGAAAAGCCGGGTACTTATTTGAGCTTAACTTAGAGGTGCCGAGGGGATTTCCTAGGCCTTTCATTTTATTGGTAGTATATTGAAGTTCTTCTCGGTTATAAACAGCGCCTGGATCCATGAATAAGGGCTTGTTTGAGATTTGAGCCCCCTCCTCGTTCGGATCGTCCGGGTCAAAAATCTTCTGAATGATTTCGTTTCTGCGCGTAATGGCCGTCTGAACCCCTTCAGTAACATTTAGCGGCTTCAGAGTGGGGGTACTGTCTTCAATACGATCCTGAATATTATTCTGGGCCTCACTGAAGCCTGCAAACTCCGAGTTATAAACCACCCCCTCATCAAAGAAAGCATACCAGGTCGGCTGAAACCCTCCTTTGGAGAGCTTATATCTGCCCCATGGCGTCAGCTTAACTTCTAATACGTCCGATTTGGGATCAAAAAAGTCCACTAGTTCTCCTCCGACTCAGGTATTGCTCCCGCGCCTCCAGGAGCATGCGATGTACCAGGACAGCCTCGACCCGCAGGGACATTGCCGCCCATGCTTATTATTTGGTCGATCTGCGTTTGGTCCAAGCAGTCGGGCGCCGATTCGATCTGTGCAGTCGTCCCTATAGGCGGAACAGCAGCACGAGGGACCGAAGCATATTGAATACCTGCATCCATCTTAACTAGCTCTACTAGGGAGAAATAGTCATATGGCCAGTTATAAGTAAACCTCGAATCAATACTGTTTGGTATAGTTGAAAGATCGCTGGTGAGATGCTTCTTCTTATACTTGTTATAGTTAGAGGCCGCTCGACGTTTAACCTTGAAAACCATCCATCTCATCTTAGAGCTAATCTTTCTAGTTCCCTCATCATAAAAGTCATCTGTCATAAGCGAATGTTGCATGGTTACAGTCGCAGCTTGGAACGTTTCCCCTGTGTTATCGGGCGGCAGGTTCTGCCAAATATCCGCGAGATCCTGTTGGGTGAGGACTTTCCTAAACTCAAATACATACATTACTAATGGATCAACCGTAGGAGCCCTCACAAAGTCGAGCTTGGGTGGAAACACATATTTTTGTACCGAGTTGACCACGTGCTGTACTGTTTGGGGCACCTCTGTGGCCGTTGTTAGGCCCTGGCTAATCCGAATAGCGCCATTAACTTGTCGCCTCTTGAGTTTATAAAACTTCTTGCGTCCGTCGTTCCCTATAGTATAGGGGATTGCCACCACGGCTTCTTCCATCCATTTTCTGGTTTTGAGTTGGCCAACGCGCTTTCTTTCTGGAGTAAACCCGACGAGCTGAGCCAAAGACTCAATATTGTCCCGCACGATGGATGGGTTTGCTTTTGTACCAGGAAGGACTGAGCCCCCTTCTACATCGATCACCTCTACAAAAAGCCCAGCACTTCCCGAAGGGATAACTCCCTGTTGGAGCCACATTCCACGAACCTGGGCCGCTGTTTGTATAACAGAGATACCGGACGGGTCGGTCGAATCTGGTGGTGTTCCCACATCTACATTGCCGGCCCAACTACCAGTAAAGTTTAGCACTGGAGTTTCGAACTTCGACTGTATCACCCATCTCCTCTCAGGCGATACGGTACCCGGTATGACAGTACCAATGCTTTCTTTCAAGTTAATGCTAGCGGAGATCTGCATGGCCTTTTGTTTAAAGGGGTTGTCTGATTCGTTAATTCGCAAATTTCCAGTTTGGGTTTCGTAGATAGTCGAGCCGCGGCTGGTCTCGCCGGAGCGACTATAAACGATACTACTGCCAGACAGAATATCATCCAAGCTGACGCGGCCGCCAAATTCGGGCTTAAAAGAAATAGTTGCATCGCAATAGCCACCGTAATAGGGAGGGGCAACGTGCACAAACGTGTCGATAGCATAGTCGTTGGTGCTCGACACGTAGGATGAAGAAAGTGGGCGCCCAAAAGCGTAGATTTGATCATACATCGTAAACTTACCTGTGTCGGCAGTTTCTGAATAATCCCTTATAAAGAGCGCGCTACCTCCGTCTTTGACGTTGTCTCGGAGTGTGCGATAGAGTCTTACTTTCATTACATATGTTTTAGAAGGATCAACCTCAGAAAATTGATCTTCTCTTTTAGATACAAAAGAGTTAAGAGGTTGTTGGAAAAAGTCTAGAGTCTCACAGACAAAGTTGTCTATAGCGAGTCTATAGTTTTTCTTTCCGGCGCCAGTCCATCGAACTCTATTTAGGTTTCTCTGGTCACCAGATCCTGTGTAAGACGCCGCTATGCTAGCCGAACCAATCCCTGTATCATAAATATATGCCCGGGCCTCCTCGGTGCCGGCTTCGGCGCCGCCGCCTGCTGTGCCCGCAGCGAGGTACTCTTGAGGTTGCAATAGGGCTTCAAAAGGCAACTTTTCCATATAATAATAGTTATTGCGCGCAGCATTCCAGCCGGCAGCAGAAGACATCGGCACGTTTAAGAGTGACCGGGCACCGTAGGACACCCTGCTATTGCCTGAGCCTGCCCCCAGTTTAGTCACCGAGATACCTTGCGAGGCCGCGGTTCCTTTGCTGGTAGCTATCACGGGTGTAGATTCGTGTGCCGATGCGGTGATATCAAAGCCATACGTGCCTCCGCCGGCAGCAGGGGCGTTTTTCACAATGAAGTTGCTAACCCCAATACCTGATTTAATCGTATTGAATAATATTCCGGGCGAAAATAGGGGCTCAACAATAGCCCTGGCGGCCGGGGCGAACGGATGCGAGGTTCCGGCGTTTACTCCATAAGTGGCTTCCTTCTGTGACGTTGCTGCCCATTCCGAACCATAGGATGCTGAATACAGGTTATATAGCTCCACTGTTCTTTCTGCGGGATAAAACCCCTTATATGGTAAGAACTTAAGTAATGCATTACAGCGAAGCGCTAGCTTGTCTTTCTTGATAATGTCATCATTAACCAGCATGTTGTCTCCATAATCTGTGTCAATAGCATCAAAAAGTTTCAAGAAATCAGAGTTTGTATATGTCTTAAAGAAATTGTTCTGGACGCTGCTTGAAAGCGCGGAGCCAGTAAGATCTAAGAAACCATCGTTATCTGCCAAGAAGTTACCATGGGCCTTATCGCTATTAAGATAATAATCCATATGTTCGCTTATTCGGAACTCCGGAACTATAGAATAATCTTTGCCGACCAATCTAAGGTTCTCGCAATATTGATCATAATCAAGGTGTGGTTGTTTACCAGATTGTTCGGCCGCAATCCATGGCATATCGCCCCCAAATACGGTGCGCGCGCCCGAGCCCTCTGTGATGCCCCCATGAACGAAGAGCCCCATAGGTGCGCGCATTGCATAAGTACAGCTTGCAGATATTGATTGCTCGTCCGCTTCGCTAAATCCGGAAAACCCGTTCTGCAGCTGCCCCGAACCACTATAAGGACTAATCGCGTAACAAGTGGTAAACTTGTTGTGTCCATCTAGGGGCCATATGCTCGCTGACACAACACGCGTCTGGCCGGCCGGGAGCATCCCAACTCCTGGCAGCAGCCTCCCCTCTGTCGAGCCGGTATCGGTGGTTCGGCTGGCACGATCAAAATTCCATACGTTCTTAATACTAAAGGCCTCTCGCTTTCTGTTTTGCGGACGATAAGCGTTTATTCCTGCAGGGTATACTCTCTGTCTGTAGTTGACATAGACATTCTCTAACTCCTCAAACGGAGAGTTGTTTTGGTCTGCTTGGCTTTTGAGTAGAATTGAGTTGAGACGATTAACATAGAGGTCCGACCTTCTCGTTTGATACTGTAAGTCCAGTTTGTTATTCAACTGAATGTTCGTGAAGTAATCGATCTTATTGCCATAAGAGCTCTTATAAGTTAATGCTTGATAGACTGAGTCATCGGTAACCTTTTCGGTGTTATTCAACGAAACAAGGGTGTGTTCTAAGGGCCTGTGAAGGCTCTGGATGGGCGCCTCGTGGTATTGAATGATAGAGTTACCATTAGCCGGGAAAACCTGCGGACGGTTGGTACTGTTGCGCGTACGGAGCGATAGGATGTTCTTGTTTCGCAGGGCGGCCACAACAGGGTGCTGATGGGGACCCACTTGAGTCTGTCGGAAGGTGGGCCAGCCGTAGGGGCCGTTGCGGTTAAGAAGAGTCAGATTAAGTGCGTCCGCGTCATCGGGCCCAGTGCTGGTACCTCTGGGATATACTGGTGATGACGGCAAGCCGGCGTTTCCAGGACTGGGGCGTGATCGACCGAACGCTACACGAGTTCCGGTACCGAGAGTGTTAATCGAGTCATTATTCCCAGAGACATGATTAATGATGTGGCCCTGCATATCTCCTAGCAGAGGATTCATTCGATACCAGGCCGACAAACTAGGAAGGAGCTTGTGTCGGCTTAAATCAAGAGTCCTGCCATTGTTATATAACTGAGTTATCTCGGCGGCAGACAAGTCCTTGTCTCCCCAAATCGCCACGTCCTTTATAGAGCCTTTCCACCCAGCCGTCGCGTGCGGCCACTGGCACAGCTGAAACTGTGTCGACCCAACCATGGCCGTGGGAGAATCCACAACTTGATATTCAGCGCCGCCGGTATCTGTTACATCTTCTCCGTTTATATAAATCTTTATCAGGCCGGCTGATCCGCCTGCAAAGGTTATGGCCACGTGATACCAGGTTCTTACCAACATCTGTTTGGAGCTATATGTTCTTCCGTAAGCGACGCTACCATCTATCAGTACCTGCACCTCGCCGAGGGAGATGGTCGCCCCGCGAGGATACGTGAAGGTGCCGGTGACTCCGCCGTTGAATAGATAGCCCCACGAGTTGTCGTCCCATGCGTATAGCCAGCATGAGTAAGTAAAGGCTTTTGCGTTAGCTCCCGAGTCGCCGATAAGGGTGTCCCAATCAGACATTTTCCCTATATTGACATATGAGTCGTCGGACGAACTAAGCGCCCAAGTTATGCTTTTGGCTGGTATTTGTCCCAAGGTTTGTGACGACCCCGTTACGGAATCCAGCACTATTCTTCTTAGTCCGGCAAAATCCGCAACCGGGTGTGGGCCCCATGAGGACGATAGTGTCGATGATGAAATAAGCACGTTCTCCATTTTGGTAGCCGGCCACGCCTTAGTTATTCCACCGGTAAACGCCGTGACATCAATAATATTAACGCCAGATACGCTTGCAAGTGCAGAAGTAATATTGCCAACACTGCCTACGCTTTTCATCGTAAGTGTAATTTGAGTATTACTTGAACCTTGGGCCGCAGTAATGCCAGAATCGTATCCGGATTGTCCGTTGCCCGATGATGCAAAATCTATATTACTATCGGAAGTACCATTGATAGCTTTAATAATGAGCGCAGCTATCTGGGCATCAGTAAGGCTATTCGTGCCAATACCGATCTGACTAGCTCCTTCGGTAGGATTAGTTGTTGCTGATACATCCAACAATATCGTAGTGGCGGGAAGGCCTTCGCCGTCAGCGCTGGTGGGTATGGTGAACGTAAACGATGCATCGTTGCCGGCCGCGGCGTAACCAGTGGTATCAATCGCATCGACGGCTTGGGCGTAGGCGGTGTTGATATAACCGGTCGAAGAACTAGGATACTGCACCGGACCATCGTAACCAAAAAATACCGCTCCGCTGATCATCGAGGCATTAACCCACGCATATTGCTTAGTGCTGCGCGGAATAGGATGAGAAACATTGGCGTTGTCATACACAGTACCTGTTGTAAACTGCTGCACATTAGTAAATTGGGGATTAAGACCGCCGTTAGTGCCGCCGCGCGGAGTCTTAAACTCAAATCGCTGCTTGGGGTTGCGATTAATCTTCTGCCATGAAGGAGTTGTGGGATACGTCGATCCCCATGGCGGCATCACACCATATTGTCCATCGATGCCGAACTGGCCGCAGTGTAGGGCCTCTAGAGTGCGGAGGCCGCGGCTATAAAGCAACTGATCAAGTACGCGCATGCTCCCAGAATAACCACTTCCGGAGCTTCTCACTGGTAAATTGCGGAACGGGAGTGCGTTGTAAGCCGATTTCTCTTCGTGAGCCGGACCCATATAACCACGCGATGCCACTTCGTAGCCGCCGGGTGCACCGAATCGATTTACAAAAATGCTATGGTTCGAGTTGGGCCCTGCTCGATCGGGAAGGACAAAGTTTTTAGAAGCGAAGACCCTATTAGGGGAGGCATCAACAATGGATACCGGCAGCGTGGTCATCGTCGGCCAGACCGAACCATCTACGCTCGTCAAATTATTATTATTAACCTGATCATATATCATATTAGTTGAATCATCTCGAAATCCAACATTATAGATGCCGTCTCCCATACGCCACCAAGAAATAAGGTTAGAAGTGCTTCCGAGGGCACTTAAATTTGGCTGATATCCAGAATTATATACCTCCGCCACTTCAGCAGCTGTTAATTCTCCGGACCACACAGCAACATTGTTAATGAGACCAGCAAAGGGCTTGTCTGCAGAGTGGTTATGTCCCACCACTTCAGGATAAACAGAAATACCAGTAACCCCATCCAGTTGGTTCCCTACGGCTTGTCCGCCGTCCAGGGCTCCATCAATATAAAACTTCATATGATTTTGAGTGTTTGAACCACCCGGATCTGTTCCGTCAAAAGTAACCACCACATGATACCATGTATCTAACGATAACGCCGTACTAAGCATCGCACCGTCGGCACCACCGGTGCCGTCGCGGATTGTGAATGCTAGTTTGTTGTCGGCTTTTCGGTAATACAAGGTGCGCGTGGCGCCGAACGAGGCGATCATTCCATTTTCATCGGCGGTTAGCTTAACCCACGACGAGATACTGAATGGTTGCAGAGTTCCCGCTCCGGGGCGGGCATCACCCCCACCAGCGCTTCCGCCAATGAGTTCGTTCCAGTAACTAGGAGCTGCGGAGCCGCTGAGTTTGTTGGTGCTCCCATTAAACAACGCCGAATTTAAATTCGTGACCCGTAAACGTTCACTCGGTACTCCCAGGACCTGCGAACCTCGCGGGGCTGAGTTTTCAGGATACAACGCAAAGTCAAACGATTGATCTCGGAAGAACGGATCATTAATACTTCTCCCAGCGGTCTGAACAATCTGATAGGTATGCTGATAGTTGCCTATCCGGTTGTGTATTATTGTTCCGGACATTCTTTCTTTGAGATCGGCGGTCGTCATCTTAATATTCTTAATATTAACAGGGCGCTTGGCTGTTTCTTCTCTTAAGAGGTTGGCTT